>CESR01169377.1_pt1 | contig 22207 bp, 20 predicted proteins | sample 356351 | NCBI WGS metagenome assembly CESR01 (sample SAMEA2622149, study PRJEB7988) | marine metagenome | isolation source: saline water (ENVO:00002010), including | reverse complement strand
TTTTTTTTGCCGAACTATGATCTGGCCGTCCCGAATCAGCTCCAAGATGGCGATAAATGTAACAATAACATCCTGCCGTGAAGAAAACTTCGGGAAAAGTTCTGAAAACATGATCTGACTTTTCTCCACGAAACGGCTTAAGATCATGGCTACTTTCTCCTTAACATGCACCTCTTCGCGGTGTACATCATACTGAATCGCCGGCGGCACCTGCTCAAGGATCTTCTTAAAAACTGTAACTAGTTCAAAAAGGGTTACATCTTCCAGATAGAAGCCCGGATCCTCTTCCATTGTCGCCGAATCCACAGCCACCGAATGACCGTATTTCTGGCTCTCGAGCATATTCATTTCGTTAAGATTCCCAGCGGCTTCCTTGTAGCGTTGGTATTCTAGAAGTTGTTGAACCAAGGTGGTCCTTGGATCATCGAATTCTTCATCATCCCCTTCACCCATGGAAGGCAGAAGCATCTTCGCCTTGATGCGCATAAGCGTTGCCGCCATCACCATGAAATCACCAGCCACAGTCACATTAAGGGTCTGGAGTGCTTCAATATAGTCGAGATACTCCTTGGTGATGTGTGCGATGGGTATGTCCATGATATCGACCTCATCCCGCCTGATGAAAAAGAGGAGTAGATCGAGAGGGCCAGAAAAATTTTCAAGTTCAATCTGATAGCTCATGAATCCCAATACAGGATGCCCGTTCTTTCCCGAACCATTTTCAGGTAGGGCTCCGCTGCATCCCTCGCTTTGTCCGCTCCCTCTTTCAAAATCTTCACAACAGTAGTATCGTCAGCGTACAGGCCGTTACGTTTTTCACGATAAGCCGCAAAAAAATCCCAGATAACATCCACCAGTTCCTTTTTCACATCAACATACTTCAGACCTGGCGTTTGGAATCTTTCCTTGAGAGAATTTCTTTCACTCTCTTCAAGAAAAAGAGAATAGATCATGAACAGTGTATTGTTTTCTGTCTCTTTCGGTTCATCCGGTAGTGTGTTATCTGTCATAATACCCATTACCTTTTCAGCAAGGTCGTTCTTTTCACAAAAAATTTCCAGCGTATTGCCATAAGATTTGGACATCTTTTGCCCGTCTGTACCAGGAATAAGACCTGTCTCCTCAGCAATAAGAGCTTCTGGTACAACAAAAGTTTCTCCGTAAATGGTATTGAATTTGATAGCTATGTCCCTAGCCATTTCAAGGTGCTGTTTCTGGTCCTTTCCCACTGGGACGACCTCAGTTCCAAAGAGCAAAATGTCAGCCGTCATAAGAACGGGGTAACTGAATAGACCGTGGTGAGCGGGCAGACCTTGACTCACCTTATCTTTGTATGAGGTTGCTCGCTCAAGCATTCCTACACTGGTAACATTGTTCAAAACCCAAGTCAGTTCTGTCACTTCCGGCACATCAGACTGTACCCAGAAAACAGACTTCTCAGGATCCATGCCGAGAGAGAGAAAATCGGCAGCAGCTTCAACAGTGTTTTTCCTCAATACTTCTCCATCAGTCTGGGATGTAAGAGCATGATAGTTTGGGAGAAAACAGAACAGCTCGTTTTCAACCTGCAAATCGATCATCGGCTTCATCATACCAAAGTAGTTTCCGATGTGGAGGTTGCCAGACGGCTGGATCCCGCTTAGGACGCGCTTTTTCTTCAAGCAAGCGCTCCTATCCGCATTGGTTCCATATAGAGGTAAGGCCGCCAAGATGACTGCTCTCGCTTCACAAACTGTCTGATGTAGTGGATCCTGGTAGGTTTTTTGGGGCGCCGCATTAGCTTCATTCCCGCCTGCTCCGGAGTACGATTCCCTTTTGCCCTGTTGCAAGTGTGGCAACAGCAAACCAGGTTTTCCCAGCTGTCCGGACCATTCCGTTCTTTGGGAATGATGTGATCTAATGTCATAGGAACACTCCGCCTTTCGCAATACTGGCACTGATGTCTGTCCCTTTTAAGAATGTTCCGCCTAGAAAGGACAATACTGCTCTCCCTTACATGAATGAACCTGTCGAGCTTCACAACACTGGGAAGGGGCATGGCAACGGAGGGTGAATGAACAGTCTCCCGGTACTTTTCAATAATCTCTACCTTGCCAAGATAAGCGAGGGAGATGGCCCGGCGGGCTGTGCAGACAAGAAGGGGATGATAGTTCTGGTTCAAGACCAGAACTTGCCTGTTGAGAATTCCGTTTACATGGTTTTTAATAGTTTTCATTACAAAGACTGAACCACAATCAAATTAACCGGGGAATTTATCCTAAGCCTCAGACGGAATCAAGGCAAAAGCCTTTGCTCTCCGACGAGAAAAACAGTACATTCAGGCACTGTTTGACAAGTTGATTGCGGCAGGGAAACCCGTGTAAATCGGGTGCAGCCCCGCTACTGTGAACGCTGAGGAAGCTCCAATCCACATTTACGTGTGGAAGCCGCTATCCGATTGATGACGGATGGGAAGGTGGAGCCAGACGGTGAAGCGCAAGTCAGGATATCTGCCCAACTGAAATTCTCGGAATCTGCCCATTGGCAGAAAGTACTTTCGAGGGAAAGGAGAGAATGATGACACCTCGTTTTAAATATATTTATTCCCTTATCATAGGTTTGGCTGTGGCTCAACTTTGGGCTAGCAAGACTACAATGGTCATCACCGGACGAGTGACAGACCCAGACGGGAGAAGCATACCATACGCAAACGTATATCTCAAAGACGGCGAGGCAGGCACCACCGCCGACAGGGAGGGGCGTTTTATCCTGAAAACCGATAGTGAAAAGAGCTGGAAGCTCATTATCAGTCACTCCGCATTTAAGTCGGTTGAAATATCCATGCAGGAAATGAACAGGCTCAAGGGCGAGATCACCATGGAGATAAAAACATACCGTTTCGATCCTGTTGTTGTTTATGGCAACCTCTACAACCGGGAGAGCCTTCAGCTACCGGTGAGTCACCGTGCTGTGGAACTGAAAAAATATCCCGCCAGCGGAAACAGCATCGGGGAAAAGCTTGACCGCCTAGGGATTCAGGTCCGCGATTACGGCGGTCCGGCAGGACTGAAAACTGTCTCTTCCCCTACAGGTTATTCAGAGCACATACTTGTGATGTTGGACGGCTTCCCGCTGAACTCGCCCCAGAACGGCATTGTCGATTTCAGTACCCTGCCAGCGGAGTTCTTTTCCCACGGTGAGTTCTATCCTGGACAAGCTTCCTCTCTTTACGGCTCCCACGCCGTAGGCGGAACACTCAATCTCCTGCCGGCAGCGGGGAGAAACTTTCTGAAGTTCCGCGGTGGATCCCTGGGTGAACAGGGAGTCAACGGTGAATCGACATTTCGGGTGGGAGAGAGGTCCGCATCACTGTACGGCAACCGCTTCGAAAGTGAGGGAAATTACCGTGAGAACAACAAGTTCGCCCAAGATGCGGTGGGTTTGAAACTGGCTTTGCCAGCCGTGGGAAGCTGGAGTGTTAATGGCCATCTTCTGGCTTCCCAGACTGAAAGGGGTATTCCCGGATCGATTCAGTACCCCTCACCTAGCGCCCACAAAAATAATGAAGCTATGCTTCTACTTGTGAGCGGACGGACTGTTTCCGGATGGGGATACAGTGAAGTTTATGCCGGCTCTTTTCAGTCCGATGAACGTTACACCAATCCGGACTGGACCATCGATTCGCAGCATAAGACAATCAATAACCGCCTCCGGTTCATCCACCGGATTCAGCCTGACCAAAATTTTTCGAATACGATGAGCCTGGAGGTTGCCCAGGTGGATGTTAATAGCGACGATGCGGGTGATCACGTCATGGCCACTGGTGCTGCCGGCCTCCTTTCTCAAATCCGTATGGGGTCACAACTCACGATCTTTCCAAGCGCCCGGCTGGATTGGGATGACCATTCAAGCAACAGGATTGCCACTGGGAACCTGGCGTTATTGTGGGCTCCCGAAGAGAATATGGTACAGTCGGTGGCGGTTAGTAGTGGAACCAGTTATCGGAGCCCTACCTTTAACGACCTCTTCTGGGAAGACGCCATGGGATACTCCAAAGGGAACCCCGATCTAATACCTGAGCAAGGCATGTCATCAAACATGAAAGTGGACTTAAGACCCATACTTGAAGATCAATTGCAATTCTCTGCTGACGTTTCCTATTTCACTGCTGACAACCTCATCCAGTGGGCGCCGGATGATGCATGGGTCTACTCGCCACAAAATATTCTGAAATCTAAATCATCCGTTATACGGATGTCAGCTCAGTTTCTCCCAAACTCCTTCCCCGTTGTCATCAGGTTAGGTAGTGAAATTACGGAGAGCCAAATTCTCTCTGAAGGTGATGACAAAGGAAAATCCCTCCTTTACGTCTCCCCCACTTCACACTGGGCTGAAGTGGAACTGAAGCTAGGAATACTGGCGGCCAACCTCAGCGTCCGGCGCCAAGGTGAGCGCCGCTACAGCTACGGTGAAGGAGCATTTCTAAGACCCTACGAGCGGATGGACGGAACCCTGAACTACAGCTTTTCGGTAGGTCAGTTCAACGTCAATATGGAAGGAGGCACCCGAAATATGCTGGACACTAAAGATCTCCAGTCCGTTTATGACTACCCCGAGCCCGGCAGAACCATTTTTTTGGCTGTTGGACTGGAACTTTAGTCGTTGAGATTCAACCGAACAGAGAAGTAGGCTAGTCGTCCAGCAGGAGGGAAAAGGGGAGACGCAGAAAAAGTGGTGCCGGGACTGCCCCCCGATGCACTTTCCATGACGTACTGCACATTAGTGAGCACATAAGAAATTTCCACCGATGAGATAACAGCCTTGAACTCGGCGGTGATAATGCCCACCGTATTGTGTGAACTTGCAGTGGTAACATCAGTATAGCCCATATTAAGAATGGGATCCCAGACAAAACTGGTTCGGTTGCTCCAGTAATTAAAGGAGAGATTGATTCGGGCATCCATCCTTTTCTGAAAAAGATGTTCCCGGAAACGTAAAGCCATCTCTCCCTGGTGATCGAAGAGATTTCCCCACCCGGACTCGCTCCCAAAGAGCGAAATACCCCTCATTGAGAGAAACCAATCACGGAAGTAGTTGATGCGGCTATCCCACATGGCTCCAGTAACTTTCAAAACCTGATCACTGTTTAATCTGATCATCTTAATACCTGCAATTTCCGTAGTACTCTCAAAGTAATGATGCGGTGTAGCCTGGGAAGCGAACAGCGTCACTTCACCGGACGCTCTGCCCCACCTCATCTCAGCACCGGCTCGCATCACCGTTCGGGTCGGCATAGTGGCACCGGAATCGGGGCGGACGGCAGGAACCATGGTAGGCGTAAATGAATCGGGCACAAAGAGAAATGGGCGCCCTGTGAACTGAAACGGCAGTGGAAAAAGGTCGTGTCTCAGATCCAGAAAGAGTTCGCTCTTCTCTCTCTTCAATCGGAAATGGCCGTGAAAATTGGGCGTCATTTCCCCTGGAGAAACAGCGGAAACCCCCATGCCTGCTCTGCTCTCTAGGGCCGACGCCCGCATGCGAATGCCCCCCGAGATCCCCATAAAAGACAATGATTGATTACCAAGACTGTCTGAGTTGAAGACGCTCATTCGCCCTGTTCCTGAGAGGAAGAGTGAAAAACCTTTTCTCACAGGCATCTCACCAATGGCGTGCAACCGATTGCTCATGAGATCAGCGGACCATTGGGTAACGCTCTCCAGCAACCGCTTGGTTCTGTATCGCTGAAGGAATGACGATCCCTCAACCCTGTATTTGACCGATCCTCTGTTGCCGTTGTAACTGATGCCGTTGGAGATGATTTTTTCGCTCCGCTCAGCCCCTTTCTCCCAAATGCCATAAGCTCCGTACGGAATGGCATCTGTGGTTAGATAAAATGCTGATGCGATTCGCCATTGACCACCCTTTGATTTCCCGGTGACATGATCGAAACGGTAGTTTTGCTGGACCGTCCCACCAGGCTGAGCCAGCGGGTCTAACAGGCCATGGTAATCCTCAAAATTTTTCTTTAGGGCCCGAAAGCGTGTATACCTCTTCTCGGACGCTTTTGAGAGAATATCCAAGCTTAACTCATCAAGGTTGTAGTCACCCGTCCTGTACCACAGTGACGTATTGAAACCGGGCTCACTCCCTTCTAAATCAATACCGGAAAGAAATGGGAAACGGTACCTTGCAGGCCAATGAGCAAAGTTGCCGTCAAAATGAAGGGGTGGCATCACCCTTTCCACGCCCCATCCAGAAAAACCGTACCTCTGAACCAAACCCCACTGACCGCTCCATTCAAAAGGAACTTCTCCTGTTGTGAAACCATCTGCGCGTAAGAGCGACACAATCAGGGTGAGAACCGAGAGCAGCTGTTTCCGCCTGTTCACGGCTTGAGTCTGGAAAAAACTTTCGGCAAGGCGGTGGCGAAGATGACACCGTTGGCCACCTGATGAAGAAAAGTAAAACCGATACCGGTGATAAAAAGGGCGGCTGTCTGGGTAAGTGGATAGCCGGCGGCCAGAGGATAGCTGAGGGTCGTCAGTGCATCAAAAATAAATGTCAACACCATACCGGCGGCACCGAAAAACATTCTTCGCCGCCACGTCCAGTCTGGTGGGCTGGCAAAACCTCTGAACCACCCTCCCACGGCGCCCACAAGTCCCATACCGCACATCTGTGCCAGCAACATTGGAAGAAAAACGACTCCCGATCCAAGTGGATTGGCGGCACTGAAAATGAATTCGGCAACGACACCCACGGTGAGTCCCCATCCTGTGCCGAGATAGACTCCTGAAGCAAATACCACAGCGGTAATTAGTTCAATGTTGGGGACCATAAGCAGAGCGAATCCTGAACCGACGGCCAGCGCTACAAACATTGCGCCGCGGCTGAGATTACTCAGCTTCCGGTCTGTCGCCCTTGTAGAGTGCTGCTCCGAAATAATTCCTTCTGTTGGTCCAGTCACCGTCTTCACTGTCTTCAGCCAAAATTCGGTTAAATACGCTAACCTTTGTATCCAAGTTGTCCAGAGCCTGAAGTAAGAGTGCTTCTTTTGTCCGGGCACGGTTCCTGTAGCGGGAATCGAAACCCCCTTCATGGCACATAATAAGATGTTCCAACTCCAGTAACAGATCATCGGGGAAATTTTTGATCTCCGCAGCAGCCGCCCTGATCATATCCCTGCCGAGGACGGAATGACCGATGAAATTGCCTTCATCAGAGTATTCCGGCATGAAGGCATCGGTGAGCTCTTGAACTTTGCCAATACCATGAAGAAGTATTCCTGAAAGAAGCATATCAACATCGGCACTGTAGTGTTTTGCCAGTGTAACACCAAGCTTTGCCATGGAGAGCACATGTTCCAAATATCCGGAACGGTATCTGTAGTGCATGGATATGGAAGCCGGCATGGACATGAGTCTATTTTTATGCTTACGATAAAGATGAGATACAAGTCTCTTGAGAAACTGATTTTCCATTTTTTGGATGATAGTTACCAAGGATGCCCACATCCGAACCGGATCATAGGGTGACGTAGGAACCAGGGCTTCCGGCTTAAAGCCGTATCTGGCATACTTAGCTTCCGTCGCCTTATTGATACGTCCCACAATGATTTGATTTCGGTCCTGAAAAGTGTCCACTCTGCCACGAACGGCTACGGCGTCACCCTGCTCAAACTTCTCATTAAACTCCTGGGCCTGATCCCACACCTTAGCACCAATCTCTCCTGTGGCATCTGCAAGAGTGAGGTCAAGATAAAGCTCCCCAGTCCGGGTTTTCCTCAGGTGCTTCTCCTTGCAAAGGTAAAAACCCTGGACATCAGCATCTGTTATTAGCTTTGAGATGGGTACGAGCTTTTTCACCACATGTGAATTAACGGCTGGAGTGACACAATGTCAAGAGATCAAAGGTGTATCATTGTGGATTCGGAAGCGTTCATCTAAATTCGTCTGGCGAGATTAGGGAAGGTCAAGAAAGGAGTCATTTATGGAATTCAAAACTGTGGCTGTCGTAATGCTTAGTCTGATGTTGGCAACCTGTGATGTGAATGTCAAGACAGGAAAACATGATGTAGAGTATCTTCAAACGGAAGAATTTGCCGCTTTGAACTATCCCTTTTCCGAGGCTGTTCGGGTTAGGAATATGCTTTATCTTTCCGGCCAAATAGGAACGCTACCAAACAGCTCTGAATTAATCTCCGGAGGCATAGGACCTGAAACAAAACAAACCATGGAAAATATCAGTAATGTCCTGGAGAAATATGGCTCTTCAATGGACAAGGTTGTAAAGTGTCTGTGCATGTTGGCCGATATTTCAGAATGGGGTGACATGAGTAAAGCTTATGTGAAATTCTTCCCGGATCACAAACCTGCCCGTAGCGCCTTTGCCGGTACCGGTCTCGCCCTGGGTGCCAGGGTGGAGATTGAGTGCTGGGCAACGGTAGATTAAAGTGGTAACGACAGACCGTCTCAGAATCATCTTTTTTATTGTAAACGTGGTAGGCGGCATCGCTGTGTTAGGAAGCTACGCCCACGGTCTACTTACAGAGGTGGCACTGAGACCGAAGCTGTGGGGTGGTGTCCCCGAAGCGTGGCGACCGCTCTACACCATCAATATGTTCCTAGCAGCGGGTGGCTACTTTTTCTTCACTGCTCACTTTTTGATGCGGGCATTGCCATCAGGGACACTCTTTTTCAACAGATTTGGTTTTGAGTGGATCATCTTCCTCTACGCAGCTTTCCTCATCTCCTCTGCCCTCTGGATGCCTCTCACCTTCTCAATGATGAAGATTCCCAGCGATGGTACATGGTTTGCGATACGGTCGGTTCTCACTGTGACGGGTATAACTTCTGTGACATTACTGGTTTCACTCTTCGCATCGAATGCTGAGCGGAGCGACTGGCTCTTTTGGGCGGCGGTGGCGGGGCTCACCCCTTTCATAATTCAAACGGCAATTCTTGACGCCGTTATCTGGCCGCGGTATTTCCACGTAAATTAGGAAATAGCTTTATCAAAGACACCATTCTGGTAGTCTTCAAACGCCTGAAGTACCTCTCTTCGCGTATTCAGGACAAAGGGGCCGCCCCGGGCGATGGGCTCATTCAGTGGTTCACCGGCCAGCAGGAGTGTTCGCCCGCCGCCGGAGGCACCCGCCAGCCGGACTTCCCCCTCTATTCCAAGAACAGCCAGATGACCAGCCCCAACGGTAGTACCGTCTCCCGCCTCAACCGATCCTTCGTACACATAGAAAACCCCATTCCAACCATCCGGAACTGGCGTAACGAAGTCGTAGCCTTCCTTCAAGTGTACATCTAGATATAACGCACCAATCTTCGTTTGGGCAGGACCCTCCTCTTTCTCCAACTTCCCCGCAATCACTCTAACTGTTGTCCCATCCCGAACAATTTCAGGAATAGCATCGGAAGGGATATCCTGATAGGCCGGTTCCGCCATTTTTAGCTTCTTTGGCAAATTTACCCACAACTGAAAACCCCAGACGAGACCCTCCGTCTGCTCCGGCATTTCGCTGTGAATCACTCCCCGGCCCGCTGTCATCCACTGGACAGAGCCATCCGTCAGAAAACCTTCATTTCCAGCGGAATCCTTGTGCCGGAACTTTCCGTGGAGCATGTAGGTAACCGTTTCGAATCCGCGGTGAGGATGAGACGGAAAACCACCAATATAACTTTCTGGATCATCATTCTTGAATTCGTCCAAAAGTAAAAATGGATCGAGAATGTCCAGATCGGGAGAGCCGATGATACGCTTCAGTTTGACGCCCGCGCCGTCGCTGGTCTGGATTCCTTCAATCACCGACGTAATCGGCCGCGTGCTTTTGCTCAATCCCGATTTACCAGTCAATCCACGCTTTCGGCTTAGACTGGACGATCTTCTCAATCCGTTCCATGACGTCAGACGTCAACTTCTCCACCACATCTGCAGCCTTCAGATTCTCTTTCAACTGATCCACGCTTGATGCACCCAGGATGACTGTGCTGACGTCAGAATTTTTCAGGCACCAGGCGAGACTGAGATGAATAATGGAGATTCCCAACTCATTGGAAAATTCGGTCAATCTTCGCGTTTTCTCAACGCGATCCTGTCCTTGCGGCGACTCGTGCCGCCGCTTGAGAAAATCATATTCTTCCAGCGTCATGCGCGACTCTTGAGGAATACCATCTTTATACTTGTTAGTCAATACTCCTGATGCCAGCGGCGACCAGATGGTAGTGCCGAACCCTTCATCCTGGAAGAGGCGCAGATACTCCCGCTCCATCTTTTCCCGCTGGAAGAGATTGTATTCCGGCTGCTCCATGGTAGGCGGCGTCAGATTGTACTGACGGGCAAGGCCGTAGGCCGCTCGGATTTCGTCAGCGGACCATTCGGACGTCCCCCAATAGAGAATCTTTCCCTGCCGGACAAGATTGTCCATGGCTCGGACTGTCTCTTCAATTGGGGTTTGCCTGTCAGGACGGTGGCAGAAATAGAGATCGAGGTACTCTACATGGAGGCGCCTCAGAGCGGCTTGGCAGGCGTCGGTGATATGTTTTGTGTGCAGACCGCGCTGGGTCGGCTTTTCCCCGCCCCAGAAAACTTTGCTGGAGACACAGTATGTGTCCCGGGACCAATTCATCTTCTTGAGGACATTTCCCATAATCTCTTCAGATTTCCCGGACGCGTAAACTTCAGCATTATCAAAGAAGTTGACACCGGCATCATAAGCAGTTTTCATACAGTCCGCTGCTGCTGCTTCATCCATCTGAGAGGAAAATGTCACCCACGACCCGAAAGAGAGTTCGCTCAGTTTCAGGCCTGATTTTCCCAATCGGCGATAATTCAAGTTCCGGTCTCCTTTAGTAATGAATATGAGATTGGCAAACTTACATGGTGGATTGCTCAGGTTCAACGGGTTTGCCGACGGTTCTTTCGTTCATAACCTTGAACGAATAAATTCCCATAGTTAATCACCATTTTTTTCTTAGCCATAAGGAGATAATTATGTCACTTGTTTCAATCAATCCCGCCACTGGCGAAAAGATTAGAGAATACCAGGAGACCTCTCAAGAAGAGACCGAAGTCATCCTTCGACAGGCTCAAGATGACTTTTTGAGGTGGCGTAAGACCTCTTTTGAACATCGCAAAGATCTTTTATTAAAGGTGGCAGCAGATCTGCGTTCAAATTCTCAACGTTATGCGGAGATCATGACCGCAGAGATGGGTAAACCTATCAAAGAGGGGCGGGCGGAAGCTGAGAAATCAGCTTGGGCATGCGAATATTATGCTGAAAACGGGGAGAAATTTCTTGCTCCCGAACCTGTAGAAACAGATGCATCCAAAAGCTATGTCACTTTTCTACCAATCGGGACGGTTCTGGCTATCATGCCTTGGAATTTTCCTTTCTGGCAGGTATTCAGGTTCGCAGCGCCAGCTCTCATGGCTGGTAATATGGGTATAATGAAGCATGCCTCCAACGTTACAGGCTGTGCCCTGGCCATTGAAAAGATATTTCGTGATGCTGGTTATCCTAAAGGGTGTTTCAACACCTTGGTCATGGGAAGCAGCCGAGTGGGAGAACTGATCGATCACCCTGTTGTGAAGGCCGTCACGCTGACCGGAAGCACACCAGCAGGAAAGGCAGTGGCGGCCCGTGCTGGAAATGCCCTTAAGAAAACTGTTCTTGAATTGGGTGGAAGTGATCCGTACGTGATCCTTGAAGATGCTGATCTTGATCAGGCGGTGACCGCTTGTGTTACAGGACGGCTAATCAACACCGGGCAAAGCTGTATCGCTGCGAAGCGGTTCATCGTAGTGGAATCTGTTGCCAAAGCATTCGAAGAAAAACTGCTGACAGTGATGAAGGAAAAAATAATGGGCGATCCCACAGACGAGTCAAACGACATTGGACCCATGGCGCGCCACGACCTCCGGGATGAACTCCACGAGCAGGTGAAACAGTCCGTGGAGGCGGGAGCACGTTGTCTCATGGGCGGTAAAGTCCCGGAGGTTGAAGGAGCGTATTATCCCGTAACTGTTCTTGCGGATGTAGCCCCAGGCATGGCCGCTTATGAAGAGGAAATATTTGGTCCAGTGGCCAGCATTATACCCGTTAGAGATGAAGCAGAAGCACTGAAGACCGCCAACGACACTCCTTTTGGTCTCGGTGGCGCTGTTTTCACAGGTGATATAATAAAAGGTGAACAGATCGCATCCGAGATGATAGAAGCCGGGGCATGTTTTGTGAACGATTTTGTCCGTTCAGACCCAAGGCTGCCCTTCGGCGGTGTAAAAGAGAGCGGCTACGGGCGGGAGCTGTCCCGATTCGGCATTCGGGAATTTGTGAATGTGAAAACGGTTTATATCCGGTAAATCGCTCTGTCTTAACCTTCTTCCGAAATAATGGCTTCTCTCAACTCCAGTACCACTTTCACGTAATTCAGGGCGTGATTGTAGCGGAGAACTGATTTCCAGTTTCGGCTACCCTCGGAGAAATCGACACTCCCCTTGGCATACCCATTCATCACCAGATAGTTTGCCATGCTGGCCAGTACATCAGGCCACTCGAAGGGGTGTCGAACGCCGTCTCCGTCAAAATCCACAGCATATCCACGAAAACTTGACGGAATAAACTGACCATAACCAAAAGCACCAGCATAAGAACCACCTAGGGAAAGCGGTGGAACATTGTTCTCGTAACAGTAACTGAGAAATTCCGCCATCTCTTTCTCCACCCACTGTTCCCGCCGCGGCAGTTTGTGTATCTGCGTGTGAAGGGCAACAAAAACCGGGTGAGTTTTAGCCCTTAAGCCATATTGAGACTCCACTCCCGCAAGGCTTACAAGAAGGAAAGGGTCGACACCGAATTGAGAGGAGACGGAATCAAGGAGAGCTTTATTCTCTCTATAAAATGTCACTCCACCTGTGATTCTCCGGTTTTTAACAAAAATTTTTCTGTAGTGCTTGTAGGGCATTTTTTCAGCCGGCCGCTCAAAACGGCGAATGATCTCATCATCAATAACGATATCGGGATGATCGAATGATCTTTCAAGAAAATCGGGCGGAACACCTTCGTTTTCAAGCTGGTCGAATACTCGGCTGTAAATTCCCGTGGCCAGCTCATTCCCGGCAATTTGATCAAGGAGATTTTGTCTTGTTTGAGGTGTCCAGCGGCCGGTTACCTCCACCTGACCTACCAGAGAAGTGACCAGAGTCAACCCGGCAATGAGAGGGGTGAAATGAATCAATTTATCTCCACTCTATATAAAGTTCAGTTCCTGTAGTCGAGGGGCGGTTTCCTCTCCCCCAACAGCGCATAATAGTTGAAGTTGGGCCCACGGCGTTGAATCAATTCTTCTTTTGCCTTTTTTATGGTTTCCGGAGATTCAAAGATGTCGACCGCTGAAAGAGCCAAAGTTTTCGCCGCCACCATTAATCCTTTGAAACCAATACTCATTCCTCCGACTGCCACTGCCTGCCATGTATGGGCTGATGTTCCGGGAACCCAAGTAGCTGCACTCAGACCAGCAGTGGGAACCATCCAACTCACATCACCCACATCGGTAGAACCACCGGGTGGGCGAAATTTCCAAGGTTGAATCTCAGCTGCGGACTCAATAGGAACGTCAACCCTTTTGAAGGTCGTCTTAATTGATTCAGCAAACTTCTTCTCTTCCCGATTGTATTTCACACCACCAACCTCTTGCAGATTATTATAGACCACTTTCTGAAGTACATCGTTTCTCAGGACCGGTCTGTTACCATGAATGATCTCAAAATCCATTGTAGTGCCAGTTCCCGTGGCGGCTCCCTCCGCAATCCTAACAACTCTGTCCCAAAGATCCTCCAGAACCTCCACCTCTGGATGACGTACATAGTAGAATGCTTCAGCAAAGTCCGGTACAACATTGGGTGCCCCACCGCCGTGGGTGATGACATAATGAATCCTGGTTTCTTGGGGAACATGCTCCCGCATCAGGTTCACCATGTAATTCATTGCTTCAATACCATCAAGAGCCGAGCGACCTCTGTGAGGTGAACCTGCAGCGTGCGATGAGTATCCAGTGAATCGGAACTTGGCCGATCTGTTCGCCAGAGAAGTAGACGGCCCAGCATCATTTTTGTCAGAAGCGTGCCAGTGGAGTACAACATCCACATCATCAAAAAGCCCGGCTCGGACCATATATACTTTGCCTGATCCACCCTCTTCAGCAGGGGTACCGTAGAGCCGCAATGTTCCCTTTGCTCCAGATGATTTTATCCAATCTTTCACAGCAATGGCTGCAGCTGTTGAAGCGGTACCAAAAAGATGGTGGCCACAGCCGTGCCCAGCACCCCCTTCCACTCGAGGATTTCGTTCACTAGTTATCTCCTGCGACAGCCCGGGTAAAGCGTCGAACTCGGCCAAAATCCCTATAACTGGCCTGCCCGAGCCGTAACTTGCAACAAAAGCGGTTGGTATCTCAGCAACTCCCGCTTCAATGGAAAACCCTTCATTCTCTAAAGTATTTTGCAAAAGCTCAGAACTTTTGTACTCCTGATAACCCACTTCAGCCCATGTCCATATCTGCTTGGCAATTTTTTCATATGTCTCAGCCTGTTTCACAATCGATTTGACAACATCACTTTTCTTTGTTTTTCCATATGTATTAGATGGCAACAGAAGAAATACAGAAACTAATACGATAATACCGTATGGATACTTTTTCATGGCTACATCTCCTTTAAAGGGATAAAACCCGTACTGTCTAATAAATAGTAAGGAAAAAGTAACTGATGCAAAATTTTATGGCAAGCTGTTCTCAATTATGAAAGCTGATGATCCAAAGTCAGAAGTGACTGGAGTAAAACATTTGCACCTGCTTCAATGTCTTTAGATCGAGATTTTTCCTTAGGGGAGTGGCTTATCCCACCGATACTTGGAATGAATATCATTCCCACCGGTGCCAGTTGAGCAATGCTCTGCGCGTCATGACCAGCACCACTGGGCATGCGGGTATAGCTGAAACCCAGCTTCTCTGTTTCCTCTTCAATCACCTTTCGAAATAAATCATCCGTAAGAGCCGCCTTACTAAGGTAGAATTGATCAAATGAAAATTGAGTGCCAGTTTCTTCACCAATCAGCTTACTCTCTTTCACCAAGACCTTGAAAAGGTTGTCTATTTTTGCCATATCCAGATCGCGAATTTCAAGAGTTAAAGATGTACGACCTGGAATAACATTTGGTACTCCCGGTTCAGGAGTTATCTTGCCAACTGTTGCCACCTGACGGCCAGACATATTTTTTGCTATTCGATGCACAGCTTGTATGAACTGCGCCGCCGCCACAAGAGAATCTCTTCTTTCAGTCATGGGTGTTGTGCCTGCATGATTAGTAAAACCCTTAACAGTAACGCTCCACCGCTTGATACCAACAATTCCTTCTACAACACCGATGGTTAATTCCTCTCTTTCAAGTATACCCCCCTGCTCTATGTGAAGCTCAAGAAAACCGGCAATGCTCCCTTTCAACCTTTTAACTTTGGTCAACTTATCTGGATCGCCGCTATTGGCCCTTAAGCCTTCACCAATGGTAAAGCCACTAGCTGTCATAATATCTAACTCAGATGTTTCTATCTCACCGGCCATCGCACGACTCCCGGTTTTTCCACCTTCCTCATTGGAAAAAATCACGAATTCAAGAGGGTGACGAGTAATCTGATTATCTTCATGGAGAATTTGTGCTACTTCAACAGCCGCCGCTGAACCAACCTGCCCGTCATAATTGCCCCCGCTTGGCACCGAATCGATATGTGAACCGAGCATAATCGGTTTAGCATCTGCATTATTTCCTTTTCGTCGACCGATTATATTGGCGGCTGCATCAATTTTTACATCCAATCCGGCATTTTTCATCAACCCTATGACGTATTGTCGGGCATTTCTGTCCGCTTCACTGAAAGAAACCCGATCAATGCCGCCGTGATCATTCCGACCATATTTTGCCAGTTCAAGGAGTATTTTATTAAGGCGGGCGCCGTCCACGAGTAACGGTTTAGGATTTGAGCTGTCGGAGAAAAGACTTGTTCCCATTAATAACGGGATTCCAGTTATAGCTACAGAAAAGAAATTGGTGAATTCCCGCCTATTCATGAGTCTAAGTTGATCAGCGAAGTAAAATGTTCCCAGTTTTTATTTATGGTATAATTATAAAGAAGGAGAAGCAGAAGTCAGTTCACAGAAATTGGCATCTTTCTACATTGCTTACATAGGCCGAACAGTTGATGGACATGCCTCACAAGCTGATAGTTAAACTTTTCCGCAACATCTTTTTGAATCTCCTCAATTTGAGTATTTGTAAATTCAACTATGGTACCACACCGAATACAAATAAGATGATCATGGTGATGACAATTAAGCCAGTGTTCATAACGCCATTTCCCGTCTCCAATATCCATCCGCTCCACCAGATCATATTTATACAAAATATCCATAGTCCTGTAGACCGTAGAACGGGAAACATTTAAATCCTTTTTCCGTAGTGCCAGATAAATCTCCTCAGCCTCGCGGTGTTCCTCTGAATTACACACTTCTCTGAAAACCTCCACACGTTGCGGGGTCAGCTTCAGGTTCTCGTCCTTTAGAACTTTCTTAAATTTCTTCAGCTCTAAATCAGTCATAATTGTCTCATTTGAGATTCAATCTCAATAAGAACTTACGGGGTATGGTTGTGAGGAGCAACTGTACCGTTCAGGCGAGCAGCTTCAGGTTGGCATATTTGCCAATAAGTTTTTTCTGGATGTTGCCCTGAAAGACTACAGTGATCTTCTGGTTATCACCGGCACCGTCCACAGCAAGGATCATCCCTTTACCAAAGATAGAATGTTTCACTTTATCACCCCGTTCGAATTCGTTAAATGAAGTGATAGTTCGTACATGTTTGAGTTTGTATTTGTTCGAACTTTTATCCTTCACAAGACGTCTGGTGAGAGCGGAGTGAAAATTTATGCGATCCAGGTACTCTTCAGGTATTTCTTGAAGAAAACGTGAGGCCATACCAAGACCGGCAGCACCGCTGGATCGGCGGCGGTTGGGTGCATAGTGGAGATAAGCCTTCTCCATGGCTCTTGTTAAACCAACGTAAAACAGACGGCGCTCTTCCTCAAGCTCTCGAGGATCTTCAAGTGCACGGAAAATAGGGAATAGTCCATCCTCAAGACCGGTGATAAAGACGACGGGAAACTCCAGACCCTTGGCGCTGTGTAGCGTCATGAGTGTTATATGATTTGTGCTATCATTCCACGTGTCGATATTTGTCAGCAGTGACACCTCTTCAAGAAATTCCCGGATAGAAGCATTCTTATCCCGCTTGCAAAACTGATGGATACTATTCAACAGTTCCTGAATATTTTGCAGCCTCTCGGTAGCGTCATCAGTTCCTTGCTCCTTGTAATAATTAACCAAGCCCAGTTCATCCACAAGTACGGAGGCAAGTTCAGATGCATCCAGTTTATCTTTTAATTCTCGATACTTCTGAACCAGCTGGTAAAACTCAACCAGTCCGGCAGCCTGTTTACCTTTCAGCTTCATGACGTCCGGCGTTTCCAGAACATCAAGAAGTGGAATGCCCTTCTTAGCCGCCAATGTTTCACATTTCTCAACAGTCTTAGCACCAATACCACGGGGAGGAAAATTGATAATTCTCTTAAGACTTACAGAATCAACTGGATTAACAAGAATTCTGAGGTAGGCAAGCAGGTCCTTTACCTCTTTTCTTTCGTAAAACTTTATACCGCCGACAATATTGTAGGCTATGCCCTTTCGCCTCAGACCGTCTTCCAGTGCCCTGCTCTGAACATTGGTCCTGTAAAGGATCACGAAATCCTGAAAAGTTCTTTTATTCTGCTGTATTTCTTTCTGGATCAGCTCCAAGACACCGTCCGTTTCTTCCATTTCATCATAGGTTTCCATAATACCTATTTTTTCACCTTCACCTTGATCTGTCCAAAGCTCTTTTTTTGCACGATACTCATTGTTCTTCACAACGGCTCCGGCAACAGAAAGGATATTCGCAGTGGAGCGGTAATTCTGTTCCAGTTTGAAGACTTCGCAATCGGGAAAAGCCTTTTCAAATTCCAAGATGTTGGAAATGTCAGCCCCGCGCCAGCCATAAATAGATTGATCATCGTCACCCACGACAGAAATCTTATTATGTGTATCAGAAAGAGATTTCACAAAGAGAAATTGAGGCCGGTTAGTATCCTGGTATTCATCTACCAGAACATACTTGAACTTCTCCTGATATTTTTTCAGCACCTTCGGATGTTTTTTAAAAATTTCCAGCGGATACAGGAGCAAATCACCAAAGTCGACAGCATTATTTTTCTTCAAAGCTTCCTTGTAAACGGGGTAAAGTTCCGCCACGGATTTATCGAACGGCGAAACACCATTTTTCATCAGTTGTGAAGGATCTTCCATACTACTTTTAATAAAACTCATTCTAGAACGGTAAGCAGCTGGCGAAATACCGTTTGTCGTCAGTTTCAGGTTTAACATTAACGTTTTGATTAGTTGATCCTGATCCGCAGTGTCATAAATGGCAAAATCCGGGGTAAAACCAAGGGGTGCAATTTCATACCTCAGGAGACGAGCACAGATGGAATGGAATGTACCAATGTTCAGTGACATCGATTTCTTTCCAAGCAGAGACTGGATCCTGGTTCTCATTTCCTCAGCTGCTTTGTTTGTAAACGTTACCGCCAGGATCTCATCAGGATTATACCCCTTTTCGGTGATGAGATAAGCAATCTTTTGGGTAAGAACTCGCGTTTTACCTGTACCGGCGCCTGCAAAGATCAATATTGGCTTGTCAATGGCCTCAACGGCCTGTTTCTGAACATCATTGAGATTCAACTTACTCATTCAATCAACCTTGCTTATTCTCTGTTTTCGTACGTTTTTTATTTCTCATTTGGCGTCTGAGGCGTTGAAATTTCTTTTTAGCAACATTGTGTTCCGTTTCGGTTCTACTGAATGTGTGGTATCCTTCGCCGTTAGCCACAAAGAACAGATAATCGGCATCAGCCGGTGAAAGTGCTGAAATGAGTGATTCCCGCCCAGGGCTATTGATGGGGCCAGGTGGAAGACCGTAGTGGAGATAAGTATTATAGGGTGATTTAATTTTCAAGTCATTTTTCAACAGGCGGCGGGGACCATCCTCAATAATGTACTGGATGGTAGGATCAGCCTGAAGACGCATCTCTTTAACGAGACGATTGTGATATACTGAACTAATCAGTGACCGTTCGCTGTCATATATGGCTTCCCCCTCAATAATAGATGCTAGTGTCACCATTTCCAATTCTGTCAAACCACGGATCTGAAGTCGACTCTTCAACATTCCATCTAGAAGCTTCTGATATTCGGTCACCATGGTTTGTATAACTCGTTCAGGTGTCTCTCCCTTATAAAAATGGTAAGTGTCCGGGAAAAGAAAACCTTCAAGGGAAAAAGCTTCAATATTGAGAGACTCAATGAATTTGGGATCCTCGCACAAAGCCAAAAAAACGTCCGCATCTATGTTCAGCTTTTCCTGATAAATCTCTGCAATTTGTTCTCTGCGTAATCCCTCTGGAATAGTGATTTTGTGTAGGACAGGGGTTCCTTCCACCAATTGTCTAACTATACGGTAATTCGACCTGAGATCAGTCAGTGAAAAAACACCAGCTCGAATAGTGGTTTCGTGCCCCATAATCCTTGTTGCCATAACGAAGGTTTCTGAATCAGTGATAACATTCTTTTTTTTGAGATCATCGCCAATCTCTTTAAGGGATGCTCCTTTCTCCACTTTTATTACGACAGGCGTTTCTGCTTCGGGAATAGGCCAGAAGACCAGCAGAGAATAGAGGGCCACCCCGGAGAGAACCAAGATTGAGAGTATGAATCCCGCTACGCGACCGGGTTTGGAACTGTTTAAGTAAACCATAAAATTCGGGCGCAAATTTAATCCTTTCACAAAGCACACCACAATGGTTTTTCATAAGGAAAAGAAGGGAAAATAGAATTGATTACGGATGAAGGTCGGTCGTATATTTTCCCCCGCTGTGGCGAAACAAAATGGGAAATCTGAAATCCATCTTTTTGAAGGGTGGGCTTTAGGAAAAAAGAATTATCTGTTCTTTGGCATTGGTCTGGCGACGATTATAGCCGGTTATATCGTGATGGCGACCGGAGATGTAAACAGCTTTCAGTCCCTGACCTTGGCACCGATCATGCTTTTCGTCGGTTATCTGGTGATTATACCCCTTGCCCTTGTTTTCAGGGACAATGATAGAAAATCACCATCAGCGCCTGAAAATTGATTTTTTGGGATCGTAGTTCAGTTGGTTAGAACGCCGGCCTGTCAAGCCGGAGGGCGCGAGTTCGAGTCTCGTCGGTCCCGCTCCTTATAATACCCGTTTTCTCGTCGAGAGAGAGCGGGTTTTTCTTTGTAAGTAAGTTTTTCTCAATTGGTCCTGATTTGTCCTGTTTTGTCCCAAAATTGCAACCATATTGCAACCTGCCTGTTAAAGCAGTCTCAAAATATTGGGCATTTTCAACCTGTAATCCTTGAATTAAGCCTACATAATGTTGTTCGGTCACTTTAACACTGGAATGACCCAAAAACCTACTGGTGGCAAAAATGTCACGAGTTGCCATGTAGTACCATGCCCCAGCTGTTTTTCTAAGCGTGTGCGTTGATGCATGTTTGATCTGTGCCCTATCAAAAACTGACTTAACACGGTTGTAGACCATATCTCTTGTTAGACAGTGTCTATCAAGCCATCCTATACAGTCATCCATATCTTCAGGCCTTTGATTGAAAGCAGTGTAGAAAGGCCCTCCAACCACTCCCTTACGATCATTTAGAAGCTTTCTAACAGTCTCCTGGATCGGGATCACACGGCTCTTTGATGACTTGGTCTCCGGAAAAGTGATGATATCCTTACCAATACAGTCCCAACTGAATGAAGGATGGAGTATCTCACTGGTCCTGGCTCCGGTAAATAGATAAAAAATGATAAGGTCCCTGGCATCCCGCTGGAATTCATCTTTGATGTCAAGGCTTTCAAGCGTCTCATTTAGCCTTTCTAACTCTTCTTCATCCAAGTACCGTACGTCCTTTTTTCTTACACTTACGAAAGGAACATCCAGGAAAGGACTACGATCCAAAAATCCTCTATCTACGGCAAACTTCAGGATAGTCCTTAAGTTGCGTAGGTTGGTATTGATCCCTTCAGATGAAAATCCTTTTTCTTTGCGGTAGACCTTGAACCCTTCCAGATCAACAGCATCTAGTTTGTCTATCCTTTTATTCTTTAGATCAGGCCTGAAACCAAAGAGGGCCTCCACCGAGTTGCGGTATCTTTCCAGTGATAACCATCTCATGCTACCGGACCTTACACGGAGCTGTCTTTCTTCAAAGAATTTGTTCCACAATTGCCATAGATTGAGAGGTCTTTGAAGTTTTTCAGGTGGTGGTTTAAAGCCTCTTTCTATCTGATTGACGCTGGCCAGAATCTCATTGCGAAAACTGTTAGCTTCAGCTTCCGTACCCTTAAAGGTCACCTGTCGTCTGGCACGGTTGTGATCAGTATAGTCGATCACAAAAGCACCTTCTCTTCGACCTGGGCGGACCCCCGGATACTTATGTTTCTTGTAACTCTTGCTCATTTTTCTATGTAGTGCTTCTGTCTTCTTGCTTTAGGTGGCCTTCCTTTACCAAAAAATCTTCCACCAATTTCAGGATCTGCCGGTTCAAAGACCTGTACTCTTGTTTGGATACCTTTTTCAACAACTTCCATATCCTTACCGGAAACCGAGTTGACACAATCCTAGTTGGCTCTTTTCTAGGCCTGCCCATGACCCTTTAATGTAATACATATAATTACAACAATCAACCCTTTCCATTGAGGTATTTGTCCACCATTTCTTCCTTACCAGGAAAATATCTAAGTATTTTACGTACTTCCTTTTCAGGGATCCGAACTAGGCGACCCACCTTCATGAAACCAATCCTCCGGTCCCTTATGAGATTCCTAAAGAACTGCTTACTGCAGTCAAACATCTCGGACAAAGAATCCACAGAATAAAATCTGTCAAGATAAGATCCACAATACTGACAGTATTTTTGTTTTCTATCTGTCAAGAATACAATCCTTTAATACCCAAGCGAACAAGCCAGCACCCTGTACACTGATGCCGGCTAACATTC
>CESR01169603.1_pt1 | contig 22467 bp, 24 predicted proteins | sample 356351 | NCBI WGS metagenome assembly CESR01 (sample SAMEA2622149, study PRJEB7988) | marine metagenome | isolation source: saline water (ENVO:00002010), including | reverse complement strand
CCTAAGACCAAAATTGCTGTCAATATACAGCCTCTAAAAAAACCAAACACCGCACCTAAAACTCGGTCAATTTTGGCAGATAAAGCTAACCTAAATATTCTTGATAGTATTCTGGCTACTATCATACCCAAAATAATTATTACAAGAAAACTCACTATCATACCTGCCCATAATTGACCGCTTGGATTACCGAACCATGCATCGAAATAACTGCCTAATGAGCTACCATAATTAATCGAAACCCAAATGGCAGCCAATAAAGAAAAAATCGAAATAATCTCTCTTATGAAACCTCTAAAAAACCCAACAAATATTGAAATTAATACAATAATAAGAAATACATTATCTACTGTCATCATCATATAACTCGATTATTCTTTGTCTTACCGCTCAATGCTAATAACACTCTATTCATAGAGAGCAATCTGATTCTCATGGCCTGCATCTAAAAGTATTTCTGATAACCTCTTTGCCTCTCTTTCTGAAAGATTCATTCCGATTTTAACTTTATATATACTTTCACCATTAATAAAATGCTCTGTGACATAAGCGTTGTATTCCTCGTCTCTCAGGACAGCTATTCTCTTTCTCGCATTTTCTAGCGAAAAAAAACTGCCTAACTGTATAGACCATTCATTTTTTGTAGCGCCAGCATTAAAGCTCTTATCAACAATATCCCCATTAAGATTAATCTCTTCGTTCTCTGTCAGGAGTATTATTCTGTCCCAAACTGCGCTTAATTTAGCATTAAATATACTAAAGTATTGCCAAAATTTACTATCAGAGCTTTCTGGTGCGGGAGAATCAAGATATAAGTCCAATTCAATCACTCTTCTTTCACCTTCGATAAATTGCTTCTCTGTAACCAAATTTCCGGTATTACCAATCTTTTCCTCATTGCCATTCAAGATTAGAGGCACGATAACAGCAATAAATATAACTAAAGCTGTTGCCCCTAGAAGCCTCTGTTTCAGAAAATGATTCATAATTAGTTTTCCTTAATAATACTCTAGCTTTGGAGTTGATTAAACCAATTTAAGGCTGGAGAAACCGTATAGAAAGAACCTGTTACAACTATCAAATCTCCCGCTTTTGAGTAAATATCAGCTTCTTCCATTGCCTCTTCAACTGACTTACTAATAGAACAACTCTTATGACTTTTTTGGGTAATTAACAATTTAAGTTTATTTGTATCGATTGATCGATTAGCGCTAAGATCAGGAATAATCCATTGATCAGAAATTGAGGTGAGCAACTTTATTATTTTGTCTATATCCTTGTCTGCCAGAACACCCAATACAACAATACATTTTTTATATTCATATTCAGAGATAAAGTCAATCAATCTAGATATACTGTCGACATTATGAGCAACATCAAACAACCAATTCTTATTTGAAGTAACTTTCAAATCAATCCTTCCTTCAATATTAATTGAATCAAAAGATTTATTAATAATGGATTCTTCAGGAAGAGTTAGCTCGGGAATCGCTTCAAATAAAGATAGAGCTGCACTCGCGTTTTCAATTTGATGCAAACCTCTCATTCTTGGATTAAGAATCTCCAATCTTTCATTGGTTAATCCAAACCAACTCCACTTCTTATCGGATAATTGGATAAAATTAAAATCTTTATCCCGCTTAATTAATACAGCTTCCGTATCTATAGCATGCTTAATGATAGCTTTTGGTAGTTGCTCACCACCAAACACAATTGGTTTATTCTTTCTCATTATTCCTGCTTTTTCCTTGGCTATCTCTTCAATGTTATCGCCCAGCCAATCTGCATGATCCATGCCAATATTGGTGATAATACACCCATCTGAATTAACAATATTTACAGCATCTAATCTGCCGCCCAAACCTACTTCAAGAATCAGTACATCAAGATTAAGATTTGAGAAAATCCATAATGCGGCTAATGTTCCGAATTCAAAGTAAGTCAAAAGCTCACCTTCCCGAATTCTTTCAATTTCCTCGAACCCATCAATTATTGTTTCATCGTCTACACATTTGCCATCAAACTTAATGCGTTCGTTATATTTCTGCATATGGGGTGAGGTGTAAGATGCTACTGAGAATCCTTGGGTAACTAATAGAGATTCGATCATGGCAACCACAGAACCTTTGCCATTTGTTCCGCCAACTGTAATTACAATTCTAGGTCTGTTGAAATTTAGACGATTATATACTCGTCTAACACGCTCCAAATTAAGGTCGATTTCTTGCGGTGATATGGATTCTTGCCATTCCAACCATTCTTGTAGATTCTTTCTCAATGAGATTTGCTTCCCTGCTGGTTATCAGCTTTCTATATTTGTCAGGGCTGGTTTTTTTTGTAACTGCAAAAGAATTTTTGATATTTTTTCCCTCATTTCACGTCGATCAATAATCATGTCAATTGTTCCATGCTCCAATAGAAACTCACTTCTTTGAAAACCTTCAGGTAATTTTTGTCGTACAGTTTGCTCAATTACTCTCGGACCAGCAAAACCAATCAATGCCTGAGGTTCGGCAATATTTAAATCTCCCAACATTGCTAGACTTGCAGAAACTCCGCCAGTAGTTGGGTCAGTCAGTACTGAAATATATGGAATTTTATGTTTATTCAATTTTGCTATTGCTGCAGATGTCTTTGCCATCTGGAATAACGAAAATAAACCCTCTTGCATTCTCGCCCCTCCACTGCACGAGAATACGACTAGAGGGAGTTTATATTGAATACAATAATCGATAGCTTGGCAAAAGCGTTCTCCTACAACCGAACCCATTGAGCCGCCCATAAAACCAAAATCAAAAGAACAAGCTACCAATTTCTCGCCCAAAAGATTACCGATCATTGCAATTAGAGCTTCTTTTTCATTAGTCTTTTTTTGTGCTTGTGATATACGGTCACTATATTTCTTTGTATCACGAAATTTCAATGGGTCCATTGCAACAATATTTTCTGCTAATTCCTTTTTTCTGCCTTTATCAAGAAAATATTCCAGTCTATCTCTTGCCCCAATCCTGGTGTGAAAATTGCATTTTGGACAAACTTTTAAATTACGCTCTAGCTCAGCTCGATATAGTTGTGCATCGCATTTTGGGCACTTAATCCAAACGCCTTCTGGAACATTTCTCTTTCTTTTGAAGGTGCTTATCCTAGATGGAATTAATTTTTGAAACCAACTCATGATATATACACTCTAAACGAAAGATATAAAAATTTCACGATAAACAAAATCCAGGAATATTGAATTCATTTGGATATTTTACCCCAACAAGAGTAAGTCCATGTGCAGGTGATGTTATTCCACCGGTTTTACGATCTCGACTTTCTAAAACTTTTTTCAACCAATCGATATCTCTCTCTTTTTGGCCAAGCTCAACTAGCGATCCTACAATATTCCTAACCATCTTTTGTAAAAAAGCATTCGCTGTAATAGTCACAGTAATAAAATCTGACTCTCTATGAATATCCAAAGCAAAGATCTCACGTTCAGATGTCGAGGCTTGACAGGAAGACGCTCGAAAAGCAGCAAAATCATGCTTACCAATTAATATCTCAGCGCCCTTCTGCATTCTTGATTCATCTATATTCTGATGTACCCACCAATACCGATTTCTCGTCAATGAAGAACGTACTTTTCTATTGTTGATCTGGTATTGATAAGTTCTTTGAAGCGCGGAAAACCTAGCATGAAATTGATCGCTTACCACTTCAGCCCAATTAACATTTATATCAGGAGGCAAAAGACTGTTGACCCCTGTCTGCCAACTATAGATTGATCTGTCAATAAAAACATCAAAATGGATAACCTGTCCTAATGCATGAACTCCAGCATCAGTTCGTCCCGCACATACAACATTTATTTCACAATTAGCTATTTTAGAAATAGCATCTTCAATAATTGTTTGTATGCCAATGCCCATGTCCTGCTTTTGCCAACCATTGTAAGCAGTGCCATCATATTCTACCCCCATTGCTATTCTCATACTCTTACCGAATCAGATTCTACAAAAAATTACCTATTAAGAGATTTAAGTAATTTCTTGGCTAATTGACGTTGTGATTGATCTCCGTTTACCACAACTTCCTCTAAAATCTCAAATGCGCCATCAGGATCACCCATATCAACATAGGCTCGAGCAAGATCAAGTTTTGTGGCCACTTCGTTCATGGCAATGGATTGCTCTAAATTTATTACCATCTTTCTCTCTTTGTTGTATTTGTTCCAAATTAACAATAAGACTGAAAGCAATAAAACTGCAGATAAGATTAATAACGCCCAGAACTCATCAATAAATCTTATAATATTGTTAAATTCGATGCTTTTGTTGTGATTGATCACCCTAACTTCTGACGATTTGGTCTTTACATCTGGATCGATAGGGTCATCAATTATAGATACTGGATCAGAGAGTTTAGTTACTAATTCATTTTGAATTTGAATCTCTGTATTTACTGGATTGACATACGAGTCATTCTCTTTGGAAACTTTAATATTGGATTCGATTTCCAGATTATCATCCTTGTTGCCAATGATCTCTGGATCATCATTCATGGAAACTGGTTCAGTTGAGATTGAAATGTCTATATCTGAGTATTGATTCGATTCATTCTGAATTTCCGTAATCTCATTTCCGTCAACAACTTGATCATTTTTAAGTTGAGCCTCATTGAAAATCTCCAGTGGAGAAATCCTACTGATGTATTCTCTGGTTGGAATACGTATTACACCTTCTTTAATATCATTAATACTCTCTTTAAAGATATGAAAGTTAGTTTGATACAGGGCGATCATTACCTGATCCATGGTTAGATCATCTCCCGGTCTATTTTTAAAGGCTATACCCCAAAGTGTGTCACCTTTTTGTATCGCGTAGTCCCGTGAAATATTAGGTGCTATCAACACTACTGGGAATGCTTTGACTTCTACCTTACTGTTATTACCACTCTCCATCAATAACAGGAAAGAAGATCGACTAATTGGTTGATTGGATTGGATTTGAATGAAGATACTATCCTCGGATAATTCTTTCTTTATTACCGATAAATTCAGCTCATCAATGAATTGAGGTCTTTGTATTCCATAAAGTTGATATGTTTCTATGCCAGAAAGCTGAAAAACAATATCATCAATACTCTCATTGAGATCCAATATAACCGGAATCTCAATCTCTAAGTTTGTGTTTAATTGAGACTGGATTTCAGGCTCTCCAATCTCAAAAGCACCCAACATATTAGCTGCAAAAAGAAGCATTGAGATCCAAATTTGAATTAAATATTTAGGCATCAATTATCATCAAGTAAATAAATTAAGGTACTAAATCTTACAAATATTCTTTAACCAATATCTCAGCAATCTGAATTGTGTTAAGTGCGGCTCCTTTACGAATATTATCTGCTACCACCCATAAATTTATACCATTCGAGTGGCTTATATCCTCTCTGATTCGACCTACATATACTGGATCAGTGCCAGAACCATCAGACACCGCAGTTGGATATTGACCAAGCTCAACTCCATCGACCAACTCAACCCCTTCAGCATTCTTCATTAAATCAACAACTTCAGACTGGGTTATTTTAGAGTTTGTTTCTATATGTACTGCTTCTGAGTGCCCATAAAATACAGGTATTCTGACTGCGGTTGGATTTACCAAGATATTTTTATCATTAAGAATCTTCTGAGTTTCCCAGACCATTTTCATCTCTTCTTTGGTATATCGGTTATCTAGAAATTTATCAATATGCGGTATGGCATTAAATGCAATTTGCTTAGATTTACCTTTAGTTACTACCGGTTTTCCATTTAGTAATGCTGATGTTTGGTGAACAAGATCTTCAATCATCTCCTTTCCCGCACCCGAAACCGCTTGATAAGTAGCAACATTAATCCTTTTAATCCCCACAGCGTCATAAATCGGTTTCAACGCAACCAGCATTTGCATGGTTGAACAATTAGGATTAGCAATGATCCCAGTGTTTGTGTATTCAGCTATCTTCTCTGGGTTAACTTCAGATATAACCAATGGAATATTGTCTTGATATCGAAATTCAGAGGTATTATCAATTACAATACAACCGGCATCAGCCGCCTTAATTGCATAAACTTTCGAAACTGACGCGCCCGCAGAAAAGAGACCAATCTTAACTTCAGAGAAATCAAATTCTGCCAGATCAATCACATCTAATTTACTGTTGCCATAAGTAACCTGTTTACCTAAAGATCGATTACTGGCTAAAGGATAGATATTTTTTGAGGGAACATTCCGATCTGCCAAAATCTCTAGCATCACTTCACCAACTGCTCCAGTCGCACCCACTACAGCAAAACTCACATCATCAAACATGTTCCTATTCCCTTGATACATTTAAATTGGTTCTGAGGATGTATTATAACTTAGAACCAATGACTGGTGTCTGAGAATTTACATCGGCATTTTGTGCTCTGTGACGCAAATAATGATCCATCAATACTATCGCCATCATTGCCTCAGCGATTGGTGTGGCACGTAACCCTACGCAAGGGTCATGACGACCTTGTGTAATAATTTCAGCGTCTTTTCCTTGTTTATCAATCGTTTTGCCAGGAACAGATATGCTTGATGTTGGTTTCAATGCAATACTTGCAAGAATTTCTTGGCCCGATGATATTCCACCAAGGGTTCCACCTGAATCATTCTTAGTGAACCCTTTTGTTGTCATTGTATCCCGATGCTCACTACCTCTCTGAGTTACAGAGGCAAAACCAGATCCCAATTCAACACCTTTCACTGCATTAATACTCATCAATCCATGTGCAATATCAGCCTCAAGTTTGTCAAATACGGGTTCACCCAGCCCAACAGGAACATTTGTAACCAGAATACTTATTTTTGCCCCAATTGAATCGCCCTTACTCTTCAAGTCTTCCATTAAAGTAATTATTTCGTTTATTTTTTCTGGATCAGCACAAAAGAAAGGATTTTTATCAACTTGACCTAAATCAATTGCATTCAACTCGAGTGATCCAATTTGAGAAAGGTAACCATTAATCTCAATTCCAAATTTTTCATAAAGATACTTTCGAGCAATTGCGCCAGCAGCCACTCTCATTGACGTTTCCCTCGCAGATGATCTCCCACCCCCTCGATAATCCCGTATCCCATATTTTTGTTGATAAGTATAATCAGCATGACCAGGTCGGAATTTGTCCTTAATGTCTCCATAATCTTTAGAACGTTGATCTTTGTTCTTGATAATCAAACCAATTGGCGTTCCAGTAGTCTTTCCCTCGAATATTCCTGAAAGAATCTCCACTTTATCAGGCTCATTACGTTGAGTAGTATGCTTTGACTTTCCAGGTCGCCTTCTGTCTAGATCCACTTGTATGTCCTCTTCGCACAAAAGCATGCCTGGAGGACATCCATCTATAATGCATCCAAGGGCAATTCCATGGCTCTCGCCATAAGTAGTTACAGTAAATAATTTTCCAAAAGTATTACCTGACATAATTTCCTACCAATTCCTCAATAACCGTTATTATGATTATCAAGATCTTCTTTAGTCAATAAAAAAACGCCTGTTCCACCCATCTCTAACTCCAACCACACAAAAGGCAAATTAGGATATTTTTCCTCAAGAGCCCATTGACTGTTCCCCACTTCAACAATTAATACGCCATGATTTCTTAAGTATTTACCTGCGTCGTTTAATATTGAACTGACTGATTCTAAACCATCTTCTCCCGATGCCAAACCAATTATTGGTTCATGATGGAATTCTGGAGCCATAATCTTAATTTCATTACTATCTACATATGGTGGATTACTCAAAATCAAATCATATTGATGCGAACTCCTTTTACTCGAGAATGCGGCAAAAAAATCGGACTTAATAAGTTTAACCCTAGCGCTCATGTTATACCGCTCTACATTAATGCTGGCAACCTCTAATGCTTCTTCTGAACAGTCAATAGCATCGACTGAGAGGCCTGGAAAGGCATTGGCCAATGCAATAGCAATACAACCACTTCCTGTCCCTAAATCAAGAGCTCTTTCCAAATTACCTGTATCAATCCATGGTCTTAATTGCTTGTTTATTAGTTCAGAAATTGGTGATCTTGGTATAAGCACTCTTTCATCCACAAAAAAATCCATGCCAGCAAACCAAGCTTGATTCAAAATATAAGCAATAGGGTAATTCTCTTCGATGCGTTGTTTAATCATTTTTTCCAGAACGTCAAGCTCACCTTCATTAATTAGTCTTTGGTATGCATTTTGCGCATCAGCATGATCTAATTTTAGATAACCGAAAATCAAATAAGCTGCTTCATCGGTAGCATTTTCAGTGCCATGAGCAAAAGTGACTTTAGCGTAATTAAAACGATCCGCAGTTTTCTGAATAAGAGCTTCAACAGTAAGCATAATTTTATATATCTAATTGTCTAAACCTAAAGAATTTTAAGCTAAAAAAACAATTTAACATGCAAATAGAGCAAGGTCAGGTATAATTTTCAACGTATTAAGAAATAATAAATAACTTATGATTAATCCATACCTACAACACAAATCTAAGTTATTTCTATACACCCTTTTGTCAATAGTCTTGACGAGCTGCATGTCTGAAAAGACTGAATTCTCAACTGTCTTAGATAAACCGATACCTCTTTCGAATTTTTCGTTAATTGCCAATAACGGCTCAATATTCAACACAGAAAGCTTAAGAGAAAAATGGAGTCTTTTGTTTTTTGGTTACACGCACTGTCCAGATGTGTGTCCTTTGACACTGCATCAACTCTCACAAGCAAACAAAGAGTTAAAAAGCAGCATTGAACATCTACCTAATATCATCATGATAAGTGTAGATCCGGATCGCGATACAACCGAAATCCTTGATAAATATGTCACCTCTTTTGCTGGAAATGTTATTGGTGCTAGCGGCTCAATTGCTGAAATAAAGAAATTAACCGGTCAACTTGGTATCTTTTTTGAAGCACATAAGAATGAAGGAGAGAATTATTCTGTCAGTCACTCTGCCGCCGTTATACTGATCAATAAAGAAGCAGAATTTCATGCAATATTCAGCGCCCCCCATAACACTGATCACTTTATTAAAGATTTACCAAAGATATTATAAGAAAAGCTGATGAAGAAAATTTCTTTGCTATTTTTATTAATCATTCTTCTTGCCTGCGACGCAAAAGAATCTAAAGGGATAATTTTCAATAATCTTTTAATTTATGCGCCATTTCCTGGCAATACTGTAACTGCGGGTTATACAAATATTATCAATCAATCTGACAAAAATATTACAATCACTTCTATCACTAGCCCTCAATTTAACAATGTTGAGATCCATGAAACCGTGATTAAGGATGGAATTGCTAAGATGATTGAAATCAAGCAACTGATGATTCCAAAGAATGATTCGATAATGCTCGAAAGAGGTGGTAAACATCTGATGCTCTTTGAGCCTAGATTACCAATCAAGGAAAACCAGAATATTAAGTTGGAAATTTTGCTCTCAACTAACGACAAGATAACCTTTTCGGTATCGGCTACGTCTCGTTTCTAAAATAATGTAATATATTCATAAGTGTTTATTCAGGAATAACTATGCGATCAATTTGGACGTGGTTATTGATACTGCTGCAATTCTTGATACCCAAGCTTCTAATGACAGGTATCATGTATCGCCTTTCAAGAATTAAAACAAAACCCATTAAGAACTTCCTTATTAATCGGTTCATAAGTTTATACAAGGTCAATACGAAAGAAGTTAAAAACTCCATACCAGATGGATTTGATACTTTTAATGCTTTCTTTATTCGTGAATTAGTACCAGATGCTAGAAAAATCAACCTCTCTATGGATGCCGTATCCTCGCCAGCTGATGGTAACTTAACCATTTTCGGGGATATTGAAAACCACAAACTTATCCAGGCAAAACAGCATGCTTATTCTTTGCAAAATCTACTCAGGCAGAATACCAACACCCTTAAAAAATTTGTGAAGGGTAAATATGCAACTATCTATTTGGCTCCAAATAACTATCACAGAATTCATGCGCCAGTAGATGGGATAATTACCAAGATACATCATATTCCAGGCACTCTGTTTAGTGTAAACCAAAATACTGTTTCAAGAATACCTAAGCTATTCGTTCGAAATGAAAGAATTGCTTGCTACATAAAAACACAAAGTACAGAGATAATTCTTTTATTTATAGGTGCTCTTAATGTTGGCAGTATTTACACCCCATGGACGGGAGAAACAAGACCACACGGAAAAGGTAATCTTGTTGATCTGAAACTTAAGCAAGGAAAATCAAGAGAATTAGAAAAAGGGGATTTGCTGGGTTGGTTTAATATGGGTTCAACCGTCATCACCATCTATCCGGAAGATTCTTTGTCATGGAATAGCAACTTAAAATGCAACAACAATATTCTCGTCGGTGACAATCTTGGTCAACTGACGCATGAACCCATTAATCAATAATGAACAAACAGCACAAAGAAGATCAGTGGAAACCTATTTCTGGGCTCAAGATAGCCAAAGAGCGTGCGATAAAACTCGAAAAAATCAGAAATTTTTTCAAAAAAGAAAATGTACTCGAAGTTGATACACCAATACTATCAAAGAGTGCTACTTCTGACATAAATATCGAAAGCATTAGTGCGTCACTATCAGATAATTCATCCTCTACAAATTTTCTGCATACTTCGCCAGAACTCTATATGAAACGACTGCTTGCAGATGGTTTTAAAGATATTTATCAAATTTGCAAAGTATTTCGGGGCAGTGAGTTGGGTAGTAATCATTTACCTGAGTTCACTATGATCGAATGGTATAGAATGGGATTTAATCTAAAAGCAATTATAAGAAATACCATTGAACTGATATCAATGATATTGAACAATTCTCACCCTTCAATACAAACCGATACCATTTCCTATCAAGACGCCTTTAAAGAATATTTAAACATCGACCCAATAAACGACGATATAAATAAAATCAGCAGTATCATCAATCCAGAAGAATCATTGGCGAAAGAATTCAATAAAAATCAATGTTTAGACTTCCTATTAAGCACAAAAATTACAAAAGAATTTCACACAAAGAAATTAACTGTTTTACATCATTACCCTGCAAGTCAAGCGGCATTGGCTAGGATTTGTCCAGATGACAAGCGATTCTCTGATCGATTTGAAATCTTTCTCGGTGATCTTGAGCTGGCGAATGGTTATGTTGAATTGACTGATGCCGACGAAATCAAACAACGATTTTCCGATGATCAATTATATCGCGAAGAGCATGGGTTAAAAATTAGGCCATTGGATTGTAATTTTATTAATGCCATGGAGCACGGTCTTCCTGGATGCGCTGGTGTCGCTTTGGGTTTTGATCGATTACTAATGATTAGTGAAGGAGAAGGCAACATCGAGAAAGTACAACAATTCTCACCTTTTACAAACCAAAAAGAGCATGCGTAACTTCTTATTTAACCCTTGACACATACTCTTTAGATCTTGTGTCGATCTTGACAGTTTCCCCTTGCTCTATAAACAATGGCACTCTAACAACTGCTCCAGTAGATAATTTGGCAGGCTTGATTCCGCCGCTAGCTGTATCTCCGCGAACACCTGGATCTGTTTCAACGACTTCTAATTCTACAAAATTCGGAGGTATCACTATAAGTGGTTCGCTATTCCATAATGTTACTTGGCATATATCCTGATCTTTTAACCAATTCTTCGCATCGGCAACTGCTGCTTTATTTGCTGAGTACTGTTCAAAAGTATCGGGTGCCATAAAATGCCAGAATTCTCCATCTGTATACAAATATTGCATATCTTTATCAATGACATCAGCGGCTTCTACATTTTCGCCAGATTTAAATGTTTTATCGATAACCTTACCAGTTTTTAGATTTTTAACTCTTACGCGGTTAAATGCTTGACCTTTCCCTGGTTTTACAAACTCATTCTCAACAATGATATAGGGGTCTTGGTCAAGAATAATCCGTAACCCTGATTTAAAAGCATTTGTATTATATGTTGCCATCTCAATCCTAATTTTTATTTAATTAACTGCTTCACTGTCTTCTTTATGTTTAGACTCATCTAAAGATAACCCGATCGCTCTTTTGAATTTCTTTGAGTAGTTTTTGCCACGTAATGCTCTTTCAGACACATATTCTTCCAGATCTTTCCATTTTAAAGTCATGGGTTTGTTTTTATCACGATAAACATTAAGATTATCGCCCTCTTTAAGTATTGCAACACCAGTCAACTTCTCTTCACCTAATTTAAATTTCTTGGTGGGTATATTTATCAATTTATTGCCTTTACCTTTTGCAAGTTGCGGCAAGTCTTTTAAATCAAATAAAAGTAACTTTCCGATTGAGCTTACCGCAGCAATATACACACTATTCTCGTTATCTATAGGTGTAGGAATAATTGGTTTGCTTCCTTCTGGGATCCGAAGTATAACCTTACCGGCCTTATTTCTTGATATTAGATCAGATAATGTTGCAACAAAACCGTATCCAGCATCGCTAGCAAGTAACCATTGATCATCTGGTGAACCAATTAAAGTGCCACAAAATTCCGCACCGTCAGGTGGGTTAAAACGACCAGAAAGAGGTTCTCCTTGGCCACGTGCAGAGGGCAACTGATTAGCTATTAAACTATATACTCGACCGGTACTGTCTATAAACATAGCGTTTTGATTGCTTCTTCCGCGAGCTGCCGCACAAAATTCGTCACCCGATTTATAACTCAATGACAACGGATCAATATCATGTCCTTTTGCGGCGCGTGCCCATCCTCGTTGTGACAAAATAATTGTTACGGGTTCACTGGTAATTAATTGAGTTTCATCTATTGCTTGAGCCGCTTCCCTCTCGATTATATTTGTTCTTCTTTTATCGCCATATGCCTCGGCATCATTCTTTATTTCTAGTTTAATTAAATCTTTTAACTCTTTGTTATTATTTAATATTCCTTCAATATATAAACGCTCTTTATTCAGCTCATTTTGTTCAGTTTTTATTTTTATTTCCTCGAGTTTAGCAAGGTATTTAAGTCTTAAATTCAATATTGAATTCGCTTGTACTTCAGATAAAGAGAATCGATCCATAAGCACAAGCTTAGGCTCATCCTCATTGCGAATAATCTTTATCACTTCATCAATATTTAAGTAAGCAACAAATAGACCATCTAAAATATGCAATCGATCTGATACAATCTGAAGCCGATGTTTAAGTCTTGCGGTGACAGTTCTTTCACGAAAAACCAACCATTCGGATAAAATATCCACCAAGCTAAATGTCCTGGGCTTACCTTCAAGATCAATAATATTCATATTGACGCGTACTGTTCGCTCTAATGAAGTGGTAGAAAATAAATGAGACATTAACTCTTCCCGATTAACACGTCTTGATTTAGGCGTAATGACAAGTCGAACTGGATTTTCATGATCTGACTCATCCCTTAAATCTTCAACTAGAGGTAATTTTTTACTCCTCATTTGTGTGGCAATCTGTTCAAGAATTTTATTGCCAGAGATTTGATAAGGTAATCCATTAATAACAATATCATCTCCTTCTTCCTCGTAAGTCGCCCTTAATTTTAATGTTCCATTGCCAGTCTTGTAGATATTGCGAATGTCACTTCTTGAAGAAACCAATTCCCCTCCAGTTGGAAAATCAGGGCCTTTAATGTATTTCATTATTTTGCCGAGCGTTGTCTTTGGGTTTTCAATAAGATGCACTAATGCTTTGGCTACTTCACTTAAGTTATGTGGCGGAACATCCGTAGATAAACCAACTGCAATCCCCATGGCTCCATTTAATAAAATATTTGGGAGTCTAGCAGGCATTACTATCGGTTCTGTTAAGGTGCCATCAAAATTCGGAATCCAATCAACTGTACCTTCACCCAGTTCCTGCAAAAGTATTTTTGCATAGGGCCTCAGCCTTGATTCCGTATAACGCATAGCCGCAAAAGATTTGGGGTCATCCGTTGAGCCCCAGTTGCCCTGACCATCAATAATAGAATACCGATATGAAAAATCTTGAGCCATCAATACCATTGCCTCGTAGCAAGCAGAATCGCCATGAGGATGAAATTTACCAATCACATCCCCTACCGTTCTGGCTGATTTTTTTGGCTTCTGTCCAGCAGATAAACCAAGCTCACTCATGGAGTAGATTATTCGGCGTTGAACCGGTTTCAAGCCATCACCGATTTGCGGTAATGCGCGATCCAACAACACATACATCGAATAGTTTAGATAAGCTTTTTCGCTGTAATTTTTAAGAGAGATTTTCTCAAAATCTCCATCAAAATTTAATTCTTCGTTCTTCATTTCTACACTTCCGCTAAATCGCCATTATTCTCTAACCATTCCCGTCTTTCATTAGAGCGCTTCTTGGCTAACAACATGTCCATTAACTCATCACTCTCATCATTTGGTGACACGCTAAGTTGCACCAATCTTCTGGTATCACGATTCATGGTAGTTTCCCTTAATTGCTGAGGGTTCATTTCACCTAAACCTTTAAATCGAGTTACCGTGACCTTGCCTTTAAATCCATCTTTCTCTAATCGCTCCAATGTAGCACGGCGTTCGTCATCATCTAAAGCGTAAAAAACTTTCTTTCCAGCATCAATTCTAAATAAAGGCGGCATGGCAATAAAAATATGGCCGGATTCCACAAGACTTCTAAAATGTCTTAAAAACAGAGCACATATCAAGGTAGCGATGTGCAAGCCATCAGAATCTGCATCCGCCAAAATACATACTTTATGATAACGGAGTTCTTCAATATTGTTTTTAATTGGATCAACGCCGATTGCCACACTGATATCATGAACTTCCTGTGATGCCAGAATTTCTGTAGTATCCACTTCCCATGTATTTAGAATCTTCCCCCTCAAAGGCATGATGGCTTGGGTAGTCCGATCTCTAGCTTGTTTTGCTGACCCTCCAGCTGAATCGCCTTCCACTAAAAATAATTCACACAACTCTGGTTCTTGTGAGGTGCAATCGGCTAACTTACCGGGCAAAGACGGCCCTGAAACAATCTTCTTTCTTACAACTTTTTTAGCGTTCTTAATTCGCTTCTGCGCTCGCTCTATTGCCAATTGGGCTATCAAATCCCCGGTTTCTGGGTGTTGATTTAACCATAACGCAAAATCATCTTTGATAATACCGGCGACAAAAGCAGCTGACTCTCTGGATGATAACCGTTCTTTTGTTTGGCCGGAAAATTGAGGATCCTCAAGTTTAACGCTCAGCACAAAAGCGACGTTATCCCATACATCTTCAGGAGAAAGCGTAACACCTCTAGGTAACAAACTTCTGAATTCACAAAATTCTCGGATTGCATTTGATAGGCCAGTCCTCAAGCCATTAACATGAGTTCCACCTTGCACTGTGGGAACTAGATTTACATAGCTCTCTGCAACGTTATTGCCTTCATCGGTCAGCCAAACCAATGTCCAGTCAACCGCCTCATGATCGCCGGTAACACTGCCACTAAAAGGGTGCTCTGGAATACAAGGTGCTTTATCAAGGGCTTCAAGAAGATATTCCTCAAGGCCTTCAGCGTATTGCCACTCAAATTTTTCTTGAGTTTTTTGTATGGTTAACTTTACTTTTAACCCTGGACATAAAACAGCTTTTGCTTTCAATGCATGCTGTAACTTGGAAACCGAAATAACAGATGAATCAAAATATTGTGGATCAGGCCAAAATCTAAGTGTAGTGCCAGTATTCGCCTTACCAACCTTGCCAACAACCTCAATTTCACCTTTCTTCTTACCCCCAGAAAAACTTAAGCTGTGCTCTAAACCTTCTCGTCTTATCCATACCTCTAAATTTTTTGAGAGTGCATTAACAACAGATACTCCAACACCATGCAATCCTCCAGAATACTGATAATTCTCCTTGTTAAATTTACCCCCTGCATGCAATCGAGTTAGAATTAACTCTACACCGGGAATCTTTTCTTTTGGGTGAATGTCAACTGGCATGCCTCTGCCGTCATCAATGACTTCTAATGACCCATCATCATAGAGAGTGACTTCAATTTTTTTACAGTACCCAGCCAGTGCTTCATCAACACTATTATCGATTACTTCATGGGCCAAATGATTGGGTCTTGAGGTATCTGTATACATGCCTGGTCGTCTTCTAACAGGCTCTAAACCACTCAGCACTTCAATATCAGCGGCTTTGTATTTTTTACTCATACACTCAAACCAATAGATTTTTATTTAGAGTAATTCTATCAGGAAGCAACGGCTTTCGCTTAACGAAAATTAACTAAATTAAAAATTAAAACTCAATTTAGAGAATAAAATGATAATATGCGAATTAACTTATTACAGTTAAAGAAATTATGGCAAATAAAAAAGCAGTCAACCTCGAAAAAACGCTCGCCGATCTTGAATCATTGGTTGAAGAGCTTGAAAGTGGTGAATTACCGCTTGATGATGCAATGAAGAAATTCGAAAAAGGCGTTAAATTAACCAGAATATGCCAGCACGCTTTAAAAGAAGCAGAACAAAAAGTAGAGATATTGCTTCAAAATACGGATGACACCGACTCGTTGGTTGCCTTTGATACTCAAAGCGATTCGGATTAAATTAAACCGCTTATAATGTTATAGAAAAAGATGGTGGCAATACCCGCCATGATGTCATCCAGCATAACACCGACGCCTCCACCAACCTTAGAATCTACAATATTTATTGGCCAAGGTTTCCAAATATCAAATAATCTAAATAATAAAAATACGACAACCAAAGAAACTCCGGTAAATGGAACAAACAGCAAGAGAGAATACATAACAGACATCTCATCCCAAACAATACTCGAGTGATCATGAATATTTAATCGTTTGGAACAAACGCCACAAATCCAAATTCCATTAACTAATAATAATCCGGCAATAATAGTTTGCGTTTCTTGGCCTAAATTTACAGTTAACCAAAAAACCAACACGCCAAATAAAGATCCAAGCGTCCCTGGTGCTAATGGAATCAAGCCAATCCCAAAACACGTGGCCATTATGTATATTGGGTTCTTTGTGGGTAATTCTTTGTTGTTAAGTACCATTATTAAAAATCACTTAAAATGCAAATATCCTTGATCATGATAATCAATTGGAGAATTATTTTCCGTACATTGCAATCCTGCTTGATTGTGCACCTTACCAACTTGAGTAATTCTTAATTTGTATTGTTTTGAAATATCTCTAATTAAAGTCAACTTACTTGGAGATGCCGTAAATAACAACTCATAATCATCCCCTCCGTTAAGAGCAAAATCACGAGCTTGTTTTTGGTTGTAGAGTTCACATATAGCATTCGATAAAGGAATCTTATCGAAATTTATCGTTCCACCTAGACTGCTTGCATCAAGTATTTTTTTTGCATCTGCATACATACCATCTGAGATATCAATGGCAGCAGATGCCACCCCTACCAATGCTCGTCCTACCTCAATTCTGGCAGTCGGCCTAAAGAAACGCTGTACAAGATAAGCGCATTGGTTGTCGGGTTCTTTACTTTGACTAAATTGCTTAAGTCCGGCAGCCGCATCTCCTAGGGTGCCAGTCACAAAGATTAAATCTCCTGTGTTTGCATTAGCTCTGCTTATTTCTTCTTTTGGTTTAGTCTCACCAATCATTTGAATAGTTACAATTTGTTGGGCTCCACGAGTAGTATCACCACCAACAAGAGTAACTGAATACTCGTTGGCGGCAACATGCAGTCCATTCGAAAACTCTTCCAACCAACGTTCATTAATTTCGGAAAGACTAAGAGAAAGCGTCATCCATCGTGGCTTAGCTCCCATAGCCGCCATATCCGAAAGATTCACTGCCACAGCACGATATCCAATATCTGCAGCAACCGAATGTAACGGATAATGCACACCTTCAATTAGAGTGTCGGTAGAAATAACCAGATTGTGATTTGGGGATGGTTGTACTACTGCCCCATCATCGCCAATTCCAACACACACAGAAGAAGAGTGGTTTTCTTTTAAAAAGAAACGACGAATGATTTCAAATTCATCCACAAAAACCTCAACAGAAATTTAGAAGTTTTAAGTTGATCGCAATTCCTTAGATACTTTATCAAGAATCGCATTAATGTATTTATGCCCTTCAACAGCACCAAAGCATTTTGCCAGATTAACTGCTTCGTCAATTACGACAGGTATATCTATTTCACGCCTCATCTTTAACTCGTAATAACCCACCAACATAATACCCATCTCTACAGGATCTATTTGATTTAACGAGCGATCCAGATACACCTCTATACCAGAGGTAAAATCATTTTGATTGTCATAAATTATGTGTAAAGCTTGGTCAAAATACTCTTTATCGATCTTTTGGTATTCTTCACGCTCCTGAAACTGCGATAATATCTCACCATCACTGTGATCCGTCATCTGCATTTGATAGAGAGCCTGCACCAGCATCAATCTTGCCAGACCACGAACCCCTAGAGACTTTGATTGACCCTTTTTCTTTTTGACCACAATTAATCTATTTTTCTCAATAAATTAATCATTTCTATGACTGCAAGCGTTGCTTCCTCGCCTTTGTTGCCAGCTTTAGTGCCAGCCCTCTCAAGTGCCTGCTCAAGATTGTCCACCATTAATACGCCAAAACCAATCGGCATACCTTGTTCAATTTGGACGGTCGATAAGCCTCTGGCGCATTCTCCTGAAACATGGTCAAAGTGAGCCGTTGCCCCTCTTATAACTGCGCCCAAAGCAATGATCCCATCAACGCGTTTTGTATGGGCAATCTTACTCGCAGCCAAAGGAATCTCATAAGCACCTGGCACTCTTACCACCTCAATGGCATTTTGATCTACTCCATGGCGGTCAAGGCAAGCCAAAGCACCTTTTAATAGAGCATTAACAACAAACTCATTAAAACGAGCGGCCACTATAGCAAACCGAGCATCTCTTGGATGTAAATCACCTTCTGTCACTTTCACATTATCCATGTCATCATCACCATCAATATAATTTAATGCTCAACGTATTCAGTAACTTTCAAATCAAATCCTGATATAGCATACATCTGCTTGGGCGCAGATAAAACCCGCATTTTTTTAATCCCAAGATCTCGAAGTATTTGAGCGCCAATTCCATATGTTCTTAGACTGTCTTCTGTGACACGTTTTTCTTTTAATTGATCGGTTTTCTTGGACAAACTTTCAACAGATTCCATCAAGTTACGAGATGACTCTTGCTCCCTTAAGATAACCACAATGCCAGTTTCTTCTTGAGCGATGCGTTCAATGGCATCATTAATAGGCCATCCAAGCGCCGACGCTTGAACGCCAAGAACATCCCCCAGGGTATCTTGAATATGAACACGCACCAATGGTTCATTATTGACTTTTAAATCGCCCTTAACCAAAGCAACATGGACCGCTTGATTAACCTGATCATCGTAGCAATACAAAGTAAAATCACCGTAATCGGTATTAACTTGTTTTTTTGCGATGCGCTCAACATATCGCTCTTTCTCCAAACGATAACGTATTAAATCAGCGATAGTTCCTATTTTGATATCGTGCTTTCTGGAAAAACCCTCTAAATCAGCACGGCGTGCCATGCTTCCATCTTCATTCAAGATCTCAACAATGGTTGCTGCCGGTTCAAAACCGGCCAACCTGGCCAAATCACAACCTGCTTCAGTATGACCTGCTCTAGTAAGCACCCCTCCTGGTTGAGACATGATTGGAAAAATGTGACCCGGTTGACTAAGTTGATCAGGGCTTGCGTTCTTGGCCACAGCGGTTTGTACAGTTTTGGCTCGATCATGAGCTGAAATACCAGTAGTAATGCCTTTAGTGGCTTCGATTGAGACGGTGAAATTTGTCATGTGATGCTGATCGGTTTCCTCAACCATTAAAGGTAAACGTAATTGAGCACATCGTTCACGGGTTAAGGTTAGACAAATTAATCCTCTTCCATAACGAGCCATATAATTAATGTCTTCCGGCCGAACTTTCTCAGCCGCCATAATGAGATCGCCTTCATTTTCCCGATCTTCGTCATCAACCATGATGACCATCTTGCCCTTACGTACGTCCGCAATAATGTCTTCGATATCAGAGAATGTATTCTGTAATTTTTGTACTGTTTTACTGCTCATATCCATTTACCTTAAGGAACTCTTCTGATATTACGCCATCATTCGGCCTATCAAGCAAACGTTCTGTGTAGCGTGCCATTATATCCAATTCAATATTAACCTTATCACCTATCTTGCAATCACCAATAATTGTTGCTTTGGCTGTATGTGGGATGACGTTTACACAAAAAATTGAGTCTGTTATTGAGTTCACAGTCAAGCTGACACCATCAATACAAATTGAACCTTTGGGCGCAACAAAACGTGCGAACTCAGGCGGTAACTCCACCTCCAACTCCATTGACCTTGCTTGTGTTTTGTTGGCATGTATTTTGCCAATGCAATCTACATGACCGGTCACAAAATGACCTCCCATTCTCTCCCCTATTGCTAAAGAAGGCTCAATATTGACCTTTGTGCTTTTTTGCAATGATGCAAAAGTGCTCACTCGCATTGTTTCTATAGAAACGTCAGCATCAAAACCATTCTTGTGTAGCTCAATTACGGTCAAACAAACACCATTTACAGCAATACTTTCCCCAACTTTAAAGCTATCCCATTCAATACCCTCTGCATGAAATGCAATTCTAGAGTCTCCACCTTGTGGACGGACCTCTTTAACTGTGCCAATTGATTTTATTATGCCAGTAAACATATTTACCTCTATCGATTGATTGGCCTTGCAGTAATTCTATAATCTGCACCAATTTTCCTTATATCTTGAATGTCTAAACTCAATCTATCCTGCAATGACTTCCATTGTGGCGTCAAAAACATTGGTTTTGTATTGCTACCCATAATATGGGGTGCCTGATAAATAACAAGCTCATCAATCAAATTATTCTCTATTAAGTTACCAGACAAGACAGATCCGGCCTCGACCAATAAATCATTAATGCCCTCCTCAGCTAGAATCTTGAGTACCATGGGTAAATCTGGTCTTTTATCTGTAGCTGCAACTTTATGCACTTTTACATGGCTGTTCTCATAACTCTCTCGACGTTCATCATTAACACAAAACACCAAAGTTGCAGCAGATTCCTCAAATATATGTGCTTTTGTTGAAGCTCTTAATTGACTGTCCAATAGAGCTCTTATTGGTTGCCTGGTGGTGATCGATGCATCGCGCACAGTAAGCTTAGGATTATCAGAAATCACGGTTCCAATACCAGTCATTACCCCCCCTGAAGAGGCTCTTAATTTTTGGACATCTTGTCGGGCGGAATCACCGGTAATCCATTTACTTTCCCCATCACTCATTGCTGTGGCGCCATCAATACTGGTAGCCACTTTCAATCGCACAAAAGGTCTCTCTCTTTGTATGCGAGAAAAATAACCACTGTTCAAAGATCTGGCCTCTGATTCAAGCAAGCCAACTGAAACATCTATTCCTGCGGCCTCTATTTTAGATTTGCCTTGCCCGGCCACTTCAGAAAATGGATCCTCAACAGCAATCACTACTCTTGACAAACCGGCCGCCACCAGTGCATCACAACAAGGTCCAGTGTTACCTTGATGCGCGCAAGGTTCAAGCGTTACATACGCAGTTGCGTTACGGGCATTATCTCCGGCCTCTTCTAGAGCCGCAACCTCGGCATGCGGTCCGCCGGTTATCTGGTGCCACCCCTGACCAACTATTTGATCGTTGCGAACAATTACACAACCTACGCGTGGGTTCGGGTGTGCCGTATACATACCCTGCTTGGCCAAGCTTAGAGCGGTAGCCATATAATCATTGTCTGCAGCAGTAAATTCAGTCATGCCAAAAAACTCATTTCTTTTTTTCTGCTTTATCTTTTACATCAGGCAAAAGAGATAGCTGAGCTCGTTTTCGCTTTTTTTTGGGTCTCTTTTGCAGGCGTTTCACTTCATCTTGAAATTCGGTTACGTCTTGAAAACTTCGATATACCGATGCAAATCGAACATAAGCAACCTCATCAAGGCCGCGCAATTCTTTCATCACCAATTCACCTATTAAACGTGAAGGAACTTCTCGTTCACCCATTGTTCTGAGTTTATGAATCATGCGTCCCATTGATGCTTCAAAAAGATCTGCAGATACCGATCTTTTTTCTAGCGCTCTGTGCATGCTTGCACGAATTTTTTGTTCGTCAAAAGGTTCTCGGTGATTATCACTTTTAATTAATCGTGGCATCACCAATTCTGCGCCTTCAAACGTTGTAAACCTTTCGTTGCAATCCAGGCATTCGCGACGTCTTCTTACCTGATGGCCTTCACCGGCTAATCGAGAATCGATTACCTTGGTTTCTTCGTGATCACAAAATGGGCAATTCATGTATTTATATTATTAACCTAAAAAAA
>CESR01069731.1_pt1 | contig 22578 bp, 34 predicted proteins | sample 356351 | NCBI WGS metagenome assembly CESR01 (sample SAMEA2622149, study PRJEB7988) | marine metagenome | isolation source: saline water (ENVO:00002010), including | reverse complement strand
GGCTGGGTACTCAGGCAGATGGCTGATTTGTGCAGCGTTTCCCTAGCAAATAAACATAACAAATTGCTCAAGTTCACTCCGGCCGCAAAAAGCGCGGCCTCCGCGGGACAACCTACACTGCGTTTCGGTTGCCCCTTAGCAAGGCGTTAGAGGGCGTATGAAAGATCTTGAAAGGCTGATGGCACTCATTGCAGAACAGCAAGCCATTCACGGCGAGAGTGCGGAGATTGCCGTGTCCTTGGAAGACTTCTTCACGGGCAACGATGATTTGGGGTCAATTGGTTGCAATCTCGGCGACGAGCAACCACCTATTGGCCGCTTCTATGAGTCGTTACTGGAGATTCGCAATCGTCCAAACGTGCAAGACGTTCTTGTGCGGATCTACGCGCAAGAGGATCCGGATTCTTGGCCCTACACTGACACTGTCTACATAATCTCGTCAGCTACTGCAGAAGAAATTGAAAGCTGGGTCTCGGATTTACTGCCGGATGAGATTGCTCCCGAATGGATGTATGGAAAGCCACCGGCAGCACCAGACTTGCATGCGGGCATGACAGCCTGCTCTGTGTGGTGGGATTGACGCTTTGGGGTACGCCCTCTAACAATTCATTCAAGCCGACGCCGCTTCGTGGCTTGGCTTAACTAAGGCGTTATGAGTAAAGCATGAGCATCGCATTCGGAGATAACGTAAGGATATTATCGTCACCAGAAACTGACGAGAGGGGACTTTCCGGAAGAATAGGTCAGGTTTACGGAGAAACCATACCCTCAGTTACGGCTGTTGACGTAATTGGCCAGGTTGAAAATGACTTTGCTTTGAATGTATCCATCGAAGGCATTGGGACTGATTATTGGCTTTCGCTAGAATTGCTCGAGCTCGTAGACCATGCAGAGGGCACCGAGATAGTTATAGGTAACTACCGGGCTGTTCGTAGGGCCGATGGATCTTGGGATGAGTCTGGCATAAAAGGCGGCAAAAAATGGTGGCAGTTCTGGAAGTGAAACTCATAACAAGTCAATCAACTTCGCGCCTACGGGGCTGGACTTCCGCGCTGCGCGCTTCGGCCGGTTATTGAGGCGTTAAGGTAAAAAAATGGGTTTGATAATCGTACCAGTCATGGTTTTTTGGTTGGCAGCGCTCTTCTTTACGTGCCGTGCGGGCTTTTATTGGATGGTGGATGAATCGCTATTTCCTGATGGCGTATTGCTGGTGCTGGCAGCCGTCACAACGGCGCTGCTCTACGTGTTCTTTGGTTTGCTCAAGTTCAGGACGCGTAGCAAGGTATGGGCGTTCGAGATCCCTTGTTTTTTCCTGTTAAACAAGTACGCCTTTGCCGTGTTTTCCTGTGCTGCTGCTGCTCATTATTTTGGTGGCGCGTTCTTTCAGGGCGACTTAGCCAGGGCGCTTATTTTTGTTGCTGCCTTCGCGGTTGCTTTTGGCGGTCTGCTCGGCTGCTTCAGCTCAGGTGCCTTTATAAAAAAATACAACATCACTGAAACCTACTAGCCTGCCTTGTCGAGTTTGAAAGGGGAGTGCGCCTTAACGGCGGCCCCGATTGTCAGCCCTCTTACTAAGCTGACTATCTGGTTATCAGAGAGGGGCATGAGACGCCGTATCGCCCTCAGATTGGCTGCGGTCGGCATTCTTCGTGTGGGTAATTCATGATGCGCGTTCGTTTATTAGTTTGGCTGCCGTTTCTTATTGGGCTCTTGCTTATAGCGGTAGCGATGGTTGACTTTGCTCAGTTTCAGCGCGGTGCAATTGAGGCCCGTGTAATGCTCTCGCGGGAGGGGCCGCTGTTGTTGGCCGGCTTGCTGTTTGCTTTGGGTAATGTCGCCTGCAGTGTGTATTGGGCCTGGAGAAAACAATGGGTTCTGGCCGCGCAGGCTGTTGCCAGTTCGCTGTTGTTTTTAGTGTGCATGTTTATTGGTGGTGCAATGGGCGCGGCGTATTTCAATGCAACCTGATTGTTACGCTGGTTTTTGACGCTACCTGGCTGTAGCTATCAAAGTAGGTAGCCTGACTGCTCCCCGTCCATGGACTGGATTTGATGAAAAGGTTTATCTCTGGCGCCGCATTGGTGCTATCTGGTGCGGTGCTACTGGTGATCGCACTCAATCTCTATTTGCCAGTGAAGCTGCGCTTTGCTGCCCCTGCGCTGAACTATTGGGCGGTATTGGCGCTGGCAGTGTCGCTGCCTTTCGCGGTTGCCACGCTTTTGGCTGCATTGCTGCCGGCGAAGCGCTGGATTGGTTTTGGCGTTGCCTGGTTCCTGTGCGCCATTCCCTGCTCGATTTTCTCGTTGTTTGCCTACTACGAAGTGGCCAGTGTCCAGGCGCAGGGACAGGACGGGGCCTTTATGCTGCTGGACTCGGTGGTAGTGGATAGCGTGGATTACCGGCTCTATCTGAGTAATTGTGGGGCCACCTGCAGTTGGGGCCTGGTTGTCAGGGCGGAGCGTGATGGCCCTTTTGGTATGAAAGTGGTGCGGTCGATCTGGTCTGAATACAAGACGCTGAATGAAGCGCATCTGATGCAAGCGGCGCCGGGCGTCCTGCGGGTTGTGGAGAAGGATGGAACAGCACACGATCTTCGCTATTGATATAAGACGGTGTTGAGACGAAACGGAGGAGGCCATGCAATCGACCGATGACTTTGAAGACTGCATACGTTGCGGAGTGAAAATCCATCGCGGCATTGAGGTGTCGGTCCAGGCCGTTATGGCCCTGAGCAATGTCGCACCTGAGGCTTACGCGCAAAAGATTTCCGATCTTGAAGGGCTTGGGCTTGCAGTGGCGCAAGAGTACGTGGACCACAGGATGGGCAACCACTGCACCAGAGTGGCACCGCCTTGTCCAAGTTGTCATTGCCCGTTGGGTTCCTGGCATGCGAGTGGTGTCTTGAGTGCGGCTGGCGCAGGCATGCGGGCAGAGCGCTGAGTGCCTGTTATTGAGCCGGTTTTCGGCTCGCCAGGTCAGCGGTCTGCAAGAGTGATGACATGAAATACCTGCGCACAACGATGGCCACAGGCTTCAGCAAACGTGGCGTTCTTGATACAGCGCTCAGAGCGCTATTGTTTTTTATCCCTCGGGCAAACCCTGGCTATGACCGCCAGCTGAATGAAGTGACTGCGTGGTTGGTGGAGTTTGACGACGATGGTTTACCGGGCAGAGAGATTGGTCTGGACCGGGCTGGCTGCCCTGTTGTTTGCGGCCCGAATGAGCGCAACTACGGCTTCTGGCTGGACACCTCAATGCGGTTTGCTGATGTTACGGGTGATGAGATATGTCATCACGAGTTTGAGTGTGCGTGGGCCGAGGCCCAGCGAGTAAATGCCCTGAATAGTAGGCCAAGCCGCAGGCGGCGTTAGTTTCCTTGGCGCAGGTGCAAGGTGAATCAGGTTGAATAAAGCACTGTTGGTCAGTGGTTGCCTGCTGCTCTTTTATGCCCTGGCTGCCTATGCAGCGGGTTGGTTGCCGGTGGGTCTTGGGCAGGGCGAGGGCGGTGCGGAATATATGAGAGTGGTATCGAGCGGCGACGGCTTTGTTGATTGGACGCAGTGTCGGTTGCCCGCGCTGCTGGCGGGGCTTGGCCTGGTAGTTGTTGGCCGGTTCAGGGCGAGGGCGCGCTGATATGGATCGCCTTTATGCGGTTGCTGATGACTTTGAGGCGCGCATTCGTATATTCACCGAGGCAGAGGGTGGCCGCAGCGCGCCGGTGTGCAACGGCATTCGCTGGGATTTTTCCTACGCCGCAGACGAAGACGCTCGCGCGCTTTTCATGATCTGGCCTGACTTTGTGTCCGCCTCGGGAGATAGCCTTTCCCAGTATGAACCCTTGCCGACGTCGACCTACATCAGCGCGCGCATGACGGTGGTTGCAGATGAAATGAGGGCCTTGGTTCACCGGGCGCGCATTGCCCCTGGGGTTGAGTTTTTCTGCCATGAAGGCGGTAGGAAGGTCGCCGTTGGTTGTGTGACCAGGATTACCGGGCTGTATCGTGACCGGGAGGGAAGAGGGTGACGGGGTTACCTAGGAGAGTGCTTGTCCTCTTGGCGCTGGTGGTTATCTGGGTTGCTGCAGGGGTTGTGTTTGTGTTCTGGGGATACGGCTGGAAGGCTGTGAGCAGGGGTGAGCTGTTGCTCCACGATAGTGAAGAGTCCGCAGCCTACGGGCGTTCTTTGGACGTGAAGGGAACCGTTGCGAAGGGGCAGCCTGTTGCCGTGCTGTTTGATGTGTATGGCAAGGACTACTGGGCGTGCTACATCCGGACCCCCGACAACCATTTCGGCTGGGTGCTTTGTACCGATCTTGTTTCTGATTCCTGAGCGACCCAAGCCTGTGCTCCCGTCCAGGCTGGCAGGCCCGGGCCGGTTGCACAGGTCAAGCTCAGCGCACTCTACCCCGATTTTTGTGCCCGATAAGCCATAACGGGTAGCCCGCCGATGCCCCAGTCTTCCAGCGCTACCTCATCAATCACCACCATCGTGGACGCCGGGTTTTTGTTGAGTACGGTGACCAGCAGCTCGGTCACCCCGGCGATGATGTCTGCTTTCTGCTCGGCTGACGGGCCTTTGCCTTCGGGGCCGCCTTCGCGGGTTACTTTGATATTGACGTATGGCATGGTCAGTCTCCTTGCGGGTTTGGCTGGTAGTGAAAAACCTTGGCGATGATGCGCCACTGGTTCTGTTCACGAATGAGGGTGAGAAAGTCGGTGTAGTCGCGGCCCATCATGCTCATCTGCACCTTGGCAAAGGCCATGGTGTTCGCTGTTGTCTCGATGGAGATAACGCGCTCGTGGCGGGGCTCGCCGTTGCTCGCGGGGGATACGCGCTGGTCCAGCAGGTGCTGGTATTGGGCTAGCGTCAGTATTCGCTCGTCGCCGGGTACGGTGTTGACGTACTGAGCGCGCGGGTGAAATACGCTGGCCAGCAAGGTGCTGTCTGCCTGGTACAGACCCTCGAAATAGGCATCAAGCAGATCTAGGATTGCCTCATGCGGCGCGCTAGTCTTCATGCGCTCAAGCCTTCGGCCTGCATGGCGCGTTTGACGCTAGGCCGAGCTGCAATGCTTTGCCAGAGGGTGTGCAGGCGTGGCCAACGAGCCAGCGCGATGCCGGGTACTGCGGCCCAGCTGCAGACAACAAACAGGTAGGCATCAGCAACGCTAAAGCGCTCGCCCACCAGGCTGGTCTGCCCATCGTTCAGCTGAGACTCCAGCAAATCAAAGTGCTGCTCAACGGATACGCATGCTTGGGCGCGCTGTTGCTCCGTGGCATCAGCCCGAAAGAAGGGCGCAAATGCCTTGTGCAGCTCGGAGGCGGTGTAGTTCAAAAACTCCTGCACCCGTGCGCGCTGCAAGCTGCCCACGGGCGGGAGCAGGGCGCTTGATTCGGCCAGGTATTGGAGTATTGCAGGGCCTTCGGTGAGTACCGCTGTGCCGGTATCCAGCGCGGGAACGTAGCCCTTGGGGTTGATGGTGGTGTAGTCCTGCCCGGACGCGGTGCGCTGGGCTTGGGTGTCGACGGCCTCAAGGGTGAAGTGGGTGTCCAGCTCGCGCAGGACGATATGCGTGGCCAGTGAGCAGGCGCCGGGTTTGAAATACAGTTTCACGGTAAATCTCCTCTTGGTGAGACGCCCAACGGGCGAACACCAGAGAGGTTATTGCGCGTGATAAAAATAAAATAATATCGAGTTTCTATATTAATGATAATTTAAAGTTTTCAAAATGGGCCTGAACGGCAAGGAGCGGCGGTGAAGCTGGATCAATTGCGCGTACTCGATGGCATCGTGACTCAAGGTAGCTTTCGCAAGGCCGCCGAGGTGCTGCACAAGTCGCAGCCTGCGCTGAGCCAGGCCATCAAAAACCTTGAGGAGGAGGCGGGGCTGTGTCTGCTGTCCCGTGATAGCTACCGACCTGAACTGACGCCGGCTGGCCGGGCGTTCTACCGACAGGCCCGTGCGGTGCTGGATCAGATGCAAGCGCTCAAGGCGCTGGCCAACCGGTTGTCGGCCACGCAGGAGCCTCTGGTGCGGCTGTCGGTTTCTGCGACCTGTCCGCTGGATGAGGTGTTAGCGGCGATTGGTGAGTTGAAGCAGGCGTTTCCGGCCACGGACATTCGCCTGATCTCCGATGCCATGGGCGGCAGCGCCGAGCGGCTGATGGCGGGCGAGGCTGATCTGGTGATCGCCAGCGCAGACGGGCTGCCGGCCGAGGCCATTGTGGCAGCACCTTACACGGTGGTGGATATCATCCCGGTCGCGCACCCCGACTACCCGCCCGCGCGCACCGGCAAACGCTTGAGCAATGCCGAGATGAACTCGTATGTGCAGGTAGTGGTCGCAGGTACCGGTCAGGGGCGTTTTGAGCAGACCCGGGATGTCGTGCCAGATGGCATGCGCTGGACGGTCTCGGACTTTGCCACCAAGAAGCAGATCATCGCCACCGGCATGGGGTGGGGCGGCATGCCCGAGCATCTGGTGGCTGCGGAGCTGAAGGCCGGCACACTGGTGCCGCTGAGTCTTGAGGGGTATCCGGTACGCCGCTCACAACTACTGGTGATGCGCAGGCGTGAGGGCACTCTGGGGCTGGTTGCCAACGCCCTGTGGGACAGGCTGACACTGGCGCGCTCTGATGCATAATGCGCGCCCCCACGGCGGTCTATGGAGGAGGTGAGGTTGAAGTCCCATTTGTTGTTTTCGGTTTTTGCGCTGTTGCCGGCCCTCTGTTGGGGCGCGGTTGACCAGGTGGTGGTCGACAAGTCAGACCGCCAGATGCGCCTGCTGGATGGTGATGAGGTCGTTGCGACTTACTCCATTTCACTGGGCGGCGCGCCGCAGGGCCATAAGACACAGGAAGGCGACCAGAAGACGCCTGAAGGCCAATACGTGCTGGACTACAAGAACGAGTCGTCCTCGTACTATCGCTCCATGCACGTGAGCTATCCGAACGCAGCCGATACGCAGCAGGCCACCGAGCGCGGTGTGAGCCCCGGCGGTTTTATCATGGTTCACGGGCAGCGCAACGGCTTTGGTTGGCTCGCGCCGGTGCTGCAGCACTTTGACTGGACCGACGGTTGCATTGCGATTACCAATGCCGAGATGGACGAGTTTATGTCTTTGGTGGCACCGGGCACGCCTATCGACATCCGCTGGTAACGGGGTGGGCCTGCCGCAGCCCAGATGAGGAAAGATCATGAATCGAATCAACCCGGCAAAACTGCTGCACAGCAAGTGGACGGCCGTTGCCCCGCTAAAGCGGGAAAAGCACTTTATGGTGGTTGAGGTGGAATACGACGAGGAAGGCGTAGTGCTGTCGTGCTTGCTGGAGGCGGTGCTCACCAAGAGTCAGTACCCGATTGACTGGCGCGAGCTGAAAAACACCGAGCGCTGGCGCCAGGGCTGGAAGTAGCCTGGCGCCAGCAAGCAGAGGTCAGTCTGCGTATTTTGCCTGCATCAGATAGGCGTAGGCGGTGTTGAAGGCGGTTTCCTGATAGGCCTTGAGGCCGGTCTCAGTGAAGGGGACGGCAATCGGGTTGCGCTTGATGGATTCCTTGATATCGGTTGGCGACAGGATAATCACATCAAGGCCCGCAATCAGCTCGATAGCTGCTTCCAGTTTGAAGCCCACCGCGCCACCGGCAAACTTGCCCTTCATCGGCCGCTGGCGAATCACGACCTTGTCCACCTTGTAATCCTGCATCAGCTTGGCAAAGGTCTGCTGGAAATAGCGCAGGTCACTGGCGCTGTGGGTGCCCGGCAAGGTCAGACGGCGCGAGCGAAAATCCGGCAGCTGAAACAGCTCATCCTCCAGCGACAGCAGGCAGAGATTTGCATCGTTACTGTTGAGGTCAACACCGCACACTTTCATAAAAAGCCCAATTCTGTGATTTCGGCGCAGTATAGCGCAGGGCGTTGGCGCGAGCTGCGTTCCCTGAGCGGATGGCTTGGCCAGAAGGCTTGCGCCAGAGCTGTCGGTTCTGTTTTTGCTTGGTATAGTGTCGGCCACCGCCGAAGGCCGCATGGTGTCAGCTGCGGCCTCGCCCCTTTGTCTGCACAGGACGTGATGTGATGAAGAAGTACGCGTTGTTCTCCGGGATGCTCATCCCCGTCTGGCTGTTCTGCGGTGTACTGATCGCAGGTTCTCTGTACCCCGGCTATAGCCATGTTGACCAGGCCATGAGCGAGTTGGGGGCGTTAGAGGCACCAACGCATCAGCTGTCTCCCATCATCAATAACTTCCCGCTGGGCGTGCTGTTTCTGCTGTTTGGCGGCGCGGTGGTCAGCCTGTTCTCGGGCGCGCGTCTTGCTCAGCTCTCCGGCCTATTGCTGATGCTGCATGGCCTGGCAAGCATCAGCGCCGGGCTGTTCTCCTGCGATCCGGGGTGCAACCCGGTTGAGCCCTCGCGCGATCAGGTGCTGCATAACCTGTCGGGGCTGGTGATGTTCGCCTCGCTGACCTTGGCCAACCTGCTGTGGGTGTACCTGTCGCGCAAACGCTTGGGGTCTGCCGGTTTTAGCTGGTTCTCGCTGGTTTGCCTGATTGTCTCGCTGGCGGTGATGCCGATGATGGCCGCGGCGGTGGAGTCCGGTGAGGCGTTTGGGCTGTATCAACGGATTAACTACGGCGTATCGGTCATCTGGCTGGGTACGCTGGCGTGGATGCTGATGCGCATGCCCAGAGCGGCTTCGCCTGGCTCACTCAACGTGGCGAGTGCCTGACATGCTGCAGCCAGTGATTCAGGAACAGACCACCGGTTGCGGCATCGCCTCGGCTGCGGTGCTGCTGGGTTGCAGCTATGCGCAAATGAAGGCAACCGCCAACGCCATGGGCATTTTTGCCGAGGACACGGCGCTTTGGTCCGACACGCAGTATGTGCGGCGGTTGCTGGCGACGGGCAACCTTGTGGTGTCGGCTACTGAGGAGCCCTTTGTCTCCTGGCAAGCGCTGCCGGACCTGGCCCTGCTGGCGATCAAGCACCATTGGGAGGGCGACCGCCCGTTCTGGCACTGGGTGGTGTTTGAGCGGGCTGGCGCTGATATGCGGGTGCTGGATTCAGCCAGCTATCTGCCGGCCAATGTGCGCACCGACTTTGCTGTCATGCAGCCCGCCTGGTTTATCGAGGTGAGCGCCGCTCAGGCGGGCTGACATGCCACTGCGCATACACCCGGCCTGTGAGCAGGACGCTGAGCAGATCAGCGCGGTGATCATTGCCTCCATTCTGGAAACCAACGCCAGGGATTACTCAGCCGATCTCATCGCCCGGTTGCCGGATAACTTTGCGCCGGCGCGGATACGGGAAAGACTGTTCAGTCGAGACATGTTTGTTTGCCTGGCCGATGGCCAACTGGTTGGTACTGCCAGCCTGGATGGCGCGACCGTTCGTTCGGTATTCGTCAAACCGCGGTTGCAGGGCCGTGGTATTGGTCGTGCACTGATGGACCATATTGAAGCGCTCGCAGCAGCGCGTGGCGTTGGCAGTTTGTCTGTGCCGGCGTCTGTTACGGCCCGGCAGTTCTACCAGAGGCTGGGTTACAGCACCGTCCGTGAGGTGCTTGAAGGGGATGAACCAATCATTGTCATGCGTAAGGCGCTGAGCGCGACGCGGTGACTTCAACCCTTTGAATGACGTGGATACGCACATGCAGGACAACAAGTGGGAGGCGTTCGCCGACAGCTTTGAGGCGCGCAACGAGTATGTGGTGGGCGTTGCCACCATTGAGGCAATAAAACAGGCTTTGGGCACCATTGAGGCGACGGGCGATGTGCTGGAGCTGGGATGCGGTAATGGCACCTATACGGCGTGCCTGCTGGGCAATGCCCAATCGGTCAGGGCAACGGATATCTCTGCCGGCATGGTCGAGACTACCCGGGTGCGCTTTGAGGGCAATGACAAGGTGCTCGCGGAGGTGGCGGACTGCGCCAGCCTGCCTTATGCGCCGGGCAGCTTCGACACGGTTGTCATGGTCAACCTGTTTCATATTATCCCCTGCCGCGCCAAGGCTCTGAGCGAGGCGCGACGCGTCCTGCGGCCGGGCGGTCGGCTGATCATTGTCAGCATTACCCAACATGGTATGGAGCCGGCGAGCCTCAGCGCGCTGGCCCATCGATACAGCAAAACCTATGGCGCCAAGCCGCCGCATGCCATCACGCTGACGCCTGAGGTTGTCGAGCGCTTTGTGGCGCAGGCAGGTTTGCGCGACCTGACCTGCCGTTTGCTGGGCGAGGAGGTGAAGGCGCTGTATGCCGATGCGCGATTGGGCGATGAGGACAGGAGTGCATGATGGTGCTGTTTGAAACGGCGCGGCTGCTTGGGCGGCCGCTTTCAATGCAGGATCTGCCGGCGTTGACGGCGATCCTGAGCGACCCCGCCGTGATGGAGTATTCCATCCGAGGTGTCTGCGATGAGACTGCTACCCGGCAGTTTATCCAGTGGTGCGAGGCCTGCTATGCCTCCTCGGGCATTGGCCCCTGGGCGCTTGAGGACAGAGCGACAGGTGAGCTGGTGGGCTTTTGCGGTATTAACCCTGAGCAGGTGGATGGCCAGGAGGAGATCAGCCTGGGGTATCGCCTGGCACAACGATACTGGGGCAAGGGGCTGGCGGCGGAGGCGGCCAGCGCTGTGCTGCAGCATGCCTTCTGCGAGAAGGGCTGCGAGTCGTTGGTCGCGATCATCGAGCCGGCGCACGGTGCGTCTATCCGCGTGGCAGAAAAGGTCGGCTTTGCGCAGTACACTCTGCACAGCTTCCACGGCCGCCCGGTACGCTTGTACCGTCTTGGGCGGGTTGCGTGGCGAGCAAACACCCAACGGCTGGCTGGTGTCTGAGTGAGGCGCCGCCGCTTGCACGAAAACGCGATTCAGGAGTACCCATGAGCACCCTACACATCAGAGACGCCGAGGTGGCCGACAGCGAGCTGATCCTGCATTTTGTGCGCGAGCTGGCGCGTTACGAAAAGGCCGAACATGAAGTCGTTGCTACCCGGGCCGACATTGAGTCGTCCATATTCGGTGAGCAGTCGAGCGTGCGTGCGCTGATCTGTGAGGCTGACGGGCAGCCGATCGGCTTTGCTGTGTATTTTTTCAACTACTCGACTTGGCAGGGGCGGCGCGGCCTCTATCTGGAAGACCTCTACGTATCGCCCGAGTACCGCGGCGGTGGTGCCGGCAAGGCGCTACTTAAGCATTTGGCGCGCATTGCCGTGGATGGTGGCTGCGGGCGTTTTGAGTGGAGCGTGCTGGACTGGAACGAGCCGGCGATCAAATTCTACGAGTCGATCGGCGCTAAAGCCAAGAGCGAGTGGGTTGGCTACCAGCTGGCGGGCGAGGCGTTGGAGACGTTCGCCAAGATTTAGGGTGGTGCCGCGCCCAGCTGGTGCCGAGCGCGCCGGGCCTGCTCAGTCGCGGGTGCCGCAGAACGCCTGATCGCATGGGTTTACATAGCAATTGACCAGGGCATCGATGGTGCACAGGTACTCATCCGGCGCGCCGCGAGAGGCTTTGCAGTGGGACTCGCCCCAACGGATTTCGGCCTTGTAGGTGCTGTTACAGAACGCTGCGGCCTGGTTGCGCAGGTTGGTTTTGGCCAGGTCCACCGCCAGGTCCTGGCGATAATAGGTACCGCTGCTGCCGGTGTAGCGGTAGTCGCGGCCGGCACCGACATAACGGTTGGGCTCCGGCGCCGGGCTGGTGGCTGCGGGCGCGCTGGCGGTCTGTATGGCACGGGGTGTTGAGGCAGGTGCTGGCGGCGTGGCTGCCGTTCTGGTGCTGGCGCCTGATGTCCCAGTCTGGTTTGGCTGGCCGGTGGCTCCCACCTGTTGCTGGCTGGTTTGTTGTTGCTGTTGCGCGGTAGATGTTGACGCGGTGCCGGCCGCGCCAGAGGTGCCGGCAGGCGAGGGTGCGCTGCCGCTCTTGCCGTTGGTGCTGGTGGTACTCGCGCTGGTGCCAGTCGACCGTGTTGAGCTGGCGCCACCACCAATTGGCTGGGTGATACTGGTGCGCGTATCGTACTGCTGCTGCAGCGCCTGCATGTTACTGCCGTTACCGCTACCGATCATGTCGGCCATGAAGGCTCCGCCAATTTCGGCTTTGGACGCGCTGTCGATATCGGCCGTGCCAATGATGGCAGCGCCAGCTGCTATGGCGAATATCTGGCCGAACTCGATATCTTCCTTGCCGTCGTCGATAGCGACCAGGTAGCCGTCCTCAAACTCCTTGCGTTCAGTACGGTGAGTATCAAGTGTGTTGATGCTGTAGTAGTCGAACCATCCCTGCTTTTCGCCGTCGACGTAGCGGCCGACGAAGAATTCGTGAAAGAGCAGTCCTTCCAGCTTGTCCGAGCCGTATACCACGCCGTTAAGCCGGCCCTCTTCCCATTCTCCAATACGCATCGTATCGACTGTGTTGCTCCAGGCAGCCAAACCGTGCAGCTTTCCGTTGACGTGCTCGCCCAGCCAGACATTAGGAATTTTGCCGTCACCCCAGGTCCTGCGTCGTTGCAAGGCGCCAAAGCCATGCAGGCGCGAGTTGTGCATCAGACCTACATCGCGTACTTCCATCAGGTTGACGTAGTTAACGACGTTGATACCAAAGCCCTCAAATTCACCCCGGTCGTCAAAGTCACCGTAGCGGTGCCACTGGTAGCCGCTGTTCTCGATTTTGCTGGTCAGTAGTCGAGCGGTGTGCTCGGTGGTCGGGATACCGCCCAGCTGGATCACACGAGCGCCGTCACTGCGCTGCATCTCGAAGATGCCCTCAATCATCTGGCCCTGTTCAAATCGCCCCACGAAACGTGCGTTGGCTGTTGGTGCGCTGAGGCGGGCAACGCCGTGCGCGAGGCCGTTAACACAGTCGCCTTGTTCAAATTGCCAGGTAAATTGGGTAGGCTCCTTGCCGCTGTTGGGGAAGTGCGCGTCGCTGTTGGCTAGGCCGCACGCGGTCTCGTTTCCGAGCTCTGGGTAACGTGCGGCAACGGCTCGGTCAAAGCCCGCACGCGCGAGCGTAATATCTTCCATCAGGAGGCTGTGGTCGTAGTGCTCACTGAAGTTGTCGAGCAGCGCCTTGTTGCGCGGGCTGAAGGTGGTTGCTGGCTGGTCGGTATGGGGGTTGGGAGCCATGACAACGGTACGAATGCGGCTCTCCAGATCCCGCAGAATGGGCGCTTTGATCAGCGGGTTGGTGCCGTACTTATTCAGCTCTGAGACATAGTCGCTCTGGGCCTCAACTGAGGTGGTGGCGCAGCCGCCGAGCAGTGCAAAAGCAACCATTAGCGCACAGGCGGCAAGGTAAGTCCGTTTCATTTTAGCTCCCCGTTGGAGTATGCCTAGGCTGGCCGTTTGGCAGTGTCTGTTGATGTCTTCTGGCCACCATACGGTTCAGGCGGTGTGCTGCAATCCCTAAACTTAGGTACGTAGGTGGCTGGGGGCAGGCAGGTTGGCCGCCTGGGGCAACTTCTGCGAAGATGGGCGGCCATTTTCTTGTTGCCGAGACGGCCATGACCAGCGCTACCTTTGAACGCATCCCCTTGCCGCTGCCGCGCGACTTTGACGCGCAGAAGGATCGATTGCTGCTGCATTCGTGCTGCGCGCCGTGCTCGGGCGAAGTGATGGAAGCGATCCACGCCACCGGTATCGACTACGCGATCTTCTTCTACAACCCCAATATTCATCCGGCCAAGGAATACGAAATCCGCAAGCAGGAGAATATTCGCTTTGCCGAGCAGCACGGTGTGCCCTTTATCGATGCCGACTACGACACCGATAACTGGTTTGCGCGGGCCAAGGGCATGGAGCACGAGCCCGAACGCGGCGTGCGCTGCACCATGTGTTTTGACATGCGCTTTGAACGTACCGCGCTGTATGCCCATGAGCACGGCTACTCGCTGATCAGCAGCTCGCTGGGTATCTCGCGCTGGAAGAATATGGCGCAGATCAACGACTGCGGCCATCGCGCCGCCAAGCCCTATCCTGCGCTGCGTTACTGGGATTACAACTGGCGCAAGGGCGGTGGCAGCGCGCGCATGATCGAGATCAGCAAGCGCGAGCGCTTCTATCAGCAGGAGTACTGCGGCTGTATCTATTCGCTGCGCGACAGCAACCTGCATCGCCGCTCCCAGGGCCGGGACCTGATCCGTATTGGTGTGCAGTATTACGGTGATGACGACGCAGGCACCTGAGCGCGCCACCTGTCAGCCCTTCAACACCGGCCCTGTGCCGGTGTTGTGCGTTTGGGCGCTGGTTTTTTGCGCGAATGCGCGCTGGCCCGCATCTGCAAAGCTGTTTGCTTGACCCGTACGCCTTGTGCCGTTGGTGTAGCAGGCGAATGCGATGTCAGGGCAAAAGGATGACGAGATGCGTGCATGGATGTGGACGGGCTTGGCAATGCTGCTGGCGCAGGGGCTCTGTGCCCAGCAGGCGCCGCTGCAGTTGGCTGAAAGCTATCAGGGCGAGGTGCAGGTTGAACAATACTGGATCAGCGAGAAGCTCGATGGCGTGCGTGGCCGCTGGGACGGCCAACAGTTGCTGACCCGCAGTGGCTACCCGATTCGCTCACCCGCCTGGTTTACTCAGGGTTGGCCAACGCAGCCGATGGACGGTGAGCTGTGGCTGGGTCGCGGCCGCTTTGAGCAGATCAGCGCGCTGGTACGTACTAGCGATGCCCCCGAACAGGATTGGCAGCAGGTGCGCTTTATGGTGTTTGACCTGCCGACCCATGCGGGTGCCTTCAGCGAGCGGGTAGCGGCCATGGCAAGGCTGAGCGAGCACGGTAGTGACTACCTTGTAGCTGTGCCTCAGTTCAGGCTTGCCAGCACCGCAGCGCTAGAGCGTGAACTGGAGCAGGTGGTCGCCGCTGGTGGCGAGGGCCTGATGTTGCACCACCAGGCAGCGCGTTATCAGGACGGGCGCAACGCTGCGCTGATCAAGTTCAAACCCTATGACGATGCCGAGGCGGTAGTGGTGGGTTACACCGCAGGGCGCGGCAAATATCAGGGCCTGGTCGGCGCGCTCGTGGTGGAAGACGAGCAGGGGCGCCGCTTTCGACTGGGCAGCGGTCTGAGCGATGCCGAGCGCGAGCAGCCCCCAGCGCTGGGCGCGCGGGTCACCTACCGCTACAACGGTCTTACTCCCAGTGGTTTGCCGCGCTTTGCCCGTTACCTGCGACTGCGGCCTGAGTAAGTGTGATCTCTGCTGTTGCAAGGCAAAACCGGTACCCGGCGACTATTCTCAGGTGTCATGGATCAGTCTGAGCGAGGAAGCGGGATGCGCCTGATCGCAGCAGCGGCATTTCTGGTGTGTGGTAGTGCCTGGGCGGAGCTGAGTACGGACTATATTTTTGACCCTGACGATGGACGTTACGAGTCCGAGGGATTCCTGTCCCGTCTGCCAGACGGCTTTATTCCGGTGCCGACCATCATTACTGAGCCGGCGGTGGGTGCCGGGTTGGCAGTGACTGGCCTGTTTTTTCATGAGTCGCCGGAGCAGTTGGGCTCGCAGGATGAGCGTGTACTGCCCAGTAATATTTCGTTGGTCAGCCTGGGTGCAACCAGCAACGGCAGTAAGGGCGCAGGTATCGGCCATTTGGGGTTCTGGCTGGATGACCGGCTGCGATACAAGGGGGCACTGCTGTTCAGCGATCTGAACCTGGATTTCTACTCGCTTGGACAGATCAGCCTGAATCGGCCGGTAGAGTTCAACCTGTCCGGCCCTGTGCTGTTCCAGCAACTGATGAAGCGCCACGGTGATTCCAACTGGTTTTACGGTGCTCGTCAGCTCTACCGTGAGGTCCACCTGCGTTATGCAGGGTCGCGGCAAGTTGGCCGAGTGCCGCCGGCCGCCGTTGATCTGGTTGCCAGTTATATCGAGCAGGACATTACCACCTCCGGGCTCGGGCTGGTGCTGGAATATGACTCGCGCGACAACCCGCTTGGTCCGACCCAGGGGTACAACTACGTAGCGCACTTTACGCGTTTCGACGATGCCCTGGGCAGTGACGTCGAATACAGTGCGCTGCACCTGCAAGGGCTCAACTATTGGGGGTTATCTGCGCGTTGGGATCTGGCCCTGCGTGTGCAATACGACAGCGCCAGCGGTGACCGCGAACTACCGCCCTATGTGCTCCCGGCGGTGGACCTGCGCGGTATCTCCATTACTCGTTATCAGGGCGAGGCGGTACTGACCAGCGAGGTCGAACTGACCTGGAAGTGGCGCCCGCGTTGGAAGTTCAATGCCTTCACCGGGGTGGGCCGCGTCGCTGACGGCTTTTCCGATCTGGGCGCTGCCAGCTCGGTGAGTAACCTGGGAGGCGGCTTTCGCTATCTGGTAGCCGAGCGTTACGGGTTCTGGATGGGGGCTGATGTGGCGCGAGGTCCGGAGGAATCTGCGTTTTACATTCAGGCGGGTTCCAGCTGGTAGTGGGCCGTGGGGGGCGGTCGACAGGGCGAACCACTGGCGCTGGGCGCGGTCTATCTGGCCATTGCCAGATTGCATGGCGTGACTTGTCCCGAGGTGTACGTGAAGCGAGCCGGTTTGATTTTCCTGATGCTATGGTTGGTTGGATGCAGCGCGATACCTCAAGGCGCGGGGCAGGCTGACTACCATGAAACCGGGCAAGCGTCTTATTACGCCGATCACCACCAAAACCAGCGCACCGCTAACGGTGAGCGCTACTCCCACGACACGCTTACCGCAGCCCATAAAACGCTGCCGTTTGACACCCTTGTCAAAGTCACCAACCTGGACAATGGCAAGAGCGTGGTAGTGCGTATCAACGACCGCGGCCCCTTTGTACGGGGGCGGGTGATTGATCTGTCCAAGTCGGCTTTCACGCGCATTGGCGACCTGCGCGCAGGATTGCTGCGCGTGGCGTTGGAGATAGAGCGCCCGGCCCCCGGACGCTGATCCTGAGACGTCTCAGAGGCTGGGTCGGAAGTTGATGCCGATGCTGACGTAGGGGCTGTTGCTGACGTTAAACTCCGGTTCTTCCCAGTTGCTGCCACGCAGGCTCATGCCGGTCAGTCCGGTGACGCCCACTTCACCCTCCAGCCAGAGGTTGCCACTCAGCCTGCGACCTGCCGAAAAGCCGAAGTCCCAGGTGTCCAGCTCATACTGAATGTCTCGAGTGCCGGTGTCGGCAGACCAGCTGGCGCCCGAAGGCGACACGCCCAGTCGATAGAGCGTTTGCTTGTCCGGCGCGTACAGCACAGCGGGCCAGGGCATGACGGCGCTCAGGGTCCAGCGCTCGTCGAGTGCGTACGACGCGCCCAGGTAAGGCAGGTACAGGTCGTCGCCGGAGCTGACATCGGCATACAGGCCAAAGGCCCACCACAGACGCTCGTTCTGCACATAGCGGGCGAAGCCGCCGGCCATGGTTTCCCAGCTCCAGCTTTCCCCGCTCGCCTTGTGCCCCAGTGGCATGACAAAACCGCCAGCCTGCCAGCGGCTGTTGACCTGTCGGAACCAGCCGACAGGCAAGCCAACGGACAGTACGTCGAAGGAGTCGAGGTTGCTGGAGGTGCTGTCAAAGTGGCTCCAGCTGACCCAGTCTCCGACCAGCAGGGCGTCGCGCGGTGACATCAGAAACGGCAGTACCGCACCCTGCGACAGGGTTGTCTGTCTGGCGCTGACCGAGCTGCCATCGCTGCGTTCCAGCGTGCTTTCTCCATAATGCGTGGCATCTACAAAAGCGAGCGGCTGGAAGGGCACGTTGGTGCTACCTCGCTGGAGCACGATCTCACTGTTGGCAAAGTCCTCTACCCAGCGCTGCATAAAGGCAGGGTCGGCTGCTGCCGGCAGGCTGTAGAGCAGAGGGGAGAGGGCGACAGCAAGCGCTGCGCGATGATGCAGTGAAGGCGTGCTGTGCATGGGACCGGTTCCTTGGCGTCTCTGACTGAACCCAGCATAGCGTTGGATCGGCCCCGGTGCTGGACTAGGGCCGATTTGTTGCGTGGATCAGCCGAGCAGCACTGCGTGTCCGTCCTTGGGATCAATCCGTCCGGCTACCAGATCCTCGACCAGGGTTTTCGCCTGTTCCAGCCCGTGGTGTTCATTGACCAGCATCCAGGGCTGCTGCGGGTTCTTGATGCGTTGGGTAAAGGCCAGCTGAGCCTTGTTGAACTTGCGTGTAACCTCGGCGGCGCCCCAGTCGGCGTTGCGCTTTTTGATCTGGTAAGGCGCAAAGTAGGGTTGCGGGGCCGGGCCGTGGGCAGGGGCGTCGGCGGCGCTGAGGTGCTCGTGGTTCTGGGAGGAGCCAGCGAAGCAGCTATGTACCAGGTTATCCCGGAAGTGCCCATGCACGCGGTTGCGCAGGTCGTTGTTGCCGGAGAAGTCGACGTAGATGGTCGGCACACCGGCATCCAGCTTTTCGACCTCATCGTAGGCCAGCGCCTGGGCGTAGCAGCCCAGTTTTTCGACGAACTCGGTGTTGCCGCTGGAGGTCAGGCCAACCAGCTCGACGCTGGGGTTGTCTTCCAGGCAGAACGCGGTGCCGTAGGCGGTTTTGCTGGAGGCGCTGGAGAAGAGGATACGGCGCGCGCCAAAGAAGTTATTGTCTTCCAGAAAGTCGGCCAGCATGAATGAGGTGATGAACAGCGGACGCAGCAGCATCTGATAGTTCTCGTCTTCGGCACGGTAGGCCGCGTCGGTGCTGATGCGCTGGTACTGGTTGTAGGCAGAGGTCAGCTCAAGGCGATGGGGGATACCGTCGTAGAAGCCGCGCTCGGAAATGCGCACCGGGTTCATGATGATGTGCGATGCGATCGGCCAGTAGCCATAGAAGCGTTCACCGATGGCCAGCCCCTCGACGGTAGTCTCGACGACTTCGGCAAAGCCCCAGGCCGGCATGTGGAACCACTCTGCGGCGCCAGTAGGGAAGAAATCCCAGTAGCGCAGGTGCGGTGTTTCGCCAAAGGCTGCATAGGTGATGTTGTTGGTGGTCAGAGCCAGGCGGTCGATGCGCAGCAACGCCTCGCCCGGCTGCAGGGCGGGCAGTGGCTGGGTTGCGATGCGGGTCTGGTTGAGGTCTTTCTTGTTGTTCTGCAGCTGACTGATGACGGTCATGGGCGGCTCCGATTGAGGGTGAATCCGTTGTGCAATGACTGTAGCCTGTCTGTCTTGTCATCGGGTTCGGAATTCCATGAGTAGCAAAGCCACACCGCCGCAGCCACGTAACAAGCCGCTCAAGCGCCCAACCCAGGCGCGCGCCAAGGTTACCGTTCAGGCCATTTTTGATACCTATGTTCGGATTTGGCAGCGCGACGGCTGGGAGCGCATCACCACGCGGGCGGTGGCGCTGGAGGCCGGTGTTGCGGTTGGCACCCTGTATGACTACTTCCCCAGCAAGCAGGCGCTGCACTCGGGTTATGTGCGTCACTGCATCGAACGCTTGCTGGCTGCGGTGCAGGTGCAGGCGGTAGAACCGGTCGGGCTGAGCTGGCAGGAGCGGGTGACACGGCTGGTCCATCTGCTCGGTGGTGTGGCGGAGGAGGCCGCCTGGTTTCACCCGCAAATGCTGGAGCTGGAGCCAGTGATAGCCGAAGCCAAGCATCAACAGCGCGCCTACAGCGAGCTGTTGCAGGCCTGGCGCCGGGTGCTGGAGGCGGCCAGTGATTTGCCGGCCATGCCCAGCGACGCGCAGCTAGAAGCACTGCATCTGATGGTTTGGGGCGCGCGCCGCTATGCCCTGCTGGTCGAGCTGCCCCCGCAGCGGCTGCAGGCAGTGGTGGCGGCTCAGCTGGACAGCTGCCTGCGTTTGCTCGCGGGGCCAGGCGAAATCAGCGGCGGCTGACACGCACGTCGAGATAGTCGCGCTGAATGGCGGTTTCCAGCGCGTTTGCGGCGCTGACCAGTTCGTCGTAGGTCTCCCTGTAGGCGCGCAGGCGGGCAATCTGTTCTTCAGCGGGGGGTTGGCCATCGCTGTGCTCGGCAATATCCAGCAGGCAGCAGAGGTAGTCCTTGCGGCATTGCGCGATCATGCTGAGCATTGGCTGGAGCGCGTCGATACTGAGCGCGGGAATAGCCGGGTTGATGACGTCGCGGTTGATTTCCTTGCGCAGCTTTTCAAGCTCCAGCAGCAGACGGTTGCTGTCGATGGTCATGGGTGTCTCATTGCCGGTCATGCAGTTGTTATGCTGTCAGTCTAGCCCGGACTGTAATCTGTGCTGGCAGGATAATTGTGGGGGGAGCTGCGAATGTACAAGCTGTGCTTTTACGTGCCGGAGAGTCATCTCGAACAGGTCAAACAGGCGGTGTTTGCTGCCGGGGCAGGGCGCCTTGGCGACTATGACCAGTGTTGCTGGCAGGTAGCGGGGCAGGGGCAGTTCCGCCCGCTGGCCGGCAGCACACCGCACCTGGGTGTGCTGGATCAGCTGGAGCAGGTGCAGGAGTACCGGGTAGAAATGCTCTGCGCCGAGCACTGTATGACGCAGGTAATCTGCGCGCTGCGGGCGGCTCACCCTTACGAGGAGCCAGCCTTCGATTACATGCGCACGTTCATTGCCTAGGGTCTGTTGCCGTTTCGTTCATCCGCCTGCCGGACGGCCGCCGAGGTTGCGCCCGTAAAGCCAAATGACCACGCTACGCTCCTTGATTGGCCGGCTTCTTGGCCTGCTCTAAGGCGTAGCCAAGCTCCTTGGCAGAGTTGCTATTTTCCCCGGTAATGAGGCCGGACTCGTGAAGTGTCATTACCAGCATTTCCTTGTTCCGGCTGCTGGTGATCTGGTCTATGCGCGACAGCTTTTTTCCAGCCTGGCCATTTATCCTTCATACGTTTTTCTGAAAAACATGGGGCTCGTTGGGGGGCGGTGCACGCCCGGTGTTCCCGGATGGGGTGCAGATACAAGTCTAGCCAAGCAGCATGTAGGCCGATTTCCGCAGGCTTAATTGGCTAGGTTGGCGTCAGGGCACTATCTCTACCAGGGTGCCATCGGGCACCAGCTCCCACAGCTCTTGCATTTCTGCGTTGCCCAGCGCGATGCAGCCGTTGGTCCAGTCCAGCCCCTTGAAGTACCACTCCGGGTATTCCTCATCGATTGGGGTGCCGTGGATCATGATCATGCCACCCGGGTCGTCGATACCGGCCTCGAACGCGGCCTGGCGGTCCTTGAGGTTTGGGTAATCCAGGTGAAGGCTGAGGTTGTATTGGGCGCTTTCGTGGCGCCAGTCGATGCTGTAGATGCCTTCGGGTGTGCGCTGGTCACCTTGCTGGCGCTTGGGTCCAACCGGCTGGCGGCCGAGCGATATGCGGTATTGGTGCAATACCTCGCCATTGCTGATGATCTGCAGGCGGCGCTCCGACTTGTCGATCAGCAGGCGGTCGATCGGTGGCTGTGTGGCCAGCACCGGCGCACTGAGCAGGCAGCAGAACAACAGGCTGAACAGCCTCATCGGCGTGTCTGCCCCGGTCGATAGGTAATGTCACGCATGTGCACCGGGTAGTGCTCCTGCTGGCGATCGATAAAGTATTGTTTCAGCGTCTTACCGACAGTTGGGAAGGCCAGTTCATCCCAGGGGATATCGGCTTCATGGAACAGGCGCACTTCAAGGCTTTCTTCGCCGGCACTGAAGTCCAGATCGGCCAGCTCGCCACGGAAGAACATGTACACCTGGTTGATGTGCGGCAGATTGAACAGCATGTACAACTGCTGCGATTGCAGCCGGGCGCGGGCTTCTTCCCAGGTCTCGCGCAGCGCTGCTTCTTCTGTTGTTTCGCCGTTTTCCATGAAACCGGCCGGCAGCGTCCAGTAGCCCATACGCGGCTCAATGGCGCGCTTACACAACAATACCTGCCGTTCATGCACCGCCAGGCAGCCGGCGACGATGCGCGGGTTCTGGTAGTGGATGGTCTCGCAGTGGTCGCAAATGAACCGCGAACGGGTATCTCCATCAGGGACGCGTGCGGTAACCGACTGACCGCACTCGCTACAAAACTTCATGGTGGTATTCCGGCAGGCTGCAATGGTCTGGCCCTATCTTGCTGATGCTGCGCGCAGACGGCAAGCGCCAGCCGCCTATCGGCCGGTATTCACGCCGTGGTGCGGCTGGTTCTGCCCTGGTGATCATGCCATCATTGAGGAAATAAACGAGGATTTTTGCATGCTTGAAGAGATGCGCATGCGGGTGCAGAACCACACCCCTCGACAGGTGGAGGCTCCGGGGCTGCCGGAAGCGGGAGTGCTGATCCCGGTCACCCGCGTAAATGACCGCCCGGAAATCATTCTGACCCTGCGCTCACAGCGCATGTCGACCCATTCCGGCGAAGTGGCCTTTCCCGGTGGTCGCCGTGACCCCGGCGATGTGGATCTGTGTTTTACCGCCCTGCGTGAAGCGCATGAGGAAATTGGCCTGCAGCCGCAGATGGTCGATGTGGTCGGGCCGATGGATTCGCTGGTCTCGCGTTTCGGCATCAAGGTAACCCCCTATGTCGGGCTGGTTCCCGAGCAGTTCGAGATCATTCCCAACGACAGCGAGATTGCCGAGGTTTTCCGCGTGCCGGTGGACTTTTTCATGGAAGATCGCCGCGAGATGACCCACCGCATCGATTACGAAGGGCGCAGCTGGTATGTGCCAAGCTATCGCTTTGAGGGTTT
>CESR01168815.1_pt1 | contig 22600 bp, 21 predicted proteins | sample 356351 | NCBI WGS metagenome assembly CESR01 (sample SAMEA2622149, study PRJEB7988) | marine metagenome | isolation source: saline water (ENVO:00002010), including | reverse complement strand
CAAACGGCCCGCGTTCGGGATCAAGCGTTGGGAAGTAAATGACCGTGCCGATCACTTCGACAGGGACCAACCCTCCTAGCACATTGATCACGAATGGGCGGTGCAGGCCGACACCGGTTTGCGACATGAAGGCCTCGCTAGCGATTATCGGAATCGGACGATCAACGGCCTGGCGGTAGATGCCTCGGATTCCCTGACTGGAACCTCTGCCGAGTGAGACGCTTCCTACACCGTTGCCGGCATCGTTCGCAATGTAGCCAGAGATGCCATCGGGCTCGGGGGCTATCGTAAACCCAGTGTCTTCACCTTCTGCTGTGGGAAGGCCTTTCCACAGTTCGGGAACGTCGAAATCGATCACCAGATGTCTGGCTCCATCGGCTGTGGTAACAACGAGGTCATCGACCAGCAGCGTCGAAAGTGGGGCACTGTCGGGCCCGACAGTCATGAAGGTTTGAATTGAGGTTATCCGCACCGGTTGCGGAAACGCCCCAAGGTGCCCTGTGGCGTTGTACCAGCCTTCTTCAAACTGCCCCAAATTGATCGTGTGAGGTTCTCCGAGTCCGTCTTTTAGCACTACCCAGAGCTCGAGCATGGGGGTGACAGGTTGTACGTTGACCCACATCGAAAGATCGATCGAATCAGGTGGCAATTCAATAGGTTCAGGCAGCACTCGGACTGCGAGCCGGTCGACGAGTTGATCGATCGTCGCACGAGAATTGGAAAAGTCGTCTCGGAACCATGCGACCTGCTGGAAATCTATCGGGTCGATCGAAAGAAGATTGAATTGCGATCCTGTTGAGGTTGTGCCAACAGTGGCTACGGTTCGTAATGCTGGAGTCACAACGTCGATGGTTTCCAGATCACGGACTTTTTCTAGTTGCTCATGTGCGACCTGACCGGTTGTTCCAATTGTCGTGACATGAATATCGGCTCCAGTGCTGTAGAGGACCTGCTCGTTGGTTGACCGTTCAAGGGTGGATACAACCGACCCGGCAACAACACCTGTACTGATCGATAGAATTATCGCCAGCATTGGCCAGCCGTGGAAAAACGGTCGTCGCGCTACGCTTGCGAGCCCAAGCCCCAAACCCAATGAATTCGATTTCAACCCAATTTCAGCGAGAAATCGGGTGATGATCGGAAACAGGCGCAATGCCACCAACGAACTCGCCATCACGATTAGCACCGGAGCCGCCAGCAGGCTGAAATCGGGTGAAAAATCTCCCCCTCGTTCGAGAACTACAATTGCATTTCTTGCACCAACCTCCCACCAGACGATAGCGCTTAGAGCGACCAGCAAGGCATCGATGTAGTAGCGCTGGAACCAGAGAGCGCTGACTGGCCGAGCGTCGGAGGATCGAGAGGCTGCCAGCGTTGCCTCATCCCAGAATGAAGACGCCGCAGTAACGACCAGTATCGTTCCGATTGCCCCGCCAAACGACCATATCCAGATGGTCGGGTATAACTCGACGGGCATAGTGCTGCCGTTGGTTATGGAGTTGTACGCAGGCAGGTAGCCGATAACGGCGATGACTAGTGTCGAGACGAGTGGAGCAACTATTGCTGCAGGAATTGAGACTATCGCGGCTCCTATCGCGTGGATTCCCAACTGCTGCTTTACGTTGAAGCCCCGACTTCGAAGCATCATGTAACCGTTGATCCGCTTTCTGCCGAGCAGTCCTGCGGCCATCGTGAGATAGAAAGCGACGCATGCGAGCGTGAGTAGCGTCATGAGCAGTAATGGGATGCTGCCGAAAAGCGCTCGCTGCTTCATTGTTTCGACACGAGGGATCAGTTCGGTAATCACGAAGGGACGGGCGACCGTGTTTTCGAGTTGATCGGCGAGATCGTCGAACGTTGTTTCCAACTCAGCAATCGACATGTCAGCAAGAAGTGTTTGATCGATGAAGAAGAACCAGTCGTACGATGCAGGGAGCCCGGCGTTGGCTTCGGCGACCAGCGTGAACATTGAATTGCTCGTTGGGAGCATGATTAAGGGCTGTTCACGCCCCTCAATTGAGGGTGAAAGATAGGCTTCGCCAAGTTCCATCCAGAACCGTTCGCCTAGATCGGTCGGTGTGAAGGTTCCAGTCACAATAGCCCGAACCAATCCCGTGCCACCGTCGACCGATTGTGAATCGATAACGTCGCCTATCGAAATACGGAGATGTTTCGCACGGTCGTGCTCAATCGCAACCTCAATAGCGGGTTTGCCATCGACATTGGTTACGGAGTCGGTAGGGGCAATCCCCTCGATGTATTCGACGTGATCGTCGATGTTTTCAATGTACTGGAACGAGCTCTGCGACGCCAATGAATCGGTCCTGAGGCCCGTCTCTAGCCATCCCCACCAGTGGATGCGGCTTTTTACGAGCCGTCCTGAACCTTCTACGAGTTCACCAAGATGAGTATCGATTGCTGAGAAAACCGACTCGTCTGTGAGTTGGCGATCTTCGTCGGCTAGCGGAACCCAGGAAGTGTTGATGTGAACACTCGAATTGATCGGGCCGATCTCCTCGACCACTGCTCGCATTGAAACGATTTCAAGCGACCGACGATACTGAGGAATTCCCGATGCAGTCGTTGTTGCAAAGAGAGCACCGACTATCAGTCCGGCGATCATCCAGGGATCGGAACTTGCTCGGGTTTTTATGAGTCTAAGTAGATTCAGATTCGTACTCTGATGGCTTCCGTTCGTGACGGTTACGGTTAGCAGCAGTCGATTTTTCGCAGTGATTCATATCACTCTGGCATTGAATACCCACAGACGATAAGCACTGTCGCTTGATACGCTGGCAGAACGGAATTCGGTCTATTCGATCCAGACATTACCACTACTGTGACTTCTCTTCGCCGTCTAAAACTTGTGAATGTTGCCATCCTGCTGATATCGCTTGCGGTGATCGCCACCTCCTGTGCTGGTTCGGGAGGTGACGGCCAGAGTATCTCGCCCAATGACCCAACTTCGGTTGGCGAGAAGCCGGATGCAACACTCGAACCAACGGAGGCAGTTGTTCCCACCGCTGTCACCCGATCAGCTGATTCACAACCGCTAACAACCCCGGAACTGGTTGAGATTCTCACTCCTTCTGTTGTTCAGATTGCTGTGAGTTTGGAGCGTGGTCAGGGTATTGGAACTGGCGTAATTCTCGATGAAGAAGGTTTGATTCTGACTAACTGGCATGTGGTTGAAGGTGCTGTGGCGATTACGGTTGCTTTCGAAGATGGCACGATTGCTGAAGGTGAACTGTTTCGGCGGGATCCCCAGCTTGATCTGGCGATAGTTCGTGTTGCGGATCAACGTGGACTTAAACCCGCGATTATTGGTGATTCTGATGCGCTTCGCATTGGAGAAGATGTAGTCGCCATCGGGCACGCTCTTGGATTACGGGGCGGTCCGACCGTGAGCAAGGGAGTCGTTAGTGCACTCGATCGAACGATTGTTGGCGAAGTAGGTGGTGATCTGACCGGGCTTGTCCAGACCGACGCTGCGATCAACGAAGGCAACTCCGGTGGTCCGCTTGTGAATATGTTCGGCGAAGTTGTTGGCATCAATACGGCGAAGATCAATGCAGGCGATCGGATCGGCTTTGCGATCAATATGAACGCTGCGAAAACTGCCGCGTACAGTTTGATCGCACAAGGCCCGATGCCTCCTCCCGGTTTTCTGGGTGTTGGGGGCGTCGATGTTACCCGAGCACTTGCCCGCGCACTCCGGCTTCCTGTCGGTGAAGGCTTTGGCGTGACTGTGATCGAACCGGGATCACCGGCAGATCAGGCTGGAATCGAACTGGACGACATCATTGTTCAGCTCGATACGACCGAGATCACGCGCGGGCAGGATCTAACCGATTTCCTTCGCGAGCATATCAGCGGAGACACAATCAAGGTCACGGTCGTCAGAGACTCTCAGTTCCTGGTATCGCTGGAAGCCACACTGGTTGAACGTCCCGAGCGATAAAGCCGACGTTCAACCAGAGCCCTGCACTGTTATGTGCATTGCGGTGCACATTTTTTCGCCCTATCGTGCAAAATGTGCGGGATTCTTTCGCATGTGCGACAACTCGATAGAAGGGCATCTCGATGACCGACCTGACCGGTTCCGAACTTAAGGGCAAAGTGGCGATTGTTACTGGGGCGGGTCGGATGCGCGGAATCGGCCGTGGCACAGCAGTTGTGCTGGCCCGTATGGGTGCGAATGTGGTAGTGACGGGCACTGGACGTGACCCGGGTACGTTCCCGCAGGATGAAAAGGACGCCGGCTGGCGAGATATTCATTCCACCGCTGAGCAGGTCGAGTCGTACGGTGTGAAGGCACTGCCGCTTATTTCGAACATCACCGATGAAGATGATGTACAGAAGATGGTGGACACGACGGTCGCTGAGTTCGGGAGCCTCGACATCATCGTCAACAACGCCGCAGCACCGTACGGCAACGATCGCGTTTCCGTACTGGACATGCGGGCTGATGTCTTCAAGACAGTCATTGAAGTGAAGGTGCTTGGGACCTTCTATGCCTGTCGAGCTGCTGTGGCGCAGATGATTAAGCAGGGCGAGGGTGGTCGGGTAGTCAACCTGTCTTCGACGATGGGTAAGAGCGGTCGAGCCAACACCAGCGCCTATAACGCAGCCAATTTCGCTGTCGATGGATTTACTCAGGCACTATCGAAAGAAGTTGGCGAGCACGCCATCACCGTGAACAGCGTATGCCCTGGCCTGACCGAAACTTCACGCCTTGATCCGATGGGGCGTACCGGCCGCTGGGACGCACGTATAGTAGAGATTCCATTGCTACGAGCAGGCAGCGACGAAGAGGTTGGCGAGCTGATCGGTTTCCTCTGCAGCCCTCGAGCGGGTTACATCACAGGTCAGTCGTTGAACATCAACGGCGGTGTGATTACCGAACGTTAAATCTCCATACCTTCGTACAAGGCGATTTCAACGAAATCTGCCGATTCGACGTCCCACTCAAACTGGCGTGCTTCGACGACTCGATCGCCGTCGATACCGACCACAATCTGATTGACGGGGTATGCTGGGCCATCGCCCCACGGATCGGAAGCGTTGGCGCGGTCGGTCTCCGAGAAATAAGCGCGGCCGTTCGGGTGCGAGTGGTAAATGATTCGCGGGCGAACATCGTTGTCGAGCGTGAGGTTCAACTCGAGTAGATCGTTATCGGAAATAACGAACGCAGTCTGGGCGGTGCGGTTTTTGGCGGTCGGATGGGTATCCGGCTCGTAGGCGTTGATGGCGGGTCGCACACCGTCAACCGAATTCGAGTCCTTTCCGCCGGTCAGCCAGCCACAGCACTCATTCGGGAACAATTCCCGGGCGTGCTTGTATATCGTTTCGAGGGAGGAACGAGGGACTTCTATGGGTTCTGGCGTTGGCAAAGGGTTTGTCTCAAGAGTTATAGAACTCGTGTCAGTATATTTTGACTGAGTGAGAGCATTCTCGCTCGCATTTGTTCTACATCCCGACTCCTGCGGAGGGATCTTTGGTGGTTGGATTGGTGAGGTGATGTGAGCGATGCTCGGTATTGACTGAGTCGTGGTTAGCGTTGCGTCAACCGCTGATTGTCACGTTGTTCGTACCTCACTCCTCGAATGACGGAAAAAGCCGGCGCCATGTAAGACAGCACGACACGTTGCCGTGTAGATAATCTGGGCGTGCATTTTGTTTCGTGACAAGTGTATTCAGCGTTCGATACTGGGGTGTGTCACGCTTTATTTTCACCAGTAACAGCCAGCAAGCAGTATATGCCCGGACTACCAAGAACCTGGATAGATCGACGAAGACGCAAGCTGCGTCGTGCTCAGCGCGAGGCGTTATCGAGAATTGGTCTGGCGACTGCGGGTTCTCCTGCTGCTGGCGAAACAACCATGTGCATCGCCTACATGTGCCCGTGGGCGCACGCTTGCAACTCCGCTGCCCCTCGACCTGCCCTAGTCGCCCAGCGAGACTGCGCCCGCAAGTTCCCTGAGGTGAACCGACCAGATTCCGGGTTGTCCGATTCAGCGCTGGATAATCTTGCGCAGCAGCGCGTGAACGGAATCAGGCTTGAAAGTGTGACCGTTGGTATATTGGACGAATTGCGCCCCGATGGCCCAAGTCCGTCGATGGGCAAGAAGCGACCGGCGCTACCGGTTTCCGGTACTGGTGTACGAGGAAGGGCTTTAGCACCTCGCAAGAAAGATATCGCCAGACTCCGAAAGCTTTCCAAAGTCAGCAGATCGAGCAAGATGAGAAGGCTCAGTATGGGCGGTGGCCGTTCATAGCGCGGCGCGCGTTGTTAAGAACTCGAACAACACTTTTGATATGCGTCAGGATCGACCAGGTTCAGATCGTCGTGGTCGCCACCCTGAGGATGTGCATTTGCTTCGGCTTTGGCGCTGCTTCGAATATCCGATGTGTGTTCTCGACCGAAACAGTCTGGTATGAGTTCCCATGCAGTATCAGAGTCGGTACTAAACGTGTACTGACGTGTTTCGTCGTTTCGAGTTTCGAGCGCATGATGAGATATCTAGGCAGAAATCTCGTCAGCGGTACTTGCTCATGCATCGCGTATCTCAATGACGAAATCGCAGCTTCAAGCACGAGTGCTGTTCGGCTTACATCTTTGGCGAGATGTGCCGCTACTGCTCCACACATTGATCGCCCAAACACCACGATTTTCTTGCCTGGGTGGAGTTTACGGTTGAGTTCGTACGTCGCAGTAGCGTCGAGGTACATACCTTCTTCCGGCGGCTCACCCTCGGGACGACCGTATCCTCGATAGTCGATAGCGATGATGGATGGCGAGTATTGACGGTGGGTTTTATGATTTTGGTCTAGTCGGACACTGATATTTCCTCCGTGCCGTGGAAAATCAGCTAGACGACGTCGGAAGTATCCGGCATGTGCCAGCCGTGGAGTTTCGTGTTCTTATTTTCGCTGGAACTGTTGCTCAGCCGAGCGATAGGGAAGATATCGTCGTATTCAAGACCAACGTGTTCTGGCGTTCCGCGAAACGAGTGCTCCGGGAAGAACAAAGCCTTGTGTTCAAGCCATGTGAGAGGGTGGAGAAGTTGCCGGAGACCATATGACATGCTGGCGTGCTTATCTTTCTTGCGGGTTACCGCGGTACCACTAGTTGACTGAACCCCCGTCGCGCAGTTCGGTGATCTGTTCCGAAGAAAACCCGATATCGCTGAGTACCTGGTCGGTGTGTTGTCCTAGAGATGGCGACGATTTCAGCTCTGGCATGCCAGAGCCAAATTGAAGAATCGGCCCTGAGGTACGGATTTTATGGCCGGTGTGGTGATCGACTTCGACGACGTAGTTGTTCGTGAGAACCTGTTCGTCATCGATCATCTCTTCGACATACCTGATCGGCTCGCATGGAATGTCGTGCGAACGCAGTTTATTGAACCAGTGGTCGGTCGTATTACTGGCGAAGATCGCTTCGAATTCTTTGAAGAGTCGCAGTCCAAGCTCTTCGGCTTCTGGTGTTGAGTGATCGTAAGTCGGATCGGTCACTCTCGGGTCTTCGAGGCCGAATACGTCGAGAAGGCGTGCCCTTGAGTGGACTGCCAACGTTCCGAGCGCCAGCCCGCCGTCGAGCGTTTTGTACGCTCGGTAGTAACAGCGATAAATGAGCGGTCGTACCGCCAGCTGGTAGCTATCCTGAATCTCTTCGTAGCTCGCGCCCTGCTCAACGAGCTTTGGGCGTTTGGTTTCGAACCAGATCCGTGCAGGAGCTGGCAGACCTTCGATATCGGCAATACGTAGGCTTTGCATCGCGATGGCGTTGGCAAGCAGGCTGGTCGAAACAAATTGACCTTTACCGGTTGTACTGCGACCAACGATTCCAGCGAGTATTCCGGTTGCGGCTGCGTAGCCGGTCGAAAAGTCGATGTATGAAGACGACCACACGACCTCTGGTTGGCCGTCTCTGGTGATCTTTCCTTCGCTCATCACTGCACCGGTGTAGCCTTGCACGATCAGGTCGAAGCCGGGGGAATCGTGCATGTCGCCCTTGGGTCCGTACGCGGTGATATCGACATATACGAGGCGCGGATTGATCTTCGAGACCGTTTCGTAGTCGATCCCAAGTTTCAAGGCGGTGTCACGTCGGTTGTTCGAAATAATGCCGTCGGCCGATTCGATGAGTTTTCTGAGAACGGCTCGCGCTGAATCCAATTTCAAGTCGAGGCAGATGCTGCGCACACCTCGGTTCAGCGGAGTGAACACGCGACTTTCGTTCTTCTGGAACGAGTTGGCATGCCGCCATGGATCACCGGAAGGCGGTTCGATTTTGACGACGTCGGCACCCATATCGGCGAGTAGTTGACCGCCCCAGGGTCCGGCAACGAAGCTCCCGAATTCGAGAACTCGTATTCCCTCTAGCGGGCCTGCTGTTGGCGTTTGATTGGCTGACATGCTGCTGTCGGTATCCGTGATCGTTGTGTGCAGGTCGGTCGGGCAGATGTTATCGTCGATCAACGGTAAATGTGCGCAAAATGGTGCGAAAAATAAAAACACCGGCATATTCGTAGCCAGGTGTTCTTAATTTTCGATCTCGTTGCTGTCGTCAGCCGATTATGGGAGGAATTACAAGCACGGGGCGACGAGCGGACCGAATTACTTTGTCTGCGACACTTCCAACAACCCATCGTTTCAGGCCACCGGCTCCGTGCGAGCTCATGACAACGATGGTGTTCTCGATTTCGGCTGCCGCATCGACGATCTGCTGTGAGGGGCTGCCTGTTCGAATATTGGCACTGGCTTTCAGTCCCGCAGCTTCAGCGGTCGAGACAAATCCCTGGAGATACTTGGAGGTTTCCTCTTTTAGAGAGTCGATACCGAAGTCACCGGCGTAGTCACCTGCGCCATATTCAATGCCGGCCACACCCACTCCGAAGAATGGAAGCCTGATGACTTCAGTGAATACGACTTCGGAGTTCACCGCTTCCGCGATTTCAAGTGCAGGCCCAACAGCTGTTTCTGAAAGGATTGAACCATCGAGCGGGACGATTACTCGAGCTGGGCCATCGCTGGTGTCGTCGATCTTATGAATTTCACCGGGATAGAGAATTAATATTGGTGTGGATGTTGAGTGGAGAACTCGGTCGGTAACGCTACCGAGCACGCCGCGAGCAAGTGCCGACTCTCGACGAGTTGCCATTGCGATCAGGTCGATCTCACGAGAGTGGGCTTCCGAAACGATTACCTCGGCTGGCGAACCGGCTCCAACTCTGATGCTCGCAATTACGCCGGCAGCGGTGATTCTGTCGGCTACTTCCTGAAGATCCTTCTCGGCCTGTGAAAGCGCGTCACCTATCACGTCAGAAGGAGTCCTGATCGTCGACGTTGTCGCTCCGGCTTTAGAGCGGTGTAAATCCCGGGTTGTTGCTTCGAGTATTTCGATTTCTTCCGTATCGATAACCGAAAGCAGAATAATTTCGGCTTCCAGTACACCCGCCAGCCCTGTCGCCCAGCCCAAAATGCTTCGAGAATGTTGCGAACCATCGAGAGGAACAAGTATTTTCTTGAACATTAGTTTTTTTACCCTCCCGTTGCCACAAGAGCTCTGCCCGTCCAGCGAATCATATTAGCGGGAGAGTATGAACAGGTCGTGAGCGCGAGTGCCCCATGGAGAGGACAAGAATGATGAAAAGATGAGGTTTAAGAACGACCGTGAGGATCATTTGCGCCATCTTGCTCGACGAAAAACGAAATTTCGGAGCTTGTGATTATTGGCGCGATCTGGATCGGACAAACTACCATGCGTCCGATCCAGTGGAAGTTCTACCTTGCGATTACAATGAATGCAAAACCATGGAACATCGTCCAGCGTGCGGTATTTATTTAGCGGCTACTTGATTAGATACAGCGTTGGGTAGATAAATACCCACGCTACGTCGACAAAGTGCCACCATTTCACTGCACCTTCCACTGCCCACTGATTGTCGCCGATCGTCTTGGACTTCCGAATCCGGAAGTACACGAATCCGAGCGTTAAAACACCAGTTACTACGTGGGTGACATGCACACCTGTAAGTGTGAAAAGTACTGTGCCAAATCCAGTCGATGGCGGGAAGTGCTTGAATGCTTCATACCATTCGTAGCCGACTCCGAACACGAAAATAATGCCCATGCCAATTGTGGCTAACAACATCTTTTTCGCATTCGGTAGGTCGCCATGTTCGGCAGCGGCTTCAGCGCGGTATGCGGTCAAACTGCTGAGAAGAAGCAGGATTGTGAGGCTGAGACCGAGTACCTGATCGACGTGCTCTGGCGTGCTTGTGCCAACCACGAAGAATCGCGAGGACAAAAGCGCAATAAAGAACGAAGCATCGGATACTAGGAACAGCCACAAACCAAGCCGGTTGATCGTCAGGGCATCAAACCGGTGATTTACGTGATGCGGTACATGGTTTGTCACGTGGCTAGTCCTCTTCCCTGTCGGCTTCTGGGTCATCGCTCAGCATTCCGTACCAAGCATCCGACACGTGTTCCCACAGTTGTCCGAAATGCATGAAGTACTGAATGATTAACCACGCTTTCGCTAGGCCAACGATCAGGAGGAGCGTGAACAGGATCGCTGTGTCATCAATGACGACAGCGACGATGTACTCGGCGGCGGTCATAATCGCCAGAATGACGATCACTACCCACCCGAGTTTCAATGTTTCTTGAATTGTTTTGTGCATCTACTTAGTCCCCCTCAGCCGAAATAGCGTCGGTGGAATTCGGGAATTTTGCGTGTATAACACTCTCGTCACCGTAGCCGTAGGGATCGCCCGTAACCGTCGGGAACTCGTCGAAGTTCTCCAGCGGTGGAGGCGAGCTTGTCTGCCATTCGAGGGTTTTTGCGTCCCACGGGTTGTCAGGTGCTTTTGGTCCACGGATCCATGAGTTCAGCATGTTGTACATCCACGGTAGGAACGCTATTCCGAGTGCGAACGCAGCGATCGAGGTTACGAGGTTCATAAACTCGAATTCCGGTGGATACTCAGCGACACGTCGGTTCATGCCAACAGTGCCCGGAACGAACATTGCCAGGAACGTGATGTTGTAGAACAAGAACATAAGGCCGAAGTGGATTCGACCCAGAGTTTCGTTGTACATGCGACCCGTGATCTTCGGAAACCAGTAGTAACCGGCAGCGAAGATTGCGAATATCTCACCACCCATAATCGTGTAGTGGAAGTGCGCTACAACGAAGTAGGTGTCCTGCAAGGCAATGTCGGTTGCGACGTCGGCGAGGAAGATACCCGTCAGACCACCGATCGAGAAGTTGAAGACAACTCCCAATGCGAACAGTAGCGGAACCTTCAGCCGAAGCTTGCTTCGCCACAACGTTCCCAGAGCCGATAGGAAGATGACTCCAGTTGGGATCGAAATCAACTCGGTGAGGATCATGAACGGACCGTGCAGGTTTTCGCCCATGCCACTTGTGAACAGGTGGTGCGCCCAAACAATGAAGCTCAGGAACACGATCAGAGCGAAAGCCCTAACCACCCATCTGTAAGCGAACAGCGGTTTTCTTGCGAAGTGGCTGATGATCTCAAGTTCAGCTCCGAACGCCGGCAGGATCATGATGTAGACCGCCGGGTGCGAGTAGAACCAGAAGACGTGCTCGTACAAGAGTGCGTTACCGCCTGGAGGCGAGAAGAACACCATGTTGAAGACACGTTCGAAGATGATCATCAGGAGGCCGTAAGCGACCCACTGTGTTGCAGTTAGTGAAATCACCGAAGCAGCGAGTACTGACCAAGCGAAGATCGGTAGTCGGCCCCAGGTCATCCCCGGCGCTCTTTGCGTAACGATCGTCGCTATGAAGTTCATTCCACCAAGAATCGATGAGATTCCGAATGTCAGGAACGCCAGTTCAAATAACAAACCACCAATTGGTGTTTGAGTAGCGAGTGGAGGGTAAGCAGTCCAGCCAGTGTCAAATCCACCGAACAGCGGTGAGAGAAGGAGCAGGACCACTACCGGTGGAACGATCCAGAAACTGAGTGCGTTGACCCGAGGGAATGCGACGTCTTCAGCACCGATGATGAGCGGCAAAACGAAGTTAGAGAATCCACCCATCACAGCGGCAACCGCAACGGCAATCATCATGATCCCGTGAAGGCTCATTGTGGTGTTGTAGGTGTTCTTTGTAAATATGTTCTGACCCGCATCCATCAGTTCCACCCTGATGAGAATAGCCAGTACACCAGCTAACAGGAACACAACCACGAGCGAGGTGATGTACTGGATACCAATCACTTTGTGATCGATATTGAAACGCAGGTAGCGCTCCCATCCACCAGTAGGGTCGTTGTTGGTGGATTTGCCGAACCACTGACGGCCCCATACTTTCCACATTCCAACACCCATGAGCCAGCCGATAACCGCGAATACGTACCCAAGTACGATCATCGGTTCCGTTGCTGGCTCCTTGGTGAAGCTAGTGATGAGCTGCGATATGCCCCCACCGATAGCGAAACCTATTGCGGCTCCTATCAAGCCCTTGACGATCGGCATAAAAACTGCCATCTAAAAGTCCCCTTGAACTCTTTTTAATCTTTGGCCTTTAAGCCGCTTGGTCTGCAATCCATTGTTCGAATTCGGCAGGTTCGACCACCTCGACGCGTGTAAACATCAGGGAATGGTCGTTTCCGCAGAGTTCAGCACATTGGACTCTGAAGTTGACATCATCATTGAAGTGGCCAGTTTCCGTGGTTTCGACATCGAAGTATGTCGTTAGCCCTGGAACCGCATCAATCTTCATTCGGAAAGCCGGGATCCAGAATGAGTGAATTACGTCTTGGTCTTCGGCGGTGACGTTGAATCGAATCAGCGAATGGTTCGGAAGGACAAGCATCTCGTCCTTTGTGAACAACGAAACGTCACGCCCTTCATATTCGTAGATCCATTGCCATCGTCTGCCTGTCACATTCACTGTCAGGTCGGGTTCCTCGGCGTTTGTTGCGCGGAGCTCGAGGATTCCTGTGTAGCCGGGGTGCACGATCACCACGAGACAGAGGATAGTTGTCCACGCCAACCAGAATCCAACCCACTTGGTGTGGGTGCGGGTTGGCGCTGCGTCTTCAATCTCGTCACCCTTGGCGCGGAACTTGAAAACGACGTAAAGAATCATCGTGATAACTAAAGTGAAGATCGGAATTGCCAATACCATCAGCAGGATAAAGGCATCGTCGATGAAATCACCCTGTTTGGTTGCGGCGTCACCAAACATATCTATCTGAAGGAAGGAAAGTTCACCGATTATCGTTAGCAACACCCAAATGGCTGCGGCCGTTACTGTATCTCTATTCAGAACGATCTCCCTTAGTGCTCGATAGAAAGTTGGCTCGCGCGGACTTCGAATTCCCGTCCCCAGCAAATTTATTGGGCTGAGATTAGCCATCACCAGAATCCACACATAGGTGCATTCACACCAGATACTACACTCGATCGACACCTTAGGTGTGTTCGCACTAGCCGCTCAAACCTGAACTCTGACTTTCGTGCGTACGGAGTGCGGCTCTAGATCAGCCCGGCCCGCGTTCCCAAAGCTACCGCTTCGAGTCGTGACCGACACCCAAGTTTTGTAAGCAGCCTGCTTATGTGGTTACGCGCCGTCAGTGGTCTGATCGTCAAAATATCGGCGATGTTGTTGGTGCTTTTACCTGCTGCAAGTAGCTTCAGAACTTGATCTTCACGAGTTGTTAACTGAGGGATTCGGTATCCGTTGATGTCGGTGATAGTCGAGGCGATTTCAACTCGCCGTCGGTCGGTGACGTCGCGAAACACGTGGAAAATGTCTTGTGATTCATCGACCTGAGACGGCAAAATAGTGCTCACGTTAATCTGCCTGAACTCACCCTCAGAAGTTTTGCATTCGAGGTCGAAATCCTTTGTGGTTCTGCCTTTGGTTGCGTTCGTTACGACATCACAACCATGACCGCATTTAACTCGGCTTGTGCTGCTGTTGGCACACAACACTTCGTAACATTTCTTTCCGAGGACCTGATCACGTCGGTAACCGAACAGTTTTTCTGCCGTGGTGTTCCACGACTTGATTTTCTGCTCTCTCGTTACCGAGAACATGCCGTCGAACGTACGAAACTCCTGGTAAAGCTGGCCTTCAGAATCTTTGCTCAATCTCGATATTCCCTCGATAGCATACATAGGCGCGGTGCTGCGTACCGGGTAAAGAACAATCAACTTGGCTGGGCTGCGACCATGGTTTGCCGCTGGATCAGCAATGCACCCAATTGAATATAGACTGGGACGGTCAAATTAAATGTGAGTTTTCGCTAAATTGGTGAATTCACACCATACCATGATTGGTGTGTTATCACCTATGGTGGGGAGATGGGAGCAGCTACTTTTTGTCGGTGCGGCTTTTTTTATCGGCTAGTTATTAATATTCTGGGGCTTGATTCGTGTTCAAACGCTTAAACGTCGTTGTAATTTTCGTCCTCGCTGCTTTCGCTATGTTCGCAGTTGCAGCGTGTGCCGACGGTGAGGACAATCCATTCGGTACTACTACACCGGTTCCTGCTGGTGAGGTTGCGGATTCGGGCAGCAGCGAGCCCGCTTCATCAGGTCCCGATATTGGAAATGGCGAAAGTAAATTCACTGGACTCGGCTGCAGTGGTTGCCACACAACTGGCACCGACAAATTAATCGGTCCCGGTCTTGCAGGTATCAGCTCCAAAGGTGACGACTACATCCGTGAGTCGATTACCGACCCCGGCTCTGAGTTGGTTGACGGTTATTCGAACTTGATGCCGACCTCGTTCGGCGACCTCCCGGCATCGGACCTAGACGATCTCGTCGCGTATTTGAACACGCTGAACTAGCTTTCTTCTGTCGTGTCGGCTGATTCTTGCCGGCCCACCGCGATCTACCAAAGCCTCCCCACGTTGCTTCACTGCGGTCGAGATTTCGATGGTCTGGTTGGATGTACTGATTGTGCCGGTGAGCGAAACCGCTAGCTGAGATCGACACCTGAGGCTTTCGCGACGGTTTCGAGGTCTTTGTCACCCCGACCACTGAGCAGAAGCAACACGACGTGATCTTTCGGCAGTGTCGGAACCCATTTAATCATGTAGCCGAGGGCGTGCGCGGGTTCCAGCGCAGGGATTATTCCTTCCGACCGGCTCAAGAGCCTGAACCCGGCGAGGGCATCGTCGTCCGTCGCTGAAACGTAGGTTGCACGTTCAATGTCTTTCAGGTAGGCGTGCTCTGGTCCAACGCCCGGGTAGTCGAGACCGGCGGAAATGCTGTGGGCCTCGGTTACCTGCCCATGTTCGTCCTGTAGTAGGTAACTCATTGCCCCGTGCAGTACACCTGGGCGTCCTTTTGACATTGTCGCAGCGTGACGTTTGTCGAGACCTTCCCCCGACGCCTCGACGCCGACCAACCCGACATCCGAATCTTTCTGGAAACCGGAGAAAATCCCCATAGCGTTTGAGCCACCACCGACGCACGCAATAACGTAGTCAGGAAGTCGGCCTGCCATGTCGATAATTTGCTGGCGTGCTTCCGCGCCGATAACTGCTTGAAAATCGCGAACCAGTTTCGGATAGGGGTGTGGCCCGACGACGCTGCCAATTATGTAGTGAGTGGTTTCGACGTTCGACACCCAGTCGCGAATCGCTTCGTTGGTGGCGTCTTTTAGTGTGCGGCTGCCTGATGAAACTGGTTCCACCGTGGCTCCGAGTTCCCGCATTCGGTAGACGTTCGGAGACTGTCGTACGATGTCTTTGTCACCCATGTAAACGATGCACTCGAGGTCCATTTGTGCACATACCGTCGCCGTAGCGACGCCGTGCATGCCAGCGCCCGTTTCGGCAATGATTCGTTTTTTGCCGAGTCGTTTCGCGAGCAGGGCTTGACCGATGGCGTTGTTGATCTTGTGAGCACCGGTGTGGTTCAGATCTTCACGCTTGATGTAAATCTTCGCTCCGCCCAGTTTTTCGGTGAGATTTTTCGCGAAATACATCGCTGACGGTCGTCCGACATAGTGCGTAAGAAGATTTTCGAATTCGGCCCAGAACGAGTCGTCCTGCCGTGCCTCGTCGAAGGCGTTTTCGAGTTCCGTTAACGCCGACATCAGTGTTTCAGGTACGAACTTTCCGCCGTAGGGACCGAATCTACCGAGCGAAGTTGGGAGCGATTCGAATTCGTAATCAGTATTAGACGAAGTTGATGTCATCAGATTTTAGGCGAAAAGTACGTGTGAGATAGATCTGGAAATCGAAAATTCACTGAGCTAATTGGAGCGTGAAGCTCGATCACAAGCTAGGATAGCAGCGGAGAGGCGGCTAGCCGCGATTTATTAGATTGAAATTGCACTAGCCCGGTTCCCAAAAAGCACAGTTGGAAATTCCGAGGGATCACCACACCGTTGTCAGAATCGAAAACACAGCGACCGGATTGGGACGACTACATCATGTCGATCGCGGTGGGTGTTCGCGCACGTGCGAACTGCCTGGGCAGCCAAATCGGATCGGTACTGGCGCGGGATGGTCACATCCTCTCGACCGGGTACAACGGCACGCCGCACAACACACCGAACTGTGATGAAGGCGGTTGTGCCCGCTGTTCGAATCGCGACGAATACCCGTCGGGGACAGGGTACGACCTGTGCATATGTGTACATGCCGAGCAAAACGCTTTGTTGCAAGCGGCTCGATTTGGTATTGCCGTTGAAGGATCGATTCTTTACACGACGTGGCGACCCTGCTTCGGATGTACCAAAGAGATACTCCAGGCTGGTGTAGCGGGCGTTCGGTACGGCGAGAACTGGGAGCCGAACCCAGATCTGAAAGACGAGTACGAACGGCTCCAAAGTTACTTCCCGGGAGGAATAGAAAAAGTCGATCTTCCCGAAGGTGCTGATTCCCACACCCGTGGAATCAAAGCTCAGTCATGAAAATCACCAGTGTCGAAACTATAGCGCTCCGAGATGACGCCGATGGGACAGTAACCTCGTGGAATCCTTCGTTTGCGGAATCTGATAGTGATCCCGCCAGCATGGGCGGATACGACATAACGCTTGTTCGTGTTGATACCGATGAAGGGATAAGTGGTATCGGACAGGTCGAGGCACCGAGTCTGGTAATTGACGCGATCGTTCGTTCGACCCAGGGTCTCGAAGTGCTGCTGATCGGCGAGGATCCCACCCAAGTTCAACGTCTGTGGCAAAAGATGTACAACTCGACCGGTGTGTTCAATCGCCGAGGAGTTGGGATTGGTGCAATTGGTGCGGTCGAGACGGCTCTTTGGGACATTACGGGCAAGGCAGGAGGTAAGCCTGTACACGAGCTGATCTGGCGATCGTTTACTACAACAGCGAGCCACACTGAACCACTAAAACGAGTCACTCCATACGCCACGGTCTACCCGCCGGGAGCGAGTTTGGATGAGCTGGAAGAACGGGTGGGCATCGCTATTTCACGCGGGCTGAAGGCAGTCAAGATCGAAGAGTGGCCGGGTCAATTCGGCAACGTCGATGTTGAGACCGATGTAGCAGTTATAGAGAAGGCTCGTTCGGTGATTGGCCCGAAGCGCGACCTAATGATCGACGTGCAAAATCGTTGGCGTGACGTTGGCCAAGCACTTCGAACAATCGAGGCGATCGAGCAGTTCAATCCGTACTTCATCGAAGCGCCGCTTCCAGCCGACAATATCGAGGGATATCGAAAGCTCGTGGAGTCGACGAACGTAAGAATTGCCGTGGGCGATTGGGGCTTCAGCACTCGTCATGAGTTTGCTGATTTGCTTCGACGGGGTCGGCTCGACGTCGTTCAGCCGAGCGCAGTTCGAGCCGGCGGGATGCACGAAATCTTGAACATCGCCGAAGACGCCTATCAGTTCGGCGCGCTATGCATTCCGCACACGTGGTGTAATACTGTTGGCGTTGCCGCGCAATTGCATCTTGCGGCGGTTACGCCAAATATGCCCTACTTCGAATCCCCGATAGCGTTCCCGGCTACCCCACTCGTCGAAAACTTGCTGCTGCCGAACTTCGAAGTCGCGCCCGATGGAACGATGGAAGTTCCGAATCGGCCTGGGTTGGGATTTGAGCTGAACGAAGATGTTGTATCTGAGTTCCGAGTTGATCCCTACTAGCGCAGAGCGTAACGATCGAAAGTGCTTTGATGCGATCGAAAGACCAACCAAGATCAAACAAGGATGACCACGAGTTCCTAGCCCGTCATCCCGGCCTTGCTGGGCTCACGTATGGAGAAGGCGATACCAGCTTTCGAGGACGGGTAAGAAAGCATCTTCGAAATCCGCCGATGCGAACAGTATTACTGATCTTGTTCGTCATTGTGGCAATACCAGCCGTACTCGTCTATCCACAAGTTTCTGGCGTTGCCGAAGACAATTGGAGCGACGTTCAGCGAGCCCGTGAACGTCACTTTGTGAACGTTACGGCAGCCAGCTGGATCTACCCGTTTTTGCGAAGACAGGCCGAGCGGATGCAACAGGCCGATGTGCCGGTCGAATGGCGGGGAGTTTCGTTCAAGAATGGCCCCTGTTTTCCGGAGCACATGACGCAATTGCCAACCGGGAAGTACGCCTATGCGATCGAGACTGCATGTACGAGTCTGGATGAAATTCAGATGAGGTACGCGCCCGATTGTGCGCAAACATCGGCTTGCAATATTCCAGAGCAAGCGGTGGTCGAACTTCAGATCGTGCTGGACCGTCTCAAAGTGGCGTTTTCTGATGCAAACTTGGTGCAGCATTCGACTGACGATCAGGGGCAGATGCGGGACTGATTATTGTTATCTAATTGCCTGAAATCCGATGCATTTGGAAGGTATACGGGCGTAGCATGAATGGTTGATTTCCAAGGACAAGATTGATCACCAAGGCAATCGTTAAGCCGATATCAAGGCTGAACCCAGAAAGCAATACAACCAGCAGCACGCTGTCATGGATCTTTCGTTCGACAACGACATCTCACGTCTCGCCAGATTCCGGCGAGAACTCCGCAACCCCTCGATGTGGACGATTTTCATCATCGTCACGGTTGCCGCAGTGGTCGTTTTTGCACCGTTCGCCCATGGTTGGGTCGAGACGGCTCGCAGCAGTTTCAAGTCGGTGGCAAGGCAGAAGGAAATTCAGGACAAGAGCATGATCTCGCTCGGTGCGATCGTTCCAAGCCAGATCGCTCCGTGGATGGGGCAGCAGGTCAACACAATGATCCGAGCTGAAGGACCGGTCGAATGGCGAGTGGTGTCGTTCCGTGCCGGACCATGTGACACAGGGAATCTTTCTCAGCTACCTGCGAGCAAGTATTCGACATCAATTGCGACCGCGTGTAACGATCTCGACAGCATTCAGCAGCGGTATTCGGGATCTTGCTTCCTTGCTTCAGACTGCAACGTTCCGGAAGTTGCCAAGAACGAGTTGAAGGCGGCTATGGGATTGGTTTGGGAAGCATTCTCCGACGCAGGATTTGTTCTGCCCTACGACGAACTTGAACAGCAAGTTTATCCGTAGGTAGCACTTTGCCTTACGACATTGTTGTCGTTCTACTTTACACTGTCCTGCGAGATCATTATCACCACCAGTCCACGATGCGCATGTCTTTTGGAAATAGCTATATCACGGCGTGAGGGCAACTGACCATGACGTTCGAGTATGAAGAAGATAATTCGCTGTCGGAGCGCATTCGAAGGGAACTTCGCAATCCTTCGATGCGGACGATCTTTATCTCTATTGTTGTTGTAATCGCTGTGGTTTCAGCTCCATTTGCGCCAGGTTGGATCAGCTCGACGAAATCGGGAATCAACGAGGTTACGGCTGATCACGACTTGCAAACTTCATCGAGACTTCCGAACGATGACCTCACTGACGAGCAGATCTCGCCGTACCTCATCGAGAAAGCCGAGACGATGCGAGATGCCACAGGGCCGTTCCAGTGGGAGATCGTCAACTTCCGTTTTGGTCCCTGTGATCCCGATGCGCTTGCTGCGCATTCGGACGGTGCTTTCCGCACGGCACTTACCGATTCGTGTACTTCGCTCGCCGACATTCAGGGTCGCTACCAGCGTGATTGCTACATAGCTGCGTCATGCAACGTTTCTGATGAGGCCAAAAATGGGCTGAATGCCGTTATCGCGGTTCTCCAGAAGGCACAGATCAACGCCGGGTATTAGCCAGCGGTCTTTGCCAAACCAAGGCAACAACGTCAAACCTGCGCGCCAGTCGGGATGTCACTACAATTTGTGGCAGTCGTGCAGCGATTCGGTCGGCGATTGATTCTGAGACTGGTTGTGGGTGTGTAGAAAACCATGTGAGTGTCTCTCGAATTGCATCATCGCGGCTGATTACGTGCTCATCATAGACTGCTGTGAAATTTTCTTCGTTTTTGAACTTGTGAGCTAGGCATGATTGCCAAATCGACCTGCAGATACGGCCACTGCTAGACTGCCGTCGAATTAGCGTTTTGAAGTTATACGAATATGGTTTCGTCAACTCAGTGAGGATGTTCTTCAACACATGGACAGCAGCTTAACTCCACATGGCTTGATCGGTGAAGCTTATCGACCCCCTAAGATCGGCGGCAAGGGCGCAGTCGTCGCTAACCACACGATGGCTAGTCAGGCAGGTATGCGAATACTCCATCAGGGTGGGAACGCCGTTGATGCAGCAGTTGCCGTGGCGTTCGCTCTCGGAGCAGCCGAACCGCAAGGTTCATCAATCGGTGGCGATGGGTTCGTGATGGTCCATATGGCGGCAAACAAGACTGTCGAAGTTGCTAACGGTACAGGTGCTGCACCACTGTCTGCAACCTCTGAAAAGTACCCTGATGGAATTCCTTATACTGGCATTCTCGGCACTTCGGTTCCCGGCATAGTCGATGCGCTGCTGAGCGCACACGAACGGTACGGCACTATGACTCTGGCTCAGTGTCTGGATCCGTCAATCGAGCTTTGCGAAGACGGCGTCCCGGTTTCTGACTTTCAATCTCGAATGGCTGCTCAAAATCCCGTCCTTCGGAGTTCATCAACATCCGGTCCGATATTTGCTCCGAACGGTAGTTGGTTGAAGCCTGGCGAGCTTCGTCGGAATCCCGATCTGGCCCGTACTTACCGGCAAATCGCTGACTTGGGGCGAGATGCTTTCTACGAAGGTGATATTGCTCGTGAAATTGCACGGTATTCAGAAGAGCAGGATGGGCTGCTCACCTATGAAGATCTCAAGCGGCACAAGGTTCAGTGGCAGGCTCCTGTATCGATTAATTACCGGGGACGGACGGTTTATGAGGCGCCGCCGAATTCGAGTGGTCATGTTTTGTTGCAAGAACTGGCTATGTTTGAACGATTCGATACGAACCAGTACGGCCACATGAGTGCAGAGTCGGTCCATTTAATGGTGGAAGCTAAGAAGCTGGCGTTTGCAGATCGTGAGGCTTACATGGCCGATCCGAACTTCGTTGACGTTCCAATCGAGGGCTTGTTGAACCCAGAATATCTTGCTGAGCGCTCTGCACTGATCGATATTGAGCGTGCTGCCGAGAACGTCATAGAAGGCGATCCATGGGCGTACATGGACCGTTTACCCGACTCGGCGAAAAAACACCGTCAAGGCGGTCGCTTGCACGAGGCAGGTAGCGACACGACCCACTTCTGTGTGGTCGATCGTTGGGGCAATTCAGTTGGCGAGTTGCAGAGTATTCAAACGATGTTCGGATCGTGCGTAATTGCGGGATCAACCGGGATTCTGATGAACAACCGAATGACCTACTGGCACCTTGAACCCGATCACATCGACTATCTCAATCCGGGCCAGCGGGTTCGCCACACGATGAATCCCGTGATGGTGTTCTCGAAGCCCGTCGAAGAAGGCGGTCGATTGGAGCTGGTATGTGGTACCCCGGGAGCCGACACGCAGGTCCAGACCAACATGCAGGTCGTGACGAGTGTGTTCGACTACGGCTTAAGCGTTGTGGAAGCAATCGATGGCCCTCGTTGGACGCACAATCAAGCAGGTACGGGTTCAGCCGCACCTCGATCAACGACGGATTCGTTGCAGATTGAGGATCGAGCGGGTGAGGATGTGATCAACGGACTAGCACAACGCGGCCAACCGATCGAGTCGACCGGTGGGTGGGGTGGAGCGGGAAGTGAGGGTGCTATTCAGGTTGATCTCGAAAACGGCACGCTGTTCGCCGCTTCAGATCCCCGACGTGAAGGAGATGCCCTCGTCTGGTGAGTGAGTGGCATTATCATTTTTAAGGGCTCTGGATTTGGTCGTGAGTTGGCGTGGTGGGGAGCGTTGAGTGCAACGTAAAATCCTCTCCTACTGGAGAGGATTTAGGTGATAGTGGAATCTCACGCCAGAAACGGTGATCGCCGCCCCCCTCATCCCAATCTTTTCCTCACCGAGAAGAGGCCGGAAGCTAGCGTGTTCAGGTTTAACTCCAAAAAACCAACAAATCTCGGATTGCTTCGAGTGCTTCGAAGAATGTGAAACTATCGAGATATTGTCCGCCGTGTAGGACCCATTCTTGCCCTAGCTTGAGAACGAGAATGACAAGGAACCATTTCACGATTCGTTCTCGGGTTATCTCGTAGTTTGGCCAGTAGTG
>CESR01337471.1_pt1 | contig 22623 bp, 21 predicted proteins | sample 356351 | NCBI WGS metagenome assembly CESR01 (sample SAMEA2622149, study PRJEB7988) | marine metagenome | isolation source: saline water (ENVO:00002010), including | reverse complement strand
AATAGTTCTGCACAAGAGGCAATATCAAAAGATAAGATTATAGATTGCAAACAAGCTGGTCACGCAGTAATGCATTTAATAAAAGAAGATATAAAACCTTTAGATATTATGACAAAAGAGGCATTTGAGAATGCTATTACAGTAGTTATTGCTTTAAGCGGATCTACAAATGCCGTTTTACATCTAATTGCAATGGCACAGGAAGCAAACATTAAACTTAGCTTAGATGATTTTTCTCGAATTGGCGCTCGTGTTCCGGTCTTAGCGGACGTTAAACCAAGCGGAGTTCATCTAATGTCAGATCTAATCGCAATAGGTGGAATACAACCTTTAATGAAGCGTCTTTTAAGAAAAGGGTTACTGCATGGCGATTGTATGACTGTCACAGGAAAAACTCTTGCAGAAAATCTTGAGACTGTAAAAGATTATCCAGACGATCAAAATATTATCAGAGGTTTTAATTCACCGATTAAAAGTGAAAGTCACCTAGAAATCTTATATGGTAATTTAGCTCCGGAAGGGGCGGTTGCAAAAATCTCTGGTAAAGAGGGTCTATTTTTTGAAGGAATAGCAAAAGTTTTTGATTCAGAAGAAATTGCAATGAAAGCAATTTTGGCTGATGAGGTAAAAAAAGGTGATGTAATTATCATTAGGTATGAAGGACCTAAAGGTGGACCAGGAATGAGAGAAATGCTAAGTCCTACTGCCGCAATTATGGGTAAAGGATTAGGGTCTGATGTGGCATTAATAACTGACGGAAGATTTTCTGGAGGCAGCCATGGATTCGTAGTCGGCCATGTTTCCCCTGAGGCTATGGTTGGCGGAACATTAGCTTTGGTAGAAAACGGCGATCAAATAAGAATAGATGCTGAAAAAAAATGTATTGATTTACTTGTAGATAATTCTATCATTGAGAAAAGACGCCAATCATGGGTGAGGCCATTGTCTAATATAAAAAAAGGTGTCTTAGCTAAATATCGTTCTACTGTATTATCAGCATCTAATGGTGCTGTAACTGAGCCTTTAGATTGGTGATTAAGCACTGCCTTCTAATAAATTTTAATATATGTAGAGAAGACTTTTGTGGTGGATTGAAAAACAAAAAAAACTATTAAGAATTTCCGCTAATCATGCAAATCTTATTGTTTATGATTCTGAAACAATCAACAATTCGATAAATGCTCTTAAATCGCAGAGCGCTTTTAGTAAAATTTTCTATGCCATGAAGGCAAATTTTAACCCTGGATTATTAAAATTAATATCAAAACATGACATAGGATTCGAATGTGTTTCACCTGGCGAAGTTAAATTCCTAAAAAAAGTTTTACCAAAAATACCTTCGGAAAACATTCTCTTTACTCCAAATTTTGCTCCAAAAGAAGAGTATATTTGGGCATTAAAAAATAATTTTTTGGTAACAGTCGATAATCTATATTTATTGGAGTTTTGGCCTGATATTTTTAAAGGAAAAAAAATATTAATTCGGGTTGATCCAGGAAAAGGTGATGGCCATCATAATTTTGTCAAAACTGCTGGTAATATTTCAAAATTTGGAATCCCTGTAAACAAAATAAACAAAATAAAAAAATATACAGAAGAGAACGATATCGAAGTTGTTGGTCTGCATGTGCATAATGGAAGCGGGGTAACAAATGTATCGAATTGGGTGAATTCTGCAAAGTTATTAATTAAAATTGCACAATCTTTTCCATCTATAAAAATTATCAATCTTGGTGGTGGTTTACCAATAAGAGAGAGAACTGACGATCAGATGTTTGATATAAAGAAAGTCAATGATTTATTAATAGATTGTAAGAAAAAATTTAAGAATTATGAATTTTGGATTGAACCGGGCCGTTACGTTGTTGGTGAATCGGGTGTTATTTTGACTCACGTAACTCAAACAAAGGTAAAAAAGGATTATTATTATGTTGGAATCGGTGTAGGGATGAATACTTTAATTAGACCAGCACTATATGGCGCGCATCATGAAATTATCAATTTAACTCAATTTAGGCAGAAAAATACAATAAAAATTACAATAGTGGGGCCAATATGTGAATCTGGGGATACACTAGGACACAATAGAGATTTTCCGCGCACCAAAGAAAATGATGTTATTTTAATTGCAAATGCAGGGGCTTATGTACGATCGATGGCATCAAATTATAATTTAAGAGAGATTCCAGAAGAATTAATAATATAAACAATAGCTTAACTATTCCTTTTAATTTATTTTATGAAGAGAATTTATCAAGCTATTATTTTCATCTTTTGTTCCAACTGTAATGCGTGCACAATCTTTTAATAAATTATCCTTAAGAATTCCTATTAAAATACTCTCTTTTTCTAGATTCTTTTTTACAATGTCAATATTCTTGAATCTCGTTAATAGAAAGTTGCCGTCACTTTCCCATACTTTGTCAACACAATCCAACGTTTGAATTCTATTTTTTAAAAGCTTCCTTTCTGTAATGATATTTTGAATCTTGCTGTAAGCGGATTTAATTCCATTTGAGGATAATACCGCTTCAATATGATTCACTATAGGTGTGGAGAAACAAAAAGGAGGTTGTATTTTTTTTAAGAATTGGATTCCTTCTTTTGAAGAAATCATTGCTCCACATCTTGCTCCGGCTAATGCAAACGCTTTTGAGAGAGTTCTTAATACGATAAGATTATTGTAATTATTTATTTCTTTTATCATTGATTTGGTCGAACTAAATTCGACATAGGCTTCGTCTACAACTACAATCACTTTGCTTTCTACCGCTTTTAGCAGCATCTTAATTTCCTCGTTCTTTATAGATGATCCACATGGGTTATTTGGTGACGATAAAAAGATAATTTTTGTATCTTCAGTTATTTTTTTTATCAAAGTTTCCATGTTGAGAGTAAAGTTATTTTCTTCTGAAAGAGGCGCCTCTATAGTGGAAATTGAATTTGCTTTAGCAAAAAATCTATACATATCAAATGTAGGTGGAGAAATAAGTATCTTGTCATTGTTTGGGATACAAAATGTTCTTATGATTATATCAATGGCTTCGGTGCTTCCTCTAGATAGGAGAATCTCATCATTCTTGATTTTGTAGAATTCAGCAATTTTCTCCATCAATGAATTAGGACGAATGGGAGGATATCTATTTAATGGAATAAATTGATCATTGTTCCAAGGTGATTCTGGCGATTCGTTGGCATTCATTCTGATCATGTTGCTGCTTGCAGTAGGTGCATTAATAATTGGTAATTCTAGGATTTCAGGTCTGACAAGGTATTTTATATCCATTTTCTTGGCTGCTTTTATTTTTTCAGTTGATTTATTACTTCTTTTGTCATTTCTTCGGTTGTTAGGATTTTTTCATCATTACTTGCAATATCTACGGTTCTTGATCCGTTTTCAATCACTGTGTAGATCGCTTCTTCAAGGTGATCGGCTTCTTCATTAAGTTTTAAGCTGTATCTCAATAACAATGCCACGCTTCCTATCATGCCACAAGGATTCGCAATACCTTGACCAGATATATCTGGGGCAGATCCATGTATTGGTTCATATAGGCCGACACTATTATCTCCTACAGACGCAGAGGGCAACATACCCATTGACCCGGCAAGCATAGACGCTTCATCAGTAAGAATATCACCAAACATATTTTCAGTTACAATGACATCAAAATCAGCAGGCCTATTGATTAGGTACATTGCAGCAGCATCAACCAATATATGCTCAAGTTCGACTTTGGGAAATTCTGAAGTCATTAGCTTTGTTGTAATATCTCTCCAGAAACGAGATGTTTCTAAGACATTAGCTTTATCAACTGAGCACAGTTTGTTTTTTCTAGATTTTGCTAAATTTGCTGCGATTCGGATAATTCGCTCAACTTCATAATCATGATATTCACATAAATCACTTGCTGAATTATTTTTTCGAGATTTTTCACCGAAATAAATACCTCCGGTTAATTCTCTAATAACCAGTAAATCTACATCTTTTAGCCGTTCTTCTTTAAGGGGTGAAGCATTAACCAATGAAGGGTGAATCGTTACTGGTCGAATATTCGCAAATACTTTTAAGCATTCACGAAGCCCCAATAATCCTTGTTCAGGTCTTATTTTTGAATTTGGGTTATCCCATTTTGGCCCACCGACGGCGCCTAAAATTACGGCATTAGACTCTCGACAGCTAGCAATTGTGTTTTCAGGTAACGGATTATTAAACTTATCTATTGCTTCACCGCCAATACACTGCTTAGAGAATTTGAAATTGTGACCAAATTCTTTGCCAATAGTTTCGATAACATCTTTTCCTGCTTCAGCAACTTCAGGGCCTATGCCATCACCTGGTAAAATTGTTATTAAGGCATCCATTTTCTGCTACATTCATAGTCTTTTATTTTGTTAACATTTTGTTGTATAAAACCTAATTGATCTATACCTTCAATTAAACAAAATTTTGAGAATTCGTCTATTTCATACTTGATTTTTTGTTTATTTGGTAAGGTTATTTCTGATGATATTACACAAATTGTAATCATTTTGCCGGAGTTAGCTACTAATTCACGAAGTGTTTTATCATCAACAACGATAGGCAGCAAACCATTCTTTAACGCATTGCTTTTGAATATATCAGCAATCTTGGAGCTAATGACAGCCTTGAAACCAAAATCGGTTAACGCCCATGGAGCATGCTCTCTAGATGAACCACATCCAAAATTATTGCCAGCAATTAATATTTCATTTTTTGAATCTTTTTCTTTATTGAGGATAAATTTAGGATTTTCTTTACCGTCATCAAGATAACGCCAATCATGAAAAAGGTGTTTACCAAGACCAGATCGAGTTGTGGTGGTAAGAAAGCGTGCCGGAATAATTTGGTCTGTATCTATATCTATTTCCGGTAAAACTGAAGCTTTTGAAGTGATTTTCTTTAATTTATGCATGATTATCAATATATTTTCGTGGATCGGTAACTCTTCCTTCAATTGCGGTTGCAGCAGCTGTTAAAGGGCTGGCTAGAATTGTTCTTGAGCCTTTTCCTTGTCTGCCTTCAAAGTTTCTATTACTAGTACTTACGCTTAATTTTCCTGGTTCAACTGTATCACCGTTCATTCCTAAACACATTGAACATCCTGATTCTCTCCATTCAGCTCCAGCTGACTTGAATATTTGATCTAGTCCAAGTGATTCCGCTTCTGCTTTAATGGATTGTGATCCAGGAACAATAAGCATACGCACATCAGTTGAAATCTTTCGATTCTTTAATATTTTTGCTACTTGTTGGAGATCGGTAATTCTTGAGTTTGTGCAACTGCCAACGAATACGACATTAACTTCTTTACTGGATATTGGTTTCCCAGGAGTTACTTGCATATAATCGATTGCTTTTGAGAATGATGGATCATTTGCTTGACTGGGAACAGGATCATTAATGCCCATAACCATACCTGGATTAGTGCCAAAGGTAATCATTGGTTCGAGTGAGTTGGCGTCAATATTTACGCATTTGTCATATGATGCATTATTGTCGCTCGGAAGGGTTTTCCATTTCTCGAGGGCTTGATCCCATGCATTCTCCTTTGGTGAGCGAGGTCGCCCATATAAAAAATCAAAAGTTTTGTCATCTGGCGCAATCATTCCTGCCTTAGCACCTGCTTCAATAGACATATTGCATACAGTCATTCGAGCCTCCATGTCCATTGAATTAATAGTATCGCCACAGTATTCGATCACATAACCAGCTCCCCCAGATACTCCAATTTTTCCTATAATAGCCAAAATAAGATCCTTGGAAGTCACGCCATCCTTAAGATTCCCATTTATATCAATTAATAAGGTTTTTGGTTTTCGTTGAAGTAAGCATTGTGTAGCAAGCACATGACCAACTTCAGTTGTTCCGATTCCAAATGCTAATGAACCAAATGCTCCATGTGTACTAGTGTGACTGTCTCCACAAACTATTGTTTTTCCTGGTTGCGTCAACCCAAGCTCTGGTCCAATAACATGAACAATTCCGCGATTTAAACTTTCGAACCCTAATAATTCAATACCAAAATCTTTGCAATTTTTCATCATGGTTTTGACTTGGTTTGCTGCATCTTTTCCAGCAATTTCAATATCCTTGAAATTATTAACAGGTACCGTCGGCGTAGAATGATCCATTGTTCCAACAGTTAAATTAGGCATTCTAACTTTGAGGTTTTTTTCTCTAAGCAATGAAAAAGCCTGAGGCGTTGTTACTTCATGAATAAGGTGTAAATCAATGTAAAGAATGGCAGGGTTAGATATCGTTTCCTTTGCGACAATATGCTCTGACCATACTTTCTCAAAAAGTGTTTGTGGTTTAATTGTAATCATTTGTATTTAGTAGATTTTCTACTGCAAGATTTATATATCTTCTAACCAATTATTTGGGTCTGACATTTTGCCGGAAAATAGACCAAAAAATTCGTCTTGAAGTCTTTTGGTTATTTCTCCTCTTTTTCCATTACCCACTATGATTCGATCCACTGATCTAATAGGGGTAATTTCAGCAGCTGTTCCTGTAAAGAACATCTCGTCAGCAAGATATAGAGTTTCACGATTGATTTCTGCTTCTTTTACAGCTAATCCAATTTTATCAGACAGTCTTATGACGGTATCGCGGGTTATACCAGTTAAAATACCAGAGGAGGCTGGTGGCGTTAATATTTCGCCATTTTTAACTAAAAATAGATTTTCACCTGCACCCTCGGAGACTTTTCCATCCGTTGATAGCGCAATACCCTCATCAAAACCAAGCCTTTTCGCCTCTGTGCTAATTAAAGTGCTGGATAAGTAATTTCCTCCTGCTTTTGCCATTGTAGGTATAGTATTTGGCGCAACTCTTTGCCAGCTAGATACACATACTTCAACGCCATCTTTGAGTGCATCATTACCTAAATATGCTCCCCATTCCCAAGCCGCAATAGAGACATCGATATTATGATCATCTTTTGGAGCTAATCCTATTTCCCCGTAACCACGAAATGCAATCGGCCTAATATAAGCACCGTTTATGAGTTCATTTTCAGTAGTAATATTTTTGCACGCATTAACTATGTCGGACTCTGAGTATGGTATTTTCATTCTATATATCTTTGCTGAATTAAAAAGTCTTTTAATATGGTCCGTTAATCGAAATATCTTTGGGCCACTTGAAGTCTTGTAGAGACGAATCCCTTCAAATACAGAAGAGCCATAGTGGAGAGCATGAGAAAGAACGTGTACTTTCGCATCATTCCAATTAACTACTTGACCATTGTGCCAAATAAATTTTCCACCTTTAAACGTCATGTGTTTGCTCCCTTATGCAAAAATATATTAATTACTTCTTGTAAATTATATTGGCGCATGATGAATATTATTATTTTGTGGTATAGATTTTATACCTTGTTCTTGTCTTCTGATGATTCTATTAACAACCCCAAGGTAAGCTTTACTCCCAGCCTCGACTATATCAATACTTGTGCCTGAGCCTCTATAAGATTGACCTTTATGTTCGACATTGATTGTTACTTCACCTTGGGCATCAGATCCAATTGTAGGACTATGAAGGTCGAATTTCTTTAGAGTTAAATTAATTTTTGTGATCATTTCAATTGTCTTAAATGCAGCTTCTACTGGTCCAGAAGCATGACTGGTTTTTTTGTTTTCATTACCGTTTTCATCAATCAGACATACGGTAGCTGTTGTTGGTTTACCAGAACAAGAAGAAATTTCAAGTGACTTTAATATCCATGGGCCGCTGGTTGAGGTATTTAAATTCATTATGATGGCTTCAATATCTCCATCATAAATATCTTTTTTTGAATCTGCGAGTTTCTTGAATTCGATAAAAGCGGTATTAATTTTTTTATCATCAGCCTTAAAACCTAATTCTTTCACTCGTTTTCGAAAAGCATGTCTTCCACTGTGTTTTCCTAATACAAGATTAGATTTACTTAATCCAATATCTTCAGGTTTCATTATTTCGTACGTTGAACTGTGTTGAAGCATGCCATGTTGATGGATGCCAGCTTCATGAGCAAATGCATTCTCTCCAACTATGGCCTTATTTCGCGGAATTTGAATTCCTGTAATCGAGGCCACCATTCTGGAGGTTGGATACAATTGATCAGTATTAATATTTGTATTTAGATTAAAATACTCTTCTCTTGTCTTAATGGCCATGACAACTTCTTCAAGAGAGCAGTTTCCAGCTCTTTCACCAATACCATTTATTGTGCATTCAATTTGTCTAGCACCAGCATTTACCGCAGCCAAGCTATTGGCAACAGCCATTCCTAGGTCATCATGACAATGAACACTAAGTGTAATTTTACTTATATCTTTTACATGTTTATTTAGGTAAGCAAAAAGACGGTCAAATTCTTCAGGAACTGTATAACCAACTGTATCAGGTATATTTACAGTCGTAGCACCTGCTTCTATTGCTGCACTTACTACTTCAGCAAGATAAGTTAATTCGGTTCGAGAGGCATCTTCTGGAGAGAATTCAATATCATCGCACAGGCTTTTAGCAAGAGATATCGACGCTACAGCATTTTTAATGATTTCCTCTTTCGCCATTTTTAGCTTGTATTCTCTGTGAATGGAGCTTGTGGCAACAAAAACGTGGATACGGTGATTGTCAGAGCCTTGAACAGCTTTGTAAACTTTTTTAATATCCTCTTCATTGCATCTGGCAAGACCACAAATAATTGGACCAAGATTTTGGTCAGCAATAGCTTTGACAGAATCAAAGTCTCCAGGAGAGGCTGCTGGAAATCCTGCTTCTATTACATCAACATTTAAATTAGTTAATGCTTTGGAGATTTTTAATTTCTCTCTAAGAGTCATGCTGCAACCAGGAGCCTGCTCTCCATCTCGCAAGGTTGTATCGAAGATTTTTACTTGATTCTTATTCATAATCTTAATATAGAGTATTAATTTAGTTGTCTAACCAATCCATGCGACTACGTAGTTCAGAACCGACTTTTTCAATTGGGTGCTCTAAGTCATCATTCATCATTTTCTTAAATTCAGGTTGACCATCATCGTTTTCTTTTATCCATCTATTGGCAAAATTTCCATTTTGGATATCAGTAAGTATATCTTTCATACTATTGCGGACATGTTCATCAATAACTCTTGGTCCACTTATGAGATCCCCATATGCAGCAGTATCACTTATAAATTCATGCATTTTCTTTAAACCACCTTCATGGAGCAAATCCACAATTAATTTTAGCTCATGCATGCATTCGTAATAAGCAACTTCAGGTTGATAACCAGCTGCTACTAGAGTTTCATATCCTGCTACAACTAATTCTGTAGCTCCGCCACATAAAACAGCTTGCTCCCCAAATAAATCAGTTTCAGTTTCTTCAGCAAATGTTGTTTCTATTACACCTGCTCTGGCACCGCCAATTCCGTGCGCATACGCAAGAGCTAACTCAAGCGCCATACCACTTTTATTATGCTCAATAGCTACTAAACAAGGGACGCCATGACCTTCTTCATATTGCCGTCTTACAAGGCCACCAGGACCTTTGGGGGCAATCAAGAAAACATCAAGATCTTCACGTGGATTGATTCTGTTGTAATGAATGTTAAATCCATGAGCAAAAGCAATTGCTGAATCTTTGTTAATTTTTGCTTCAATGTCATTATAGAGATCTGCTTGTACCATATCAGGTGTTAAAAACATGATTATTGATGCTTTACTAACCGCTTCAGCTGGTTCCTGGACATCAAGTCCATCGGCAACAGCTTTACTCCAGCTTGGACCATCCTTTCTTAAACCTACAGTAACATTATATCCACTATCTTTAAGATTCAGCGCGTGCGCCTTCCCTTGGCTGCCGTAGCCAAGAATAGTGATTTGTTTGTCATCTAATATATTAGGATTCACATCTTTTTCAGAATACATTTGCATTTCTTGAATTTCCTTTAACGTTGTTATAGTTAGTTAATTTCTTTAAATAAAAAAAAACCCCACAATCTTTTGATGAAAGCGGGGTTTATAATATTCTTTGGTATATATTACATCACCCTCATTTCCTTTCGTTCAGCAAAAGAATCAAAACTGAGTTTTGATTGCGTATAATTTTGCCAATTTTTTTGTCAATTTTTCTCATAATTAGATGAATAATGTTGTAAGGATGTTTTGATGTCAACCTTAGAATGCAATATATCTTTTTGTATTTCATTAAATTCATGTCTATTAATCTTGTCGTGAAGCGATAAAATTAATGTTTTTAGGGTAAATTATGAAGATATTTATTTAAATTCATTAGAATTCAGGTTTAAATATAAAATATAAAGGCAATTATTTATGAATTTTGATTATCCACCAAAGATTTCTGAATTAAGAGAGAAGTTAACCAATTTCATGGGTCAATATATTTACCCAAATGAAAAACAGTATTATGAAAGCTTAGGCGATGGAAGCTCTCGATGGCAAATACCTCCGATAATGGAGGAGCTTAAAGATATCGCAAAAAAGGAAAATTTATGGAATCTTTTTTTGCCAGACAGTGATTATGGGGCAGGACTTAATAACCTTGAGTATGCTCCTCTTGCAGAAATTATGGGTAGTTCTTTTATTGCTTCTGAAGTTTTTAATTGTTCTGCACCTGACACTGGCAATATGGAAGTTTTGGTTCGGTATGGGTCAGATGAACAAAAAGACAAATGGTTAACACCATTATTAAAAGGGGAGATTCGGTCAGCTTTTGCGATGACTGAGCCACATGTGGCTTCCTCAGATGCCACTAACATCGAATCAACAATAAAGCCAGATGGTGATGATTATTTGATTAATGGTCATAAATGGTGGACTTCAGGTGCAATGGATCCGAGATGTAAGATCCTTATCTTTATGGGTAAGACAGATGCAAGCGCCTCAAAATATGCGCAACAGTCAATGATATTAATTCCTACCGATGCTGAAGGTGTAAAAGTATTAAGACATCTTCCAGTGTTCGGTTATGATGATGCGCCTCATGGCCATGCTGAAGTCATTTTTGAGAATGTTCGTGTACCGAAGAGTAATATTTTGCTTGGTGAAGGGCGCGGATTTGAAATAGCTCAGGGAAGACTGGGTCCTGGCAGAATTCATCATTGCATGCGACTGATTGGACTGGCAGAGAGAGCATTAAAGGAAATGTGTGATCGCGCGTCCAAAAGAACGGCATTTGGGAAAGAATTGTCAAGACAAGGTGTTGTCAAAGAAATGATTGCTAAATCAAGACTAGAAATAGACCAAGCTAGATTACTAACATTAAAAGCAGCTGATATGATGGACAAGTATGGTAATAAGGTCGCACGAAAAGAGATAGCTATGATTAAAGTGGTTGCACCGAATATGGCTCTTCAGGTTATAGATAGAGCAATACAAGTACATGGAGGGGCAGGAGTGAGTGATGATTTTGCGCTTGCAGCAGCTTGGGCTGCCGCTAGAACTCTTCGATTAGCTGATGGACCGGACGAAGTTCATTTAGCGCAAATAGCGAAACTTGAATTAGCAATGCATTTATCAGTAAAAAAGTAGCATTTCAAGGTAGCGATATATTTATATTGTGGTATTCTTTGTCGCTGAAAAATATAAAACAATATTTTCAAAGTTTTTGTAAATAGCAATAGACATTAATTTGATTTAAAATTTAAAAAAACATAATACTAGTTCTAGATAACTAGAACTCAGGATTGTTTGAATAACTAAGTAAGTAAACTTTAAGGGAGTGCCCATGAAAAGGTGCGTAAATAATTTTTTGACAAAAAGCGCAATATCTTTCGTTATAGGGATATTCGTTGTCAATGGGGGGCTGTTTGCACAAACAGTTGATGATGTTCTGAAGGCTGACGCTAAAAGATTACAGTTAGCTCAAGCTTCTCAAGAAAGAATTAATGAGAAAGTCGATGGAACTAGAACACTTACCGATCAATACCGAGCTATTAATAAAGAAATTGATGGCCTTAAAGTATATAACCGGTTAATGACAGCTCAAGTTCAAGGTCAAGAAGCAACACTTGAGGATATTAAAATCTCCATGACTCAAATTGACATTATTAATCGCCAAATATTTCCATTAATGGAAAGAATGATTGATGGTTTAGGTCAGTCTGTTGCGCTTGATATACCATTTTTGAAAGAAGAGAGAGAAAATCGTATTGAAGGCCTAAAAACATTAATGTCTCGTTCAGATGTTAGTGTTGCAGAAAAATTCCGTAAAGTGATGGAAGCATATCAAATTGAATTAGATTACGGCTCGTCTTCAGAATTTTATAAACAATCTTTAAATCTTGGAAGCGATTATGGTGTTCGCGACTATAACATGCTGCGGGTCGGTAGAATTGGACTATACTTCCAATCGGATGATTCTTCAATCACTGGGATGTGGGATGTTGATCAAAATGCTTGGGTAATCGATGATGAGTATCGCTCTGAAATAAGAAAAGGACTGAGAATGGCAAGGCAGCTAATTGCACCTGAGCTTCTTCTTATACCTGTTCAAGCTGCTAAGGAGGCTTCTTAAAATGAAGAAAATTACAATTACACTAATGATGCTGATCTTTACGTTCGGGTTAGCTCATGCACAAGAAGATGCCTCTACTATGTCGGAACTGCTCAAGCAAATTGAACAGGGACAAGCACGCGATTCAATTGAAGCGCAAAATAGAGAGAATCGCTTTCAAGTAGCTAGGAATGAGCAACAAAAATTACTAAATAATTCTCGTGCTGAAAGAACAAGAGAAGAAAACAGGAGTAAGAAACTAGAGGATACTTTCGCAAAAAATCAACAACTTATCGTTGATGCAAGAGCGGCTCTAGATAAAAGATTGGGTGCCTTGAAGGAGCTCTTCGGCGTACTTCAAACTGTATCTGGCGATGCACAAACTCGATTTAATGGCTCATTGACTAATATACAGTACCCAAACCGAGAAGCATTCTTGGTTGAACTGGGAAGTAAAATGGCAAGCGCAAGTAGCTTAGCATCAATTCAAGATATCGAAGGGCTATGGTATGAATTGCAAAGAGAAATTACTGAACAAGGTAAAATTGTTAAATATAAGACTGAATATGCCACGGCAGATGGTGAAAGAATCACATCTGACGTTGTACGTGTAGGTGTATTTAACTTGGTTTTTGAAGATGGTTACCTGCAATATGACAGTACAACTGGTAATGTAACTGAGCTTCAGAGGCAGCCAGATCAATCTCAATATACAAATTCTGCTGAAGATATTTCTGAAGAAACAGAAGGCTACGTTGGTTTTGGTTTGGATGTTACTCGTGGTGGAATATTAGCATTACTTGTTGAGTCACCAACAATTGGTGAACGTATCAATCAGGGTGGAATTGTAGGGTACTGCATTATCGCGCTAGGAATTGTAGGCCTGTTTATTGCAATATGGAGATGGCTAGCCTTAAGTAAAGATAGTAAGAATGTGACAGCACAATTATCCCGAGGCACAGCTTCGATGGATAACCCGCTTGGAAGAGTACTTTCTGCCTATGATGAAGCGAAATCAGCGGATACTGAAACTGTTGAACTAAAATTAAGTGAAGCCGCACTTAAAGAGATGCCAGATCTGACAAAAGGATTGCTCTTTATAAAAGTAATTGCTGCAGTTGCACCGCTCATGGGCTTGTTAGGAACTGTAACGGGAATGATAAAAACTTTCCAAGTAATCACACTTTATGGTGCTGGAGATCCAAAATTAATGGCTGGCGGTATATCGCAAGCACTAATGACTACAGTGCTCGGTCTTTGCGTTGCCATACCAATGGTTCTTCTGCATACACTTGTTAGCGGACAGAGTCGTAAAATTATTAATATCTTACAATCTCAGAGTGCCGGCATCGTTGCTAAACATTCTGAAAGTAATAATTGATTTATGATTAAGGGGCAGTAATGTATTGGTTAGCTGATTCTTGGGATGCGATAATTGATTTTTTGTATCTCGGTGGCAACGTTCTGAGATGGATAGCGATAACAATATTCCTTATGTGGGTATTGATAGTTGAACGTCTATTATACTTTCGATCAACCATGTCATTACTTGCTAATGATATAAAAAATAAATGGGAGAGTCGCACTGAGCGACGCTCATGGCATGCCCATCAGATTAGAGAAGGCATGATCTCTCAGTTCTCAATGTCAACAAATGAATTTATTCCTATGATTCAGACATTGGTTGCATTATGCCCTCTATTGGGACTCTTAGGAACTGTAACTGGGATGATCAAGGTTTTTGAGGTAATGGCTGTGTCTGGATCAGGAAATGTAAGAGCAATGGCAGCAGGAGTTTCTCAAGCAACAGTACCAACTATGGCAGGCATGGTTGGAGCGTTATCTGGTGTATTATTAGTTACTCTTTTAACTCGACGCGCTGCCCGAGAAGTTGAGTTTTTAGAAGACTCGCTTACAATGGATCATTAAAGAGGGTAGGAATATGCGTAAACAAAATCTTGGGCAAGAAGAAGAAGAAAATGAGATTAATCTAACACCAATGCTTGATGTGGTGTTTATTATGTTAATTTTCTTTATTGTTACTGCGTCATTTATCAAGGAAGCTGGTATTGATGTAAATCGACCTGATGCACCAACTTCAGAAAGAGTAGAAGATGCAAATATATTAATTGCGATTAGCCCAAATGATGAAATATGGATTGATAGACGTTTAATTGACCCACGGGCAGTCAGAGCTAATATCGAAAGAATGCATGCTGAAAACCCTAAAGGTTCAGTTGTGATTCAGGCTGATAAGAAATCAACTAATGAAATGCTGGTGATAGTCATGGATGCAGCCAGACAAGCAGGTGTATATAACGTTTCCATTGCGGCAAATAATGATTAAGTAGAGGACGAATTAAATGTATAAAAGGTATATTTATTCAATCATTGTAGGTACAAGCGTCACCGTTGGATTACTCTTTATTATGCAGTTACTCATTGCTTCAGGAAAAAGCGCATTGACTGAACCAAGAGCACGCCACCTCTTGGAATTTGTTCGTATAAGGCGAAACGAGAATATTAATACACAAGACCTTACTCCTGAAAAACCACCGAAACCTCCTGAGGTTCCTCAAGAAATGCCACCGCAGGACATGGACAATATAGACCCGAATGCACCAACTATTGCTATACCTCCACCCACAGTTAATAATAACCTCAATATAGGTGGTCCTGGGGGAATGAATATTGCAGAAGGCGATTATTTGCCAATAGTGAGAGTTGCACCAATATACCCAGCACGTGCTTTATCAAGAAATCTAGAAGGGTATTGTGATATGAGTTTCACGGTTACTCCAGCAGGGACAGTTATAGAGCCTTTTGCTGAGTTTTGCACCAGTTCACTTTTTGAGCGATCTTCGGCTAGAGCGGTTACAAAATTTAAGTATAAACCTAGAGTGGTTGATGGTATACCTCAGACTGTACCCGGAGTTCGTACAAGAATCACTTTTAAGATCGAAGATTAAAGGTTTTGAACTGTTTGTTAAAGAGATTAAGGAATTAAAATGAAAGAGACTAAAAACTTAATAAATTATGTCTTTATTCTATCACTTGCAGTATCTGTATTATTATCAACTGCTGCTTCAGCTCAAACAGTCCCAAGTAGCGCTCAATCAGAGATGGATCGAATACAGTCAGGTGAAGAATCAGAAAGAGACCGTAGAGATAAAACAAGAACAAAAAAATCACAAGCAGTCAGTAAGAGTGTTTATGAGAAGATAACTCGAGCTCAGGAGATGATGGAAGCAGAGGACAACGATGGCGCACTGAAAATATTATCATCTTTGAGAGCGAGCTCAAAAATATCTGAATATGAGCTCCAAAACGTACTGAACTACATTGGTTTTGCTTATTACAATATGGAAGATTTTCCAAGAGCAATGAAAGCTTATGAGGACATGTTGAGAATTCCATCATTAGAAGAGCAAATGAGAAAAACTACAATTTATACGCTTGCTCAATTGAATACGATGGAGGAAAACTACAGAAAGGCTATATCCCTTATTGAGCAATATTTTAGACTTGAAGTAAACCCACCACCTTCAGCTCATATCTTGTACGCACAAAATTTATATCAATTGGAAAGATACAAAGAAATGATAAAACCTATTGAAACTGCAATGACAAATGATATAAGAAGGCAAAAAGCAGCTAGATTGGCTGCCTTAGTAAAAGCGCAAGAGACCCTAAAAAAAGCTAGAGGTGAAGAAGAGATAGCTTTAGCTACATCAGAATTAACACAAGCAACAGAACATGCAAATACAGAACCGGTAATCAGAGAAAATTGGTATACATTGTTAAATTTTGCATATTTTCAGCAGGAAAATTTTAGCAAAGTAAGAGATATACAGAAAATATTATTAGTGCATTATCCAAAAAAGCGATATTGGTTCTCTTTGGCAGGAGCATTTACGGAATTAGGTGAAGATGAAAAACTAATTTACGCTTATGATGCAGCGCACACGCAAGGAATGCTTGAGAAATCAACTGAATTCGTTACGATGGCCCAGTTATATATGCAGGCAGAAGTACCTTATAAAGCTGCAATATTACTTGAAGAAGAAATCAAAAATAAAAAGGTTGTCAAAAATGCTAAGAATTACAGATTGTTATCACAAGCCTATACATTAGCATCAGAAGATGAAAAAGCAATTCCAGCGTTAAAAGCAGCAGCAAAACTTTCCGAAGAAGGTGAAATCGATTTAAGACTGGGGAATGCTTATTTGAATCTAGCGATGTATGGAGATTGTATAAAAGCGGTTAGATCAGGACTTAAAAAAGGTAAAATAAAAAGTCCTGATAGAGCTCAAATTTCACTAGGTATGTGTTTGTATAACGAAAAAGAATATGATGACGCAATAAAAGCTTTTAAAGCTGCAGCTAAGACGAAGCGATCGAAAAGAATTTCAGGGCAATGGGTTACTGTTATTGACAGTGAAATTGAAAGAGATCGACAAATAAAAATCGCTGAAGCAGCTGCTAAAAAACAGTTAGAAGCTTTGGCAAAAAGACGTCGACAAACCTCAAGAATTTAATTGATAGAACGTTTACCTTCAAGAAAAGCATCCTAATGCAACCAATACTTTAGGAAAGAGTTTGTGTATCCAGCAAGCTTTATAATCGAATGCCCAAAATAATCTATATCACACAAGAAAGAGAGAAACATGAAGTCGATGTCGATAACGGTTATACGGTTATGGAAGGCGCGGTTAATAATAATATCGATGGCATACCTGCTGAATGTGGCGGCGCTTGTGCTTGTGCTACATGCCATGCTTATATTGATTCTTCTTGGTTAGATAAAATTCCTGAAATGGATGAAATGGAAGACAGTATGTTAGATGCTGCATTTGAAAGAAAAGATAACAGTAGATTAACATGCCAAATTGAAGTATCAGACGAACTGGATGGAATGATTGTTAAAATAGCCGAAAATGAGTATTAAATTAAGGAAGAATGCATGAGAATAAAGGCTGGAGATATTATGCCTGACGGTATATTTTCGGTAATGAAAGATGATCAGCCAACTTCGTTAACTGCCACGCAATTATTTAAAAATAAAAAAGTTGTATTATTTGCAGTTCCAGGCGCTTTTACACCCGGATGCTCAATTAATCACTTACCTAGTTATCTTGAGAATGCTAAGGCAATTTATTCAAAAGGTGTTGATACCATTGCTTGCTTGTCTGTGAATGATATTTTTGTTATGAGTGCATGGGCTAAAGATAAAATGACAGGCGACAGCATCTTAATGTTAGCTGATGGTAATTGTGATTATACCAAGTCAATTGGCCTAGAAACGGATAGTAGTGAGTTTGGCATGGGGACACGCAGTCAACGTTATGCATTGATTGTTGAAAATATTATCGTTAAAGATTTTTTGCTTGATAAACCAGGTGACATCAATCTTAGTATGGCGCAATCAGTTTTATCTAAACTTTAATTCAATCGCTGTTAAGGGCTTCTTGAAGTTCAGGAACAATCTTAAAAAGATCACCAACAAGACCAATATCTGCCACCTCGAAGATTGGCGCATCTTCATCTTTATTAATTGCTACAATTGTTCCTGCATCTTTTATACCTGTTAGATGTTGGATTGCACCGGATATACCTATAGCGATATATAGATCTGGCGCGATTATTTTGCCAGTTTGACCGACTTGCATTTCATTTGGAACGTAACCAGCATCTACTGCAGCACGAGAAGCGCCAGCTCCGGCATTCAATGTATCGGCTAGGTCATAGATAATTTTGAAATTTTCAGAGCTACCCAGAGCTCTCCCTCCGGAAACAACCTTTTTTGCAGTTTGTAAATCTGGTCTATCAGTTTTTCCTGACTGAATAGATTTGAATCTTGTGTGTGTTGGTAATTTCGCTTCTACTGTTATCTTTTTTATTGGAGCTTGATTTCTTTGTTCTGCAGTACTAAATGAGGCAGTCCTTATTGTCGCAATTACTTTTTTAGATTGTGATGCTTCAATTGTAATGATCACATTACCTGCATATATCGGTCGCTTAAATTTAAATGGCTCAATAACTTCCATTATATCGCTTATTTGGTTGACATCGAGGCAGGCAGCTATTCGAGGCATAAGATCTTTACCAAAAGTGGTAGATGGTCCAAATATATGAGTGTAATCATCTGCAATAGATTGAATTTGAGGAGCGATAACAGCAGCAATTTGATGATTGTTTGCTTCGTTTTCAATTTCAATGACAGTATTTACATTATCAATTTTGGATGCTGTTTCTGCCAAACGCGAATCACCTCCGCATAAGACAACAATGTCAATTTCACTGTTTTCAATTTTATTGGCACAACTTACGCATTTGAATGTACTGTCATTTAATTTTTGTCCATCATGTTCAGCGATTATTAGGATTTTATTCATTAAACTAAGCCTTTGTTTTTTAGCTCTACAAGTAATTCGGCAGCGTCATTGACCACAATTCCTTTTTTTCTTTGTTCTGGCTGCTCTGTTTTCAATGTATTGCTGGTGTTTTTTTGAGCTACACTTAGATCGTCAATAGCTATTACTTCAAGAGGCTTTTGTTTAGCTTTCATGATATCTGGTAATTTTACATATCGTGGTTCGTTTAGCCTTAAATCTGCTGTGATAACTGCAGGTAAGTCAATTTCAATAGTTTCTAGACCTGAATCTATTTCTCTTATTACTTCAGCCGTATCATCATTAAGAGTGACTTTTGAGGCAAAGGTCGCTTGTGGTCGGTTCCATAAAGCTGCAAGCATTTGTCCAACTTGATTATTGTCATTATCAATGGCTTGTTTTCCTAAAAAAACAAGCAATGGCTGTTCTCGGGTGACAATTTCATAAAATAGTTTGCTTATAGTGAGGGGCTCTAAAATACTGTTCGTTTCAATAAGAATTGCTCTATCTGCTCCCATTGCTAACCCAGTGCGTAACTGTTGTTGAGAGTCGTTGCTTCCAATTGAGACAACAATTACTTCATCAGCCTTACTGTTTTCTTTGATTCTAAGGGCCTCTTCAAGGGCGATTTCGTCGAATGGGTTAATGCTCATTTTGACACCATCTGTTTCTACTCCGTTTCCATCAGAACGAACTCTAACTCGGACGTTGTAATCTATGACTCTTTTGAGTCCTACGATTATTTTTTTCACCTACTTTTCCTTGTAAATTCTTAAAAACGTATTGTGTATGAGAGTATACTTGGGTACAAGAGATTAGACATTATTTATTGTTAATTTTTAAAAAAACATGCAAAGAAAAAATATTTTGATTTCCGCTGAAGATCTAAATAGAAAAATAGATAATTCCGATGTGCGTGTTATAGATACACGTTTTTCATTATTTGATTCAGAAGAAGGGGAAAAAGCATACAATGATAAGCATATTCCAAATGCTATATACGCTAACCTAAACAACGATTTAGCGAGTAAAATAACAAAATCATCTGGTCGTCATCCCCTCCCTGATACTGATAAGCTGTCTAAACTGTTCGCGTTATGGGGTATTTCTAAAGATACACATATTATTGTTTACGATGCATTCAATAGCGCTGTTGCTGCAAGATTGTGGTGGCTTGTTAGATGGTTAGGTCATAAAAAGGTTTCTGTTTTAAATGGAGGTTTTAAAGCATGGCTAAAGCTTAACTATAAGACAGATAATACTGTCCCTATTTTTACTAAAGGAAATTTTGAAAGTAAAGCTGATCGCAATCTAATTTGGGAAACTAATATGATAAGTGACTGGGTGGAAAAAAAAATACCATACATTTTGGTTGACGCAAGGGACAGAGAGAGATTTAAGGGAATCAAAGAACCTATCGATAAGGTAGCAGGCCACATACCCAATGCTATTAATATACCTTTTACAGAATTTATTAATAAAAATGGCAAATGGAAATCACTCAAAGCAATAAATAAAATTTGGGAAAAAGCCGAAATCAACCCACATGATGAATGGGGAGTGATGTGTGGTTCTGGTGTTACAGCTTGCCATCTTTCGATATCAGCGCTATTGGGAGGAATGAACGAACCATCGTTGTATGTTGGCTCGTGGAGTGAATGGATTACAAATAAAAAGCGACCCATAACTACAAATGAATAAAAAAAAACTACTTAATGGTATTCGCATTTTGGATTTAAGCCGAATACTTGCTGGCCCATGGGCAACACAATTATTGGCGGATTATGGCGCTGAAGTGATTAAAGTTGAGCGACCCAATTATGGTGATGATACACGAAATTGGGGACCACCTTGGAAGGTAAATAAATCGAGCAGACAACGAAGAGATGCTGCTTATTTTTTCTCAACAAATAGAAACAAACATTCTTTAACTTGTGATTTTTCTACTCAAGAGGGCGCAGCGATTGTAAAAGATTTGGTCAAACACTGCGATGTAGTGATTGAAAACTTTAAAACAGGAACGCTTAGAAAATTTAAATTAAACAAACAAGAATTAAAGAAAATTAAACCGGATTTAATTTATTGTTCAATAACCGCTTATTCGGAAGATTCGAATCAATCACATCAACCAGGTTATGATGCAATGATTCAAGCTTCAGCTGGCTTAATGAGTATTACAGGCGAAAAGGATGGTAAACCTCAGAAAGTTGGTGTAGCCATAGCGGATATTATGGCTGGGATGTATGCAGTAAGTGCAATTCTCGCTTCTCTTTATCAAAGAGAGCAGAACGGCGAAGTTCAAGATATCAATGTACCATTATTTGACTCACAAGTTTCTTGGCTTGCAAATCAAAATATGAATTATCTTATTGGGGGTATAAATCCAACACGCGAAGGCACAGCTCATCCGAATATAGTGCCTTACCAGGTGTTTCCCACTAAAGATGGGGATATCATGCTTGCTGTGGGCAATGACAATCAATTTGAGAGGCTAATGGCGTGTTTTGGCGACATTGAAGATAACTTTATAAACAAATTTAATAAAAACTCACAAAGAATTGAAAATAAAGAGGAATTAATAAATTTTATTTCAAAAAATTTAGAGTTGCATTCGGCGTCATATTGGTTGACATTATTCGAAAAACAATCAATTCCTTGTGGCCCAATTAATGATATTGCACAGGTGTTTAACAGTGAATACGCAAAAGAACAAAACTTGGTCAGGTATGGCAAAAATAAACATAATAAAGAAATTCCAACCGTAGCAAACCCAATTAGATTTTCAGACTACGACACTCAATATGATAATGCAGCTCCTGCATTAGGAGAGCACACGGATCTGATCTTAAAAAAACTGCTTAATTATACCGACGAAAAAATCAAAACATTAAAAGTCAAAAATATAATATGAATGACTGCAATTCTGTTTACGCATGGCTTGAATCAGAAGTATTGAAAAATAAGATTATTTTGACCGTATCTCAACGTTTAGCGCGTGATCTTAAAAATCAATACATAAAACTACAATTAAAGAAAAATAAAAATGCTTGGGATTCACCCAAAATTTACTTTTGGAGAGATTGGCTAAGATTAATTTTTATAAATAACAATGAATTCCATAATGGTGTGCTTTTGAATAAAAATACATCGTTAGTTGTATGGGAGAGATGTTTACAGCAAACAGTTGATGATCCTTTAATAAATATACAGAGCTTAGCTTTAAGCTGCTCTGAGGCATTAAAGCAAACCTCAGATTGGTGTATACCATTATCAGAAATAGCTGCTTCTTCAAATACGCTTGAAGAAAAGTTGTTTATTAAAACTGCAGAATTGTATGTAAAGACTCTTAATAATGAGAATTGGATCGACAATTCTTTGCTGGTCGAGCACATATTGAATGATAAGAAAAATAAATGGCTTGAGCTTATAAATAATTCTTCATTTGTATTTGTTGGCTTTCATGAAATTACTCCAATCGTAAAGCGTCTGATGGATTCAATGCAATTATTTTGTGATTACAAATTAATAAACAAAGAGTTTTCCTCTGTTTTATATAATAAGAATCAATATATTGATTCAGCCGCTGAATATCGAGCAATTGGTGCATGGGCAAAGAATATTTTATTAAAAGATTCTGACGCTAAGATTGGCGTCTTAATTAATAACGCGTATACATCTGGACGGACTTTACCTTTAATCAAAGAAGGCCTTGTACCAGG
>CESR01165630.1_pt1 | contig 22701 bp, 19 predicted proteins | sample 356351 | NCBI WGS metagenome assembly CESR01 (sample SAMEA2622149, study PRJEB7988) | marine metagenome | isolation source: saline water (ENVO:00002010), including | reverse complement strand
GCAACACGGGTACGTCACTGGGGCTATGGGCAAGTGGGGCCTGGGCGGGCCCGACGCTCACGGGCAGCCAAACTTGCAAGGCTTCGATCATTTCTACGGCTACCTATGCCAGCGGGTGGCCCATAACTACTATCCAACACATCTGTGGCGCAATGGGGAGAAAGACATGCTGACGGGCAACGAATACTTCGACGCCCATCAAAGAATCGAGGCACCATTTCAGGATCCCGCGGACTACGAACGTTTCAAAGGCACGACGTACGCCCCTGACGCCATTGCCGATGAGGCACTTCAATTCATCCGAGACCACGCTACTAAAGAACCGTTCTTCCTCTACTACCCCACAATCGTGCCGCACGTTGCTCTGCAGGTGCCCACTGACTCGCTGGCCGAGTATGCCGGAATTTTCGAAGATCCACCTTACCTAGGCGATGAAAGCTACTTGCCACACCCGGAACCACGTGCAGCTTACGCAGCCATGATTACGCGCATGGACCGCAACGTTGGACGGATCCTAGACTTGATCGTGGAACTTGATATCGACAACGATACAATCGTGATGTTCAGCAGCGATAATGGGCCAACCTGGGTAGGCGGCAGCGACCTGGAGTTCTTCGATGGTAACGGCCCTTTCCGTGGCCGTAAACAACAACTCTTTGAAGGTGGTATTCGGATACCGATGATTGCCCGTTGGCCCGGGGTCATCGGTGCCGGAAAAGTCACTGACCATCTCTCTGCGCAGTGGGACGTTTTGCCCACGGTGCTCGAACTCGTAGGGGCAAGTGAAACAATACCGGCAGACATCGACGGCATCAGCTTCGCACCTACGTTACTCGCCGAAGGTGCCCAACCTACCCACGATGTAATGTACTGGGAACTTGGCCGCCAACAGGCTGTTCGTGCCGGCAGCTGGAAGTTGTATCGAAGCGGCAATGCGGACGGTGAGATCGATATCGTGGAGTTGTTTAACCTTCACGACGATCCAAGTGAGGAAAATAACCTAGCAGCCGAGCGACTAGACGTACTAAATGAGTTGCTGGAACTCGCCCAGCGATCACGCACCCCGTCAACGTTGTTCCCCTCGGTGTTCGACTCCGCAACCGGTGTTGTACCGGGTGGTGAACCTTTGCGGTGAATACTAAACCACCGGCACCACATCGGAACTACGGGAAGAAGACTCCGATTCTCGTATTTACAACCGTGTTGTTGGCAGCCACGGCGGTTTCATGTGCGCATCAAAAACCAAATGATCCAAACACTGAGGCAACCTCGGAGAACCCACCCAACATTCTCTTTGTATTCACAGACGACCACGCCTCGCACGCCATCAGCGCCTACGGGTCAGTTATCAATACGACACCAAATCTAGATCGTCTGGCCAATGAGGGCATGCTATTTCGCAACGCCTTCGTGACGAACTCGATCTGTGCCCCTAGCCGTGCCGTTATCCTTACCGGCAAGCACAGCCACCTGAACGGCATCATTGACAACCGTCTTGAGTTCGACGGTTCACAACCCACGTTCCCTAAATTGCTCCAGACTGCAAGCTACGAAACAGCGATCATCGGTAAATGGCACCTGAAGAGCGCGCCTACCGGCTTTGACTACTGGCGAGTTTTGCGTGGGCAAGGACCCTATTACAACCCGTTGTTCCTGACCCCTGAGGGTGAAGTTAACTACACCGGCTACACCACTGAGATCATCACCGATCTAGCACTTGACTGGTTGCAGAATGAGCGAGATCCAGAACGGCCGTTTATGTTGATGTACCAGCACAAGGCTCCGCATCGGAGGTGGGAACCCGGCCCGGACTACCTCGCAATGTACGATGACATCGAGATTCCCGCACCCGCCACTCTGTTCGACGATCATACCGCGGGCAATCGCACCAGCGCGCGCTTGCAACAGGACATGTCAATCGAGATAACAATGGACGAGATTGACTTGAAGCTGGTCCCTCCACGCAACTTAACTGACGATCAGCTCGGAGTGTGGAATTCCGCCTACGAGCCTAAGAATGAGGCATTTCGGGAAGCGACCCTAGAGGGCAACGATCTAGTGAACTGGAAATACCAACGCTATATTAAAGACTACCTGCGTGCGGTTGCCGCCGTCGACGACCAGCTCGGCCGTGTACTCAGCTATCTGGACGAAAGCGGCCTCTCCGAGAGCACAGTCATCGTGTACAGCTCCGACCAGGGTTTCTTCCTTGGCGACCATGGCTGGTTCGACAAGCGGTGGATGTACGAAGAATCATTTCGCACACCGCTACTCGTCCGTTGGCCCGGGGTCATAGCTCCGGCGACGTCGGATGCACACTTAGTACAAAACCTCGATTTCGCGCAGACCTTTCTCGATATCGCCAACGTTGACGCACCAACAGAAATGCAAGGGCGGTCCCTGGTCCCGTTACTACACGGAGAAGATCCGCCAGATTGGCGGACTTCAGTCTACTACCACTACTATGAATATCCGGCGGTGCACAGCGTCCAACGCCATTACGGTGTGCGAACCGCGCGTCACAAATTAATCCACTACTACAACCTTGGGGAATGGGAACTTTTCGATCTAGAAACGGACCCCGACGAGCTCACCAACTTATACAACAACCTTGCTTACGCCAACATCGTTGCGGACCTCAAAGCGGAACTCATCCACTTGCGCCAATTGTACGCAGTTCCTGAGGTCGATCCCGATATTGAGGCTGAGCTCAAACCTCTGCAGGGATCTTCAGGCAACGACCTTAGAGGGTCGTTACAAGCGCTCAGCGAGCTACGAAATTGAATTCTGCAGGAGAGCAAAAATGACACGAGCCGTCCTAGTAGGAGTCTTAGTGTTTTGTTTGATAACACTGGCCGGCTATGTGCCTGCTGGGCTGGGGGCACAGCAAGGTGCGGGCGTAAACTGGCCCGCCTTCCGGGGTCCGAGTAGCAGCGGAATCGCTGAAGGTTTCCCTACCGCGACAACTTGGAACGCGGAGACCGGTGACAACGTATTGTGGAAGACTCCGATCCCGGGTTTATCACACTCAAGCCCAGTTGTCTGGGGTGATCGCGTGTTCTTAACAACAGCAATTAGCCCCAGCAACAACTCCCTCCGCGTCGGTTTGTATGGTGACATTGCACCGGTACGAGACGACAGCGAACACACGTGGAAAGTCTATGCTCTCAACAAATATACCGGAGCAATAGTTTGGGAACACACACCTCACACCGGGGTGCCAGCTGTTATGCGCCACACCAAGTCAACACATGCTTCGGCCACGATGGTCACAGATGGTAAGTATGTCATCGCGTATTTTGGCTCTGAAGGTCTTTACGCCTATGACATGGACGGCGAACTTTTATGGAAGAAGGACCTTGGCATTCTTGATGCTGGCTACTACCTCGTTCCCGAAGCACAATGGGGGATCGCTTCGTCGCCAATTATTTATGATGGGAAAGTTGTCCTGCAGGTAGATGTCCAGAGTGAAGCGTTCATCGCCGCCTTTGACATAGCAAACGGGGCGGAAATTTGGCGCACAAAACGTAATGACGTCCCCACCTGGGGAACCCCGAATGTCTATCTCTCAGATTACGGTCCGCAAATCGTCGTCAACGGCTACCGGCACATTGGCGCCTACAATCCAGACTCCGGCAGTGAGATTTGGGAGATGCGAGGTGGCGGTGATATCCCAGTACCAACGCCGGTGTTCGCCCACGGCTTAATTTTCATCACCAATGCCCATGGTGACTGGTCGCCAATTTACGCCATCCGGCCTGATGCCACCGGTGACATCTCGTTGGCTGAAGGCAAAAATGTCAATGATCATATCGTTTGGAGCGTTCCGCGCGGTGGCGCTTATATGGTGACGCCAATCGTTTATGGCGACTACCTGTATAACCTGCGTAATAACGGAGCTCTTGGCGTTTTTGACGCTAATACCGGCAAGCTTATGTACCAAGCCCGTCTTGGAGTCGGTGGCGGTTTTTCAGCATCCCCTGTCGCCACTGGCGGCAAGTTGTATTTTACGAGTGAAGACGGCGACGTATTCGTGCTCAAGGCTGGACCCAAGTTCCAGCTACTCGCCACCAACCAGATGGGCGAGGTGTGTATGGCAACGCCGGCAATCTCCGAAGGAATGTTGCTATTTCGCACCCAGGGCCATGTCGTCGCCATCGCGGCGGCGGCACCATGATCGGGACCCGCCCAGTCACTGCCGTAATCTGGGACTACGACGGTACTCTCGTCGATACACGGGCAAAGAACTGGAAGATTACGCGTGACATTGTGCAGCACTTTACTGGTACTGATCCTGACACGATCGAAGCCCTGAGCTCGCTCGACGGCTACACCATCGCGCTGCATCACTACCACGATTGGCGGCACCTATACATGACAGAGTTCGGCATGAGCGAAAACACACTAAGCGAAGCGGGTCGTCTGTGGACCGAATACCAACTCAGCGACGAGACCTTAGCGCCCATTTACGCCGGTGTTGAATCGGCACTAGGGAAACTGCGGAACCTGCCGCACGGCATAGTCTCGATGAATTCTAAGGACAACATCGAGCGCTCCTTGGCAAAAAAAAGCCTCCTCGACCGTTTCGAGTTCGTTATCGGATATGAGGAAGTCTCCGAAGCCCGCCAGAAACCCGCTCCCGACGGATTATTAATGTGCCTCGATCAGCTTACCGGCATGGCCCCGGGACACGTAGCTTATGTTGGCGATCATCAAATAGACATCGAATGCGCACGCAACGCCAATCAAGCCTTGGCTTCTGATGGTTGCGACATACATGTGTTCGCAATCGGGGCCGCCTACGGCATCGGAGCTGAGTTCAGCGCTTGGCCTGAGGAACCTGACTACACCGCACAATGCCCAGATGACATCGTCTCGATTGTCCGGCGGTGACAACCTTGGTGTTGTCTAGCCTTCAAAAACGCCAAAGCGTCAACGAGTCAAGATCCTTGATCAGCATGCCCATCGATGTAAACACCGGATGGGCCCATGTTGGCGTGTCAGCAACTTCATATTCGGCGAGCGGCTCATAAACATCGGTGATCACGTTGATGATTACTAAGCGTGCATCATCGGTCAGGAATACAACTCGATCACCTAAAGCAACGATCGACGCATTCTCACCTTCTCTCCCGCGACTCGCCCAGATCGGTTCGCCAGTTTCAATGTCCACACAGATGAATTGACCTGCACGCTTGTGAGTCATGCCAAAAAGGCGATTGCCGACAACAACAGGAGAGTTCATATAGAGAGGAAGGCGTTTGTTGCGCCAGATTTCATTTGATTTCCAATCGCCTATCCCCTGCAAACTGGTTTCTAACTGGCTATCAACCAATTGACCAGAGTTAGGCGGACCCAGAGAAACTGCGAAGAGATCTTCATCAAGGCCAGAAAAAATGAGTTTCTCACCAAAAGCCAATGGGGTAACTGAATTCTGCCGGGAAGCGGTTGTAAACGGTATGCCCCAAAGTGTCGCACCACCATCAGCTTCTAGAGCAATGATGTGTTTGTCGGATTGGGTGACTATGACATCGATACCCGCAATCTGCACGACGATAGGTGAAGCATATCCCGGTGTGAATTCGTTGTTAGACCAGCGAGTCTCACCAGTGGCTATGTCGAAAGCTGCAACCGCGCCCTCCTGTTCCCAGCCAATGTGAACAACGAGCTTATCGTCGACAACGACTGGCGACATCGATGTGCCATAGATCGGTGCCGTCTCCGGATATATGTCTGAGAATTCCCGCTGCCACAACAGTTCGCCGGTCGCAGCGTTGAACGCCGAGAGAGTCTCTGTAATTCCAAAGGTGAATAATCGACCGTCCGCATAGATCGGTGTGGACTTGGGTCCGGGCCCATGGGAGCGCGCCGCTGGATGCATCGTGTAGGGAGTATCGTAGCCTCGGCGCCACATTTCGATACCATCGGCCAACCCCAAGGCAGACACTATCTCCTGCTCCCCCTCGCGGCTATGTATAAACACCACATCATCCACGACCACCGGACTAGCGTGTCCTAGGCCTACGGGGACCTGCCACACACGGGTCAGCTCAGATGGAAGCTTGACCGGCAATGTCGAAGCATCCCCGACACCGTTACGAGCCGGCCCTCGCCACTGATTCCAGGCCCGCGACTGCTCTGTTGCCATCGCAGAAGCCACGGAGAAAAGTAACCAGCTGGCAATAACCACACGAATCGCGATGCTGTTTCGGCTCATTCGAAGACCTTACCGTAAAGCAAAATCCTGGAACATCGACCCCAGGACCGGTAAAGCAGAACCTTCATGCTAAAAGAGCCTCTAATCAATCAGTTCTTTGAGCGACTTGCCACGCAGAGGGTGGCGCAGCTTGCGGAGAGCCTTGCCCTCGATCTGGCGGATTCGTTCCCGGGTCACAGAGAAAAAATCACCTATCTCCTCGAGGGTATAAACGCGCTCCTCATTGATACCGAAGCGCATACGCACAACCTTTTCTTCGCGTGGGGTCAGTGTCGACAGCACTCTTCGAGTCTGCTGGCTGAGGTCTTTGGCAAGCAAGGTCTCGACCGGTGAAATGGCGTCCTCATCAGCGATGAAGTGACCTAAGGTTGACTCGCCGTCCCCTTCGTCGCCGATTGGCGTATCCAGTGAACTAGTTTTCTTGCCGGCCTGCAACGCAAGCTTAACGGTCTCGATGGGTACTGCCATCGCATCCGCGATCTCTTGCGGCTCCGGCTTGCGGCCCAACTCCTTATAGAGTTCCGTAGCCGTCTGTGAAACCTTGCGCATGGTCTCGGTCATGTGCACCGGCACGCGAATAAGCTTGCCTTTGTCGGCGAGTCCTCGCGTGATCGCCTGGCGGATCCACCAGGTCGCGTAGGTGGAAAACTTGAAACCTTTTGTATAATCGAATTTCTCGACCGCACGCATCAGCCCGATGTTGCCTTCCTGAATCAGGTCTGAAAACAACAGGCCAAAGTTTGTGTACTTCTTTGCAATTGAGATAACGAGGCGCAGGTTACGCTCTGTGAGCTCGCTTTTAGCCCACTCCATACTGGATTCCGAGTCTTCAACCGCGCCGAGATAGCGGATCAGTTCCTTACGGCTGACCAAGTGTTTCTTGGTAAGTTGCTTAAGGCGCTTATCGTCATCAGCGTAATCCGCCCGAGCTAGGTCGCCCGCCAATCGACGCATCCGCATGATGATTTCTTCGATGAACTTATCGGTGAGGTCAAGCTCCTGTAGCTCTTCACCCATCGTGCCATGGATTTCAATGAGTTCGAGCCGGACCTTCAACTCCGTATCAGCGCGCAGCTTCCGGTTGAGCTTGGAGCGAACTTTGCCGAGATTGCTACGCAGCTTCTCGAGCTTGCGCAGAGTAGAAAAGATTTTCCTGCGCGTCTTAGTTTTTTGTCCGGGTCGCTTGGTGAATTGGTCGAGGGGCAGCTCCTCGCTCCTGAGATCATCGAGGCACTCGAGCACGTACTCACTAGCGAGCGGGCACGTCAGCGCCGCTTTGACAATTCCCAGCTGGCCCTGTTCGATGGCTCGGGCAAGCCGCACTTCACCCTCGCGGTCGAGAAGACCCTTCTGGCTCATCTCCCGAAAATAGACTTTGATGGGGTCCGCGCTGTCAGAGCCTTCAATGTCGTACTGATCGACGCTGTTCGAGGAAGCTTCATCTCCCGCATCCGCTTCGGCTTCGTCTTCCTCGAAGTCAGCTCCGGGTTCGTCTTCGAGTACTTCAATATCCATATCTTCAATCAGACCGACCATCGCACCGCGATTGGTTCCCTCTGAAGGCAAAACCCCATCGAGTTCATCTTGAGTGATGTAGCCGCGATCCTTCCCTAGTTCAACTAGGTCGTGAATCGCCTTCATCCTGTCCTCGTTCATAGACTCTCGGTCGGTTTTGCTGCAGCTTCGTGGATCACCCCGAAGTGCGCGCTTGTGACTCCCGTGCAGGGGTAGCCTTCAAAAAGGGGGTTTGGCGCTAAAAGAATGGATCTCAGGAAGATTGGACGTTCAGGAGGTAAACGGAGCCCATTTAATTAAGCAAATTTTACCCGCCCCTTGCTACCTATTCAAGTTCGAATTCCATCCTCATTCATGCATGCTTGGCTTACTACCGTGCCCGTGAGAATGTTACCGGATTAGCCATCAGTGCCTCGTACAGGCAAAAGCCGGCTGCACCAGCATGTGGAATGAGATGGTGGTTAACAGCCTCGTGACTCTCTCTTTGTGCTGAGTAAAATGAAGAAGCAAAACATCACAGATCTTGCCAACTTTATTGAGGAAGACCTTGGCCGGGGAGACGTTACCAGCGAATCTCTCGTTCCCAAGACTCGAGAAGCACACGGAACAGTGTGCGCGGCAGAGGCCGGTATACTTGCAGGACTTGAAGAAGCCGCTTTGCTGGCCGCGAGTGTCAGTCTAGAAATCACCACTTATGCAATCGATGGCGATGATTTCCTCCCCGGTCATATCGTGATCGAACTCACTGGTGCTGCACGTGCTGTTCTCGGCATAGAACGTACGATGCTAAACGTGATGAGCCACATGAGCGGGGTCGCGACAACGACACACCGAGCCATTACAGCTGTGACCGAGGCACACAAAGGGTTACACGCCGACAATCCGCCCCGGATCACTGCCACCAGAAAGACTCTGCCAGGGTTACGGACGTTGCAAAAAAAAGCGGTCGTTTTGGGGGGCGGTCTCCCTCATCGACTCGATCTGGCGGAAGCTGTGCTGATCAAAGACAATCACCTTATGATCGTCACTGATGTCGCGTCTGCGATTGCACGCGTTCGGGATCAATCAGAAGGGTTATCTATCGAGATCGAAGTTGAATCTCTGTCCGACGCATTGACCGCCGCCAAGGCAGGGGCCGACTGTTTATTGCTCGACAACTTCGAACCTGAAGGTATCGTCGAAATCGTCAGCGCGTTGCGCTCATCGGGTCTTCGTGATGCGATATCCTTGGAGGCATCCGGTGGCATTACCGTCGATACGGTAAGCCTTTACGCTGATACCGGCGTCGACTTCATCTCTATGGGCAGCCTGACGATGTCGGCGCCTCACATAGATTTTTCCTTGCACCTCACCTCTTGAAAAGCCCCGTGAAGCTCTTAGACGAAATCCAAAGACTTAAGATTGAACGTAACGCGGTAATTCTCGCTCATAATTATCAGATTCCCGCGATTCAAGACGTGGCTGATTTCATCGGCGATTCTCTTGGTTTGTCGCTACAGGCACAGGCAACGGATGCTGAAACAATCGTGTTTTGCGGTGTCCACTTCATGGCCGAAACAGCCGCCGTGCTATGCCCTGACAAAACGGTTCTCATTCCCGACCTGGAGGCAGGATGTTCACTAGCTTCAACGATAACAGCTAGTCAACTCCGTACATGGAAGGAAGAACATCCAGGAGCGGCCGTAGTGGTGTACGTCAACTGTTCTGCTGATGTAAAAGCCGAAGCTGACTACTGCTGCACATCGGCGAACGCTCTGCGGATTGTAGAGTCGATCCCTGCTGATCGAGAAATCTTGTTCGCTCCGGATATGTTCCTTGGCGAATATATACGTGAGCACACCGAGCACACTATTCACGTCTGGATGGGCGAGTGCCATGTGCATGCCGCCATCCGCCCAGCCGACGTCGAGAAGCAATTGGCCGAGCATCCTGACGCCGAATTGCTCATTCATCCAGAGTGTGGCTGCGTGTCTAACGTAATGTGGCAGCTTTCGAAGGGCGATCTTCCCCCTGATCGTACACGGATTACATCAACTACAGGCATGATCGAAAGCATCGAATCTTCACCAGCAAGTGAATTTCTAGTCGCGACGGAGACTGGAATTCTCCACCAGATGAAGAAGCGCCACCCGAAACGGACCTTCCTGCCGGTCAAAGCAGACGCCGAATGCATGTACATGAAAATGATCACCCTCGAGAAGCTCGCCAAGGCACTTCGCGAGGGAATCCACGAGGTCCGTGTACCAAAAGAAACCGCTTCTAGGGCCCGCCTGGCCATCGAACGCATGGTCTCAATTCATTAAAAAGTAATGGGCAGGATTCACAGCGAAGTGATCCAATCCCCCATTTGCGCAGCACACGATAATTTTTGACTGGAAGCGTCAGCGTCTTTCTTTTTCCTGGAACCCAGGCAGCAGAGGGGCATCTGAAAGCACTTCAGCAGAGCGCTCCAGGATCGCATCAAGTTCATCACGTTGAATCCAACGACCACGCAATACAACGCCCTCGATCAACGTCGTGTTCCGAATGTCATCAAGCGGATTAGCGCCAAGCAAAACTAGGTCGGCCCGCTTGCCAACCGCGATCCTCCCGAAGTCGATCTCAACCGTGGTTGCTGTTTCGAAATGAATGCCTTCCGAATCAACCCGTGCATACTCAGTACGCCCTGCACCACCCCAACTGAGAAAGGTGGCTGGGCTACGCGTCGCAGCCCACAAGGCAGCAAACGGCGGTAGGCCAGCTGAAACTAGGCTTTCAAGCTCACGATGCAACGCAAAACCTGGAAGGAATAGCCATTCAGGTGAGTAGGAACCCGCCATAAGCTTGCCACCGGCACGATGCAGCCCCGCAACAATACGATTGCGCAACTCTACATAGCGCATACGAAAGCTTTCTTCGGGAGGATCCGACCAGAACCTGTCGCGATCGCGGAGCAACTCTTCACGTACGCTTGGGGAAACAAACCCATAATCAGAACTTGCTTCGATTTCTTCATCCGAACGACCGGTACCAAATGAAGAATTGAGGAATGCCAACGTCGGTGTATTCCAAATCTCGGATTCGACGGTGGCACGAACAACCGTCTCGATGCGCCCGATGTTAAGTTTCTCAATTTCGGCCCAATTCTCAACAACCCACACCCCAACACCGGACAAACCTTTGGCTCGGGGTGTAGCCTCATCCATCAGCGTCTCCAAGTATTGATCTAGATGCTCAATCTGATGCGCTGACTCAAGAGCACGTCCTAATCCTATGTCGGGGCCGACGTCACCGATGACCGGCAAGCGTCCGCGTGCGGTCAGAACGATGCCTTCGTAGATATCTGGCGTAATTCCAAACGCCAGCTTGATGAAGTCGTAGCCAGCAGCTTCAAACTCTCGTACAGCGGCTGCGGCTTCGAATGGGGTTGCCACCATTCGACTATTCGCTGCGTTCCCATAACCGACTCCCGCTAACTGCGGACTACCAACATACAACGATGGACCGAACAACTCTCCATCTTCTATCTGATCGCGATAAACCAATAGCTCTGGTTTTCCAATTGGGTCACGGATGGTGAGCACACCGTTGGCAACGATTACAGCAAGTTCTTCATCGGCGTACTCATCGGCAATGTACTTGTCCGACAGTAAATTGGAATGAACGTCGATGAGTCCGGGAATCAGATATTGGCCTTCAGCACTAATTCGCTGTGCACCCTTGGGGACAATTGCCAAATCAGAGGGCTCAATCGACACAATTCGGTCACCCTGCACCAAGACAGTGTGTCGAGGTAGCACGCGCTCTGTGTCCATTGGAATTACGTTGACGCCAATAAACGCTAGGGTGACGGCATTCTGGCCCCATGCGGAGGCGGCGACGGTTAGTAGGAGAAACCCAACCGCTAGAAAACGAATCGCTTGGGAAGCGCTGAGAGCATGGCCGCGTAACATATCGATGGCTGGTCTTTGGTAATTTTTGGCGAGAATCTTGGTCCGGACCATTCTACAACTCCCGTTGTATCCTTTCCGTGTCGAAACTAGTCTCCTTATGCTTGACACTCCGTTCTCCAGCAACCATCGGAGCGTCCACGACTCTCGGTGAATCACGCGTGACCTTCGAAATTGGCTTCATGTTGGCACTCATCAGTGTCGCGCTGATCTTGTTCGTTCTCGAACTGTTTCCGATCGAAGTAACGGCGATGTTGATGCTCGCTACCTTACTAGCATTTGGAATCGTCACCGTCGAAGAAGCAATATTGGGTCTCAGCAACAAGGCTATTGTGACCGTAGGAGCGATGCTGGTTCTCGGGCACGCGTTGGTGAAAACTGGCGTCCTGGCTGCTGCTGCGGACAAGCTCGCTAATGCAACAAGGTCGCGCCCATGGCTGACGATGGGGCTTGTGCTTGTGACCGCCAGCGTCTTGTCGAGCTTCCTGAACAATACGGCGGTAGTCGCCATCTTCATACCGCTAGTCGTTGATTTGTGCCGACGTTTTCACCTCAGCCCTTCGAAATTCATGCTGCCACTTTCCTATGTTTCGATTGCAGGGGGCACCCTGACGGTCATCGGCACGTCAACAAACCTGTTGGTCAGTTCAATCGCGGAAGAAAATGGTTTAGAGCCATTCAGTATGTTCGAGTTTTCTGCCCTAGGCATCGTCCTGATGCTCGTCGGACTGGCGTATGTTTTGTTGGCCTCTCCCTACTTGCTACCAACGCGCTCCACACCTGAAGCCCTGACGCGACAGTACGAAATGCGCCACTACCTCACGGAAGTTCAAGTTAGCTCGACGTCAGAATTGGTCGGAAAGACAATTGAAGAAAGCGCGATTAACCGCGATTACGACATCACGGTCATCGCCGTCCACCGAGGCATCGACCATGTCACCGAGAATCTTCGACACTTGCGCATTTATGCAGAGGATCTGTTAGTGGTGCGTGGGTCGGCTGATGGCCTCACACGATTTACAAGCGCTAAAGGTGTCGCACCGTTGTCGGATGCACGACTTTCAGATACCAAGATTTCCGCGGAGGGACAGTTCTTGGTCGAGGCGATCGTCGGTCGAAACAGCAGGCTGATAGGCCGAACACTCGACGAAATCGACTTCCGCCAACGTGTCGGCGCATTTGTCTTGGCAATTCGCCGTGGCGGCGAAATCTTGCACGACAAGATCGCCCGAGCTCGCCTGGAGTTTGCTGACGATTTGTTGCTGGTCGCCCCTGAGGACCGCCTCGCCCGACTGAGGCACACGGAAGACCTAATCATCACCTCTCGCGTAGAGGTTAATACTACGCTCGGTGGTACTAACTGGGCGATCCTGGTAATTCTTCCTTCCGTGATTATCCTGGCCACTCTGGGCATCGTCGACATTCTCAAGGGAGCAATCGTTGGCTGCATACTGCTTCTAGCATTACGCGTCATGCGCCCTAATGAAGCCTACCGGGCCGTCGACTGGTCTATTCTGTTTCTGATCGCGGCGTTCGTTCCCGTTGGCATAGCTATGCAGACCACCGGAACAGCATCATTCCTAGCCCAGGGTATCCTCAATCTACAGCGCCTCAATCCTGATTTGTTTACTCCTGTGGTTATTCTTTCGGTGTTGTACCTGCTGACCTCGCTACTAACGCAGACGATTTCCAATAACGCAACCGCAATTTTGCTGGCACCGATCGCGGTGCAACTTGCCGGCGACATGGGAGTCGATCCTCGCCCGTTCCTAATAGCAATCACTTTTGCCGCTTCGGCCGGCCTGATGACCCCACACGGCTACCAAACTAACCTGATGGTAATGGGCCCAGGTGGCTACCGATTCGTTGACTTTGTCCGCTTCGGTGGGCCGCTCACCGTTCTGTTCTGGGTGCTAGCGTCACTTATCATCCCTGCTATTTGGAGCTTTACACCCTGACATCTCGCTCACAGCAGGGAAAACGAAAAGGTCTAAAATGAATAGCCGATCAGCGTTGTTATTGAGCCTTTTTGCTTTTGTCTTTACCGCTTGTGCCGAGCCAACGCCGGATCCTTATGGGACCCGTGGTGAAGTTCAACGACCGTCTTTCACGATAACTACCGAAGTAAGCTTCGACGCCGCCAACTTGCCAGCCTACAGTGGCGATCACAGCGCAACCTACGCCTACATCGACGACAACATCGATGCACACCTGGGCAACCTACAACGCTGGCTACGCCAACCGTCAGTCAGTGCCCAAGATTTCGGCATCCAAGAAATGGCTGAGATGCTGCGTTCCGACCTTGAGGGACTCGGTTTCGTAGAGGCTGAGTTAGTTGCGACATCGGGTCATCCTGGCGTATGGGGTTACTACGACGCCAACGCAGACAAGACGCTGATGGTGTATTTAATGTACGACGTACAACCGGTGAATCCCGATGACTGGGTTTCACCACCTTTCGAGGCCAGGTTGGTTGAAAACCAACACGGGACCGTGCTGATGGCCCGTGGTGCCACTAATCAGAAGGGGCCAGAGCGTGCCTTTCTCAATGCACTAGAATCGATCCTTGCCACCGAAGGCACGTTACCTGTAAACCTGATGGTCGTGGCTGAGGGAGAAGAAGAGCTAGGTTCGCCACACTATCCGGAGATCATCGACGCCTACGAAGAGCGCCTACGTACCGCTGAAGGCGTGCTGTTTCCTTTCAATTCACAGGGACCCAGCGGTAATGCGAGCATGAACCTCGGCGTTAAGGGAATTCTCTACTTTGAAATGGAAGCCAGAGGCGGGACTTGGGGTGGGCCAAAAGAGGCGGAAATCCATGGCTCCTACAAAGCCATCGTCGACGCGCCCGTACTGCGTCTAGCACAGGCTATCGCTTCTTTGACGACACCTGATGGCAATACCATTTTGGTTCCCGGCTACTACGACGAGGTGCGTGCGCCGACTGAAGAAGAGCAAATCTTAATAAACGGCATCCTCGCCAAGTGGAACGAAGATGAAATGAAACAGTTGCTGGCCGTGGATCAATGGATCGACGACTGGACTGGGGCAGACGCACTACTTAGCTACCTTTATCATCCAACCTTGAACGTCGATGGAATCTGGGGTGGCTACACCGGCCCGGGAGTGAAGACAATTCTGCCGCATATAGCCACCGCTAAGGTCGATTCACGGTTACCGCCTGATTTCGACCCCGACGAGCAACTCGCTAAAATCCGTGCCCACCTCGATGCCAAGGGTTTCGAAGATATCGCAATTCGCAAACTGTCGGCATATCCATCATCTCAGACATCAGTTGACGCGAGTTTAGTGGCCGCCGCGATTAGCGTATTCAACAAGTACGATGCAAGCCCCGACGTATGGCCTCGCCTCGCGGGCAGTGCACCGTTTTACCAGTTCACCCAACGCTTGGAATTGCCCCTGGTCATGGGCGGGCTTGGCCATGGCTCTGGGGCACATGCGCCCAACGAGTACATTGTCATCAATCCAGCCGAGGGTTCGAGTGTCGCCGACCTTGCCCGCATCGAGAAATACTACGTCGACCTACTCTACGCGTTAGCTGCTGGAAGCTGAAGGCTGGACAGCCTAGCGGAAAACTGGGTAGAAGGGTTTTCTTTGACGGCAGACCAAAGCTCCCGGTAGGCTGAGAGCGCTAACAACCTGATACACCTCAATCTGGAGGACACAATCTTCACAATCGATCGAAATCAGTCAACGGCCAGGACGTGGCTCATTACAGTTTTCGCGATTATTGCCTTCATCGCGTCACTGCCCTCTGAAATCCACGCACAGAATGCCAATGAAGCTTTGCAGCGAGCCGAAGCAGCGTATGCAGCGAATCCACAAGATTTGCAAACCGCTTTGCTGGAAGCTAACAAGGCAATCGAGGCGAACGAACGTCTTTGGCCAGCGCACATGGTCCGTGGGTTGGCCCTCGGCCAGATGGGTCGAAACCCTGAAGCTTTGGAATCCTTTCTCCGCGTCACGTCACTTGCGCCGGGCCAACCCGTCGCTCATCGGATGGCCGCTCTCGCAGCCTTTAACGAGCAGCAATTCGAACTTGCGTGGGCAAACGTTGTGCAAGCCATCCAGGCTGGAGACGAGCAGGCCGAAAGGATGATTCAAGCCATGATAGCCTCGGCTACTCCTCCGCCAGACCTTGATGCTCAACTCAGTGCCGCGAGAATTTTTCTTGCACCGCTCGATACGGGGCTGTACGACTCAGCTGTAGACCTAAGAACAATGGGCGGAGTCAGTCGGCGAGATCCTCGCCTCATGAATCAGACAGCGGCATCTGACACTGACGTCGATTTCTATGAACTAGCCCGACAGATGAGGCTGGCTTTAGTAGCGTCCCGCCTGGTTGGCCTGGTCCCAAGGGAAGATATGGCCGGATACAGCATGACCATAGAGATCCATGATGTCGGCGGGAACGTGACTGCTGGCGGGGCTACGTCGATGAGTGCAGGAGAATCAGGTATGGGCAATCAACAAGCTAACGCCACGCCACGTAGAAGTGGGCCGCGAAGCGTTAACGGCTATATCAAACTGCGCGATCTCCAAACTAACGAGGTTGTCTACAGTCGCCTCCTTGATCTCGCCAATATGTCGGCGATCGCGGACCTCCACGCGGACATGACCCGCCATGTCGAGTTTATGGAGGTCTGGTTAGCGGAAGAAAAGGGCTGATTGCAAGGGCTCGCTCTGGCTTAAAGTGACGGCAAACTGATAACGGGCCTCTAAGAAAATCAAAAGCTAGTTAACGTTTCAATATCGATGACGACGCGGCGCGCGATTTGTGTGAGAATGCACGGGTCGTTCGGGGTGGTCCACCAGTAGCCGCGGACCTGAGATCAGACCCGTCGAACCTGCCCCGGGTCATTCCGGCGGAGGGAAAACGACGCGTCCTGCGACCCGCGAGAAAGTCTCTCACTCCACCTTGAACGATGGTTGGAGTGCAGATAATGACATCCGAAAAAACAAAACTGCCGTCAAGCGTCGATATCGTCGTCATCGGTGGCGGCATCATCGGCCTTTCGTTTGCCTATGAAGCTGCTGCCGCTGGACGAAGTGTCTTGGTGGTGGAGCGTCGCCGGTGCGGCAGTGGCGCCACCCCCGTGGCCGCTGGAATGCTTGCTCCGATTTCTGAGGCCGAAGCGACACTGCCTGGAATGGTCGAGTTCGGTCTCGAAAGCTCTCGCCTTTACCCAGACTTCGTTGGCCGCATTGAGGCTGACAGCAATATGAAGTGTGGTTACCGGACAGAAGGCACACTCTCAATAGCCGTTGATCGCGACCAAATGGAACAGCTCGAACATCGTGCCGCCACTCACAAGGAATTGGGACTTAAGGCAGATCGACTCAGCGCCCGTGAGGTACAACAACTTGAACCGGGATTAAGCACACGAATCCTCGGCGGATTGCGCACGAAAATCGACTGCCAAGTGGACCCCCGGGCGCTTAGTGCCGCACTCGTGATTGCGGGGAGTACACGGGGCGTGGTCTTCGCCGACGCTACCGAAGTTGCCAGTGTGGAGCTGGGTCCAACCGGACTGGTCTGCGGTGTCTCTTTGACCAGCAACAAAGAATCTATGGGAACGGATCTAGAACAAAACAGAATCAAAACTCAAAATCTCGTGCTATGCGCTGGAGCGTGGACCCGTGAACTGATACCGGAAGTCAGTGATCTGCCCCTATATCCAGTCAAGGGACAAGTGATTCGGCTACGCGGCGATGTCGGTATATCCCACGTCGTGACATCCCCCGATGCTTACCTAGTTCCGCGAGCGGATGGAGAACTTGTCGTCGGCGCGTCGATAGAAGACCAGGGGTTTGACGATCGCCCGACCGCGGGTGTGACGATGGAGCTACTAGGACAGGCCTGGCGAATATTGCCATCAGTTTATGAACTTGAAATTGCAGAAATAAACGTCGGCTTCCGCCCAGCTTTCCCTGACCACATGCCGGCGATTGGACCGATTGGTCTCCCTGGAGCATTCGTAGCTACCGGACACTATCGCAACGGCATCCTCTTGGCTCCGGCCACAGCAAAGTACCTTTATGAAATAATGGACACGGGGCGGATACCCGAAGTTATCGAAAGATTCACTCCAGCACGGTTCGGCGGGGCGCACCCCCCTGCTGTAGGAGGAACCATGGAAATTGGGACATGATCAAGGTGATTATCAATGGAGAACCGCGTAGTTTTGCCTCGCCGAGACCCCTTGCCGACCTGGTCGCCAGTGAGTCCGGTGGGGATACCAAGGGTATCGCTGTGGGCCTGAATCGCCGAGTCATTCCACGTCCCGAGTGGGATCGAACCCGGGTCACCGAGGGTGACGAAGTCGAGATCATTGCCCCGTTGGCGGGAGGATAAGGATGAGCGATACCTGGACGATCGAGGGGCGTGAATTTAGCTCCCGCCTGCTGCTCGGTACCGCTATGTACCCGAGCCGTGAAGTAATGCTCGATGCTCTCAAAGCTTCGGGAACACAGGTCGCTACAGTCGCCCTGCGCCGTGTTAAACCTGGTACCGATAAAGATGTGAACTTGTATGAAATTCTACGCGACGCTGGCTACTTGATCTTGCCGAACACCGCTGGTTGTTTTACTGCAGAAGATGCGGTGCTAACAGCACAACTCGCCCGGGAAGCCTTGGGAACCAACTGGGTAAAGCTGGAAGTGATTGCTGACCATGACACTCTCCTACCAGACACCGAACAACTTCTGGTCGCCGCTGAGAGACTAACCAAGGACGGGTTTCAGGTTCTGCCATATACCAATGACGACCCGATCGTTGCCCGTAAGCTTGAGCAGATCGGTTGTCCGGCAGTTATGCCATTGGCGGCGCCGATCGGGTCGGGGCTCGGCGTTCGCAATCCACACAACCTTGTCCTGATGAGAGACGCTTTGTCAGTGCCATTGATCGTCGATGCTGGTGTAGGCACCGCATCCGACGTCGCCATCGTTTTCGAACTCGGCTGCGATGCTGTCTTGCTCAACTCTGCAATTGCCAAAGCGGGAGACCCTGTTCGTATGGCGCACGCTATCCGGCACGCTGCTATTGGGGGTCGTGAAGCCTTTCTGGCCAGACGTATGCCACGCAAGCTCTATGCCGATGCTTCAAGCCCCACCGAAGGACTGCCGTGGTAATAGGCCGCCCTGTTCTCTACCTAATCGCAGATCGGACCTTCGCCGGTAGCGACCAAGGATGGCTACAAAACATTGAACGGATCGTTTCATCCATCGATACTTCAGCGAATCCGGGAACGACAATCCTTTTCCAGTTACGCGCAAAAAATGTGGGCAAAGAAGAAAGAGCAACGCTCGTTGCAAAGGGGCTTGAGGCTGCCCGCCCGGCGGGAGTTCCTGTTCTGCTCAACGGCAGCGAGGAAGAAGCTAAAGCATTGGGCTTTGCTGGCGTTCATTGGCCGGAGGCACTGATTCCTTTGGGTTCGCAGCATAAGCGAACAATGGGGCTGAACGATAATTTTTTGCGTATCGCTGCAGTCCACGACGCAAACGCGACGAAAGAAGCAGAGGAAGCTGGAGCCGACGCTGTTGTCTTTGGCCCGGTGTTTCCACCTGGATCAAAACCGGGGCCGGGTGTCGGTCTCAACGCCCTTACGAGGCTCGTCGACGGCTGCAGCATTCCTGTAATCGCCATCGGTGGCATCGATGTCGCCAACGTTCGCGAGTGTCTGAACGCTGGAGCAATAGGGGCTGCGTTTGTTAGCAGTGTATCTAGCCCCACGATTGATACCAGCTCCAAGATCAAAGAACTGTGTGTGGCAATGCGATCGTAAGCAAGGCATTAAGGGGAAGGCATTGTCTGGGTCTGTGAGAACAGCTCTAGTGTGTCGTTTCAGTTAGCTGTTTCACGTCCGTGCCATCAATGTTCATAAGCATTAGGTGCTTAGAACCTGCACCTCCCGCCGGAACCCATGTGTAGACGATTTTGCTTCCGTCTGGGGAAACACGTGGATCGATCGATTCACCCATTTCTGTATAGGTTAATCGTACAACGTCGCTTGCATCCGCAGTCATCCTGTAAATTTCCGTCGTACCCGCTCGCCAACTCATGAAAACGAGGTGGCCTTCAGGAGTCCAGCTCGGCACCATACCGTTGTCCGGGTCAACGGTAAGGCGAATGTAATTGCTACCGTCGACACGCACCGTATGCACGTCCCGCTCAACATGAAAGGCAAGGTACTCACCATCAGGAGACCACTGCGGAAACCAATGCGTCCCCAACGAAGGCGCATCAGCATCGGTGAATTGATGTTGGTTCGACCCATCTGGGTTCATCAACCAGATCTCGAAACGTCCCGACCGGTCCGACATCCAAGCAATCTGGCTACCATCAGGTGCCCACGCCGCTGAAACATCCCGTGCCGAATTGTACGTCAACCGCGTTACATCGGAACCGTCCTCATTCATGGTGTAGATCTCAAAGCTACTCTCATCACGATCCGAGTCGAAGCTGATCCGTTGCCCATCGGGCGAGAACGCCGGGTAGCCCTCGTCCGCAGGATGGTTGGTCAAGCGCGTTCTGTTTGCACCGTCGACATCCATTACGTAAATCTCAGCGTTTCCATCGTGTTCGGAATAGAAAATAATTCTTGAACCGTCCGGAGACCAAGAGGGAGAACCGGCCCGGTCGGGACCTGGTGGTGTTTGCGGTGCCTGCGTTACGCCGTCGCATCCTGGAGCCAACAGCAACGCAACCAACAAAAAGATGGCGTTCCAAGTGGACATCCTCTGCATATCTGCGAGCTTTTCTGGCATCGTCAGCCGTGACATTCGCCTGCGTTCTCAGGTTCGCTACGGATAAATGTGCAGGTTCAAAAGGCTATACCGCTGCATAGACGAGAAACACTCCGAAGAAAATCGCGGCGAGAGATAACGATCGAACTGCTGTATCCGAAAGAGCTGCAAACCAAGAGATGAGTGCGTTGATCCGATCGATGCCCATGAACAAGCCGATAAACCCCGCAGCAAGCGCAATCACACCGATGGTCCCAACTGCCTCCGGCCACGAACTAGCTTCGGAAGCAAACACAAGGAATGCCCCTGTCAGCAAACGTACGCCTATCCCAGCATAGATAAACTTGGGCTCGAGCTCCGACAAAAACTCGCGGATGGCTTCTGGCTTGGCTGCTAACGCGATACCGGCCACGACGATGACAACACCAATTCCAGCAACGATGTTCTGTAGCATGTTTGGCTGAACCTCCTACTTATATGCCTAACACAACAGCACAGCGGTGGAAGTGAATCACGAACCGCTCCTGCAACCCACCCCGAATTGTTTACTTATCCCTTTCCGCCAAGACGTCTCGTATTTGCTTGCTCCAATCAGCAAGCGAGACCTGTAGGTAGCGCGCTTCCTCTTCTGGGCCACGGCTGATGACATCCTCTGAGCCCGGCTCCACACAGACACAAACAAACGTAGGGCCTGGCTCTGAGAGGATTTGATCAAGCTGCCCCTCAAATTCATCGGCTCGATCAAAAGCGAATGTCCGCTTGAAACCGGCGCCCTTAGCTATCGTTGCAAAATCAATGCTTCCAGCGCCAGGAATTGGTTGATTGCCTGTGATTTCATAGGTCTGATTAGCAACGACAAAGATGATTAAGTTATCGACCCCTGCTTCGACAATCGTCACCAGCGTCCCGAGGCTCATCAGCATGCTTCCGTCGCCATTCAGGCACAAAACCTTACGTTCCGGGCACGCCAGGGCAATACCTAGGGCAAGGTCGGCGGCGTGCCCCATAGCGCTGTCAGCGGAGGCAAAGTCGAGGTTGTGGTCAGAGTGCCTACTCCAGGGGCGCACTACGCTCATGGTCGTCACGACCACCTCTTCAGTACGTCGCCGTGCAAGAGGTGCCAGAAACTCCTCGCGGCTCAGCATGTCATCACTGAAGCGTGTACGGGAGCAATATTGCAGCCGGGTGCCCCGCGCGACGCGCTTGTGCCCATGTGGCTGCAATCTGGCAAACATCAGCGTCATTGCGACACGAAACGCAGGGGACATTCCAGGCACGCAGTGTCGGTTCCGTAAGTAGCGCAACGGAATCGATCTCGGCCCGTTTCATCGTCTGTGCAACCTGGCCAGCAGCACGATCGATGTTGATTTGATGATCACTGGAAACCATCTTCGCGTAACCCCGGACAGAGACGAGTAACAGCAGTGGAACACCCATGCGAAATGCCGTGCCCCGCAGGCTGTCCCCACTCTCGAGCAAACCGGTGTTCTGAATAACGACCACCGGCTCCTTTCCCCCGATCCACAGCCCTGATGCAACAGCGAGTGCCTCACCTTCTCTGGTCACCGTCAGTAGCCCCACGTCCTCGTGCTCAGCAGCCAACGCAAAGATTTCCGCCGTTCCATTGTCCGGAACCCCAACAATGTGAGTCATGCCATCCCATAGGAGGGCATCGAACACTGCTTGGGCGGTCACGGTGTCAGCCATAGAAGGTACGACGTCTCATTGGTTCATCCCAGAGCCCAAACATCACTGCCTCGCTTCATGAACCGGTGCGCTTATCAATCGCTGTGGATAGTCGCTCGAAATCGACGCCAAGCCGTCTAGCAGTTCCCACCGCGAGAGACGTCCTAGCAACTCCAGAGTTGAATTGAAAGGTGGATGATTCCGTCTCGTCGATTTCTACCTGTAAAAATTCCAAATCGCCAATCGGTGGCTCATCCTCAAGGTTTTGGGCGATGTCGAGAAAATGCGTAGTGATAAAGGCGTGTGGCGAGAGCTTTCGCAAAAGGCGTAGAACCATAGAAATAATTTCCGCCGCTTCTGAGGGGTTTGTACCAGAACATAATTCATCAATCAGTATCATCGGGCCCGGCTCAACTCCTTGAAACAAGGTGCGAATACGCAGCAACTCGGTGCCCAGACGCCCTTCTTGCAGATCGGCAGCATCCTGATGGACAAGCGAAGCGAACATGCTGTTCGACACCGGCAGTCGCGCCTTCGAAGCAGGTACATAGAAGCCTGACTGGCCGAGCAACTGGGCGAGTCCAA
>CESR01043492.1_pt1 | contig 23098 bp, 18 predicted proteins | sample 356351 | NCBI WGS metagenome assembly CESR01 (sample SAMEA2622149, study PRJEB7988) | marine metagenome | isolation source: saline water (ENVO:00002010), including | reverse complement strand
CCTCGCTTTGGAAGAACTTTGGATTGAATCTGTTTAACTAGAGAGGAATCATCATTGTCGACATGGTCAATGTTCCACTTTTGTATTTCAGGAAGTGTCGATGAATGCCTAACTACTTCTCTCCATTCATAGTAAGGAATTAAACTTTTATCAATTTGACCGATAGTAAATGAATAAGGGAGGCTTTGCCAGTTTTCTGGATTATGAATATTTGTTTGGGTGGACGGCTTTTTTGTAATAAGCTTATCATGCCAAATAGGCGATTCAATATTTTTTGACTGTTCACTATCATTAGAGCTAAAGCTCTCATAAAACTGCTCATTTACAAAATACCCTCGCCTTTCTTGAGGAGTAATATAACCATCAAATTCTAACTCTTTATAGGCTGCAATGACTGTGTTTCTGGCAACTTTAAGAGCGCCAGCAAGATTTCTGGATGATGGAAGTGGCTCATTTGGGCCAATTAAACCATTCGTAATTGCATCAATCAGCTGCTGACGAATTTGTAGCTGAAGAGTCCGAGGCTTGTCATGCCTAAGCAAAAAAAACTGGTTCCACATTTCATCCATTATTCTGGCCTATTAATTGTAAGTTTCCTGGATCTATATATATGTTAAATCAGGACCAGTTATATTTTACAATTCGTTTCTTTAGAAATGCATTGAATTTGAACTAGGAGGGAGTATGTCAAATACTACAGTTGTTGATAATGCAAAAGATCACGTCTGGCATCATTTAACTCAGCATAAAGCGTTTGAAGAGAATGATCCGTTAGTGGTTACTGAAGCAAAAGGAATGATCATAACAGATTCTAAGGGTGACGAGTACCTTGATGCCACGTCTGGAGGAGTCTGGACGGTTAATCTTGGCTATGGTAGGGATGACATGGTTAAGACAGTTTCGGATCAACTTTCAAGAATTCCATACTTTGCCGGCGCCTTAGGAAATGAGCCAGCGTCTCATTATGCCCAAGAAATCACATCTTTAATGCCTGGGATGAACCGTGTTTATTATTCAAATTCTGGCTCAGAGGCGAATGAAAAAGGTTACAAAATGGTTCGTCAGCTTGCTCATTTTGATAATGATGGAAAAAAACATAAAATTATATTTCGTGATCGTGACTATCATGGCACTACTATAGGAGCTATGAGTTCGTCAGCTCAAATTCAAAGAAAGAAGCAGTATGGGCCTTTTGCGCCTGGTTTTGTTGAAATGCCTAATTGTTGTTGTTATCGTTGCCCATTCGGTAAAAAGTATGGTGAATGTAATATTGAATGTGCAACAGTCCTCGAAGATATCATTTTAAAAGAAGATCCTGATACTGTTGGTTCTGTAGTTCTTGAGCCAATTACTGCGGGTGGCGGTGTTATACCTCCAGTCCCAGAGTACTTTCCAATTATTCAGTCTATTTGTAAAAAATATGATGTTTTACTTCATATTGATGAGGTAGTTTGTGGTCTTGGTAGAACAGGTAAATGGTTCGGTTATCAGCATTTTGATGTTCAGCCTGACATTGTCACAACTGCAAAAGGTTTAGCGGCTGGATATGCTGCAATATCTGTAACCATTACATCCGAGGCAATTTTTCAAAGATTTAAGCAAGATCACACTAATCCAGATAGTTACTTTAGAGATATTTCTACTTTTGGTGGTTGCACTGCTGGGCCCGCTGCCGCACTTGAAGTTGTTAATATTATCAAAAGAGAAAATCTTCTTGAAAATGTAACAAATATGGGGAACTATCTTAAGGATAAGTTGCACGAACTTGAGGATAAGTATGAAATTATTGGTGATGTTAGAGGAAAAGGATTATTTTGTGGTGTTGAGCTAGTTAAAGATAGACTAACTAAAGAACCTGTTCATGAAAGCGTAGCTATGGCTATTGCTGGACATTGTTTAAAAAATAAAGTAATGATTGGAAGAACGAATCGAAGCTTTGAATTTAACAATAACGTTCTGCTTTTTAGTCCTTCTTTTATATGTTCAAAAAATGAAATTGATCAAATTGTAGCTGCTGTTGATAATGCAATTGCTGCAAATACATAGAAGTTTTTATTAAATTTATAGGAAAAATAAAATGATTATTGGTGTCCCAAAAGAAATTAAAAACCATGAGTACAGAGTAGGTCTTACACCTAGAAGTGTGAAAGAATTTATCAATCATGGCCACAAGGTCATTGTTCAAACCAATGCTGGTAATGGAATTGGCGCAAGTGATGATGAGTACTTAGAGACTGGTGCTGAAATTATATCTACTGCCAAGGAAGTTTTTGATAAAGCGGAAATGATTGTAAAGGTAAAAGAGCCTCAAGCAGAAGAAATTGCAATGCTCAGAGAAGGTCAAATTCTATACACTTACCTTCATCTCGCTCCAGACCCTGAGCAAACTAAAGGACTTGTGGAAAGCGGGGCAATTTGTATTGCTTATGAAACGGTAACGTCTCCAAGAGGAGGTCTTCCATTATTAGCACCAATGTCAAAGGTTGCTGGAAGAATGGCAGTCCAAGCTGGAGCTCACTTTTTAGAGCATCCAAATGGTGGTATGGGCGCTTTACTTGGCGGTGTTCCAGGTGTTGACCCGTTAAACGTTGTGATACTTGGTGGCGGAGTCGTTGGTGCTCACGCTGCTCATATGGCTGTTGGTATGGGAGCTGACGTTTGGGTTCTGGATAATAATCCTGATACCTTAGAGTCTCACTGGCAGCAATTTGGAAGAAGTACTAATACGGTATTCTCAACAAAAAGTTCGGTAGAAGAGTATGTGCTTCAGGCAGACCTAGTTATTGGTGGCGTCTTAATTCCAGGCGCTGAGGCGCCAAAATTAGTTACTAAAGAGATGATCAAGGCAATGAAGCCTGGATCTGTGATTGTTGATGTCGCAATTGATCAAGGTGGTTGCTTTGAAACTTCAAAGGCAACAACCCATGCAGAGCCAACCTACATTATTGATGACGTGGTTCATTACTGCGTCGCAAATATGCCTGGAGGCGTTCCAAAGACATCAACTTACGCCCTTAACAATGTAACATTGCCGTTTGGGTTAAGTATTGCAAATAAAGGCGTCAAACAAGCTTTATTGGACGATGAACACCTGAGAGCAGGACTAAACGTTCATAGTGGCAAGGTAACTTGTTTAGAGGTTGCACAGGATTTGGGTTATGACTATGTCACTGCTTTGGATATGCTTAACAAATAAATTATATAAATAGGAGAGAAAGAAATGGCAAAGATGACCTCAAGTGAGGCTTTTGTAGAAACAATGGTCGCTAATGATGTAACTGATATCTTCGGTATCATGGGTTCTGCATTTATGGATGCTATGGATATTTTTGAGCCAGCAGGAATCAGATTTATACCAGTTGTCCATGAACAGGGCGCTGCCCACATGGCAGATGGCTATTCAAGAGTTAGTGGTAGGCACGGTGTGGTAATTGGTCAGAACGGTCCTGGTATCTCTAACTGCGTAACTGCAATTGCAGCGGCTTACTGGGCTCACAGTCCTGTAGTCATTGTGACTCCTGAAGCAGGAACTATGGGTATGGGCCTTGGAGGATTTCAAGAAGCCAATCAACTTCCAATGTTCCAAGAGTTTACTAAATACCAAGGTCATGTCGTTAATCCGATGAGGATGGCAGAATTTACGGGTCGTTGCTTTGATAGAGCTATGAGTGAAATGGCACCTACACAGCTAAACATACCTAGAGATTACTTCTATGCAGATGGTGAATTTGCAATTCCTAAACCAAGAAGAATTGATAGAGGGTCTGGAGGAGAGGATACTTTAAATGAGGCTGTTGCACTAATTTCAAAAGCTAAGTTTCCAGTTATTGTCTCGGGTGGCGGTGTCGTCATGGCGGATGGTGTTCAGGAATGTGCTGCATTAGCGGAGCGTCTTGGTGCTCCAGTCGTTAATAGCTATCTTCACAATGATTCTTTCCCTGCGAGTCATGATCTATGGTGTGGCCCACTAGGCTATCAAGGATCAAAGGCGGCAATGAAGTTAATTTCAAAAGCAGACGTGGTTATTGCTTTAGGAACTCGCTTAGGTCCGTTTGGGACATTGCCTCAACATGGTATGGACTATTGGCCTAAAGACGCTCAAATTATACAAATTGATGCTGATCACAAAATGTTAGGCTTGGTAAAACCAATCAATGTCGGAATCTGTGGGGATGCAAAAGCAGTTGCTGAAGTTCTTTGTCAAAAACTAAATTCAGAAACATTGAGCTGTGATTCTACTAAGTCAGAAAGAGCAACAAAAATTGCTAATGAAAAAGCAGCTTGGGAGTTGGAGCTTGATGAATGGATTCATGAAACTGACTCTTATAGTATGGATATGATTGCTAATAAAGAAAAGGGATGGCTTCACCCAAGACAAGTCCTTCGTGAGCTTGAAAAAGCCATGCCAGAAGATGTAATGGTCTCTACTGATATTGGTAATATCAACTCTGTGGCGAACAGTTATCTTAGATTCGAGAAGCCGCGCAGTTTTTTTGCAGCAATGAGCTTTGGAAACTGTGGTTATGCCTTTCCAACAATTATTGGCGCCAAGGCAGCTGCACAACATAGGCCAGCAGTTTCTTACGCTGGAGATGGCGCTTGGGCAATGAGTATGGTTGAAACGATGACTTGTGTCCGTCATGACATCCCTGTAACAGCGGTAGTTTTTCATAATCGTCATTGGGGCGCTGAAAAGAAAAACCAAGTTGATTTTTACGATAGACGATTTATTGCTGCTGAGCTCACAGATCAGCACTTTGTCAATATTGCAGAATCAATGGGCGCTGAAGGCATAAGAGTGGATAAACTTGAGGATGTAGGACCGGCTCTTAAAAAAGCGATAGATATGCAAATGAATGAGAGAAAAACAACCGTTATTGAAATTATGTGCTCAAGAGAGCTTGGAGATCCATTCAGAAAAGATGCATTAAGCAAGCCAGTTAGATTTCTTGAAAAATACAAAGATTTTGGTGAAAAGTCACCTCATCGATAAGTATTAACTATCTACCCTCAGAGTGGTATATTATTGCGCTCTGAGGGTATAAATTTATTTACAATGAATGAAAATTCGATTACGCCATCTGATGTTTTAGATTATTGGTTTTCAGAAAAAAGCAAACAATTCTGGTTTGCTTCAACTCCACAAATAGATAACGAAATTAAAGTGCGTTTTGAGCACTCTTGGAAAAAGGCCGCTGCTGGAGAATATAGTCAGTGGAGAGAGTCAGCTGATGGATCAGTTGCCCTTATAGTGATTTTGGATCAGTTTCCTCTAAACATGTATAGATTAAAGCCAAAAAGCTTTCAAACAGAGAATATGGCTGTTGATGTAGCTTTAAATGCGATAAATAATGGGTATGATGAGGAGCTAAATGATGAACAATTACTATTTCTCTTTATGCCCTTGATGCATAGTGAAAATATAGATCATCAGAATTTACAAGTATATTTATTTGAAAAGTACAACTTTAACCTTGAGTTTTCAAAGCACCATAGAGACCTTGTTAAAAAATTTGGTCGCTTTCCACATAGAAATGAAATCTTAGGGCGCATGAGCACTATGGAAGAATTAGATTATCTTCTTTCTGATAATGCATTTAAAGGTTAGTAATAGCTTTTTACTAAACAGAAAGTAATGCATCAATGCCTGCTTGAGCAACTACTATATCCTGGTCAGCACTTCCAGAACTGCAACCAATTCCTCCAACAATCTGACCATCAACAAAAAGCGGCAAACCACCACCAACAACACAAAAACGACCTTGATGTGAAGTTTGGATGCCAAATGCTGGGCCATGATTGATAACGGATTTACCATAATCTAAAGTTGCTTTTCTAGCTGCCGCAGCGGTAAATGCCTTATCAATAGAAACATTAATGCTTGTAATTTTTGCATTATCCATTCTTGTAAACAACATGAGGTGACCACCGTCGTCGACAATAGCGATATCCATATCTATACCTATCTCAATTGCTTTATTAATGGCACTATCCATCATTTTAGTTGTATCTTCAAGTGTAAGCTTTAGTACCTGTTTCATAATTTAACCTTCGGAGCGGCTAATGCACTTTGCTGTAACTTCAGTTTGACTAGCTCATAGATAATATGACTCATAAAAACCCCTTAATATTAACCAATAATAGTAATATAACTAAATTTTTAAGGAGTGGATTTAGAAAATATCAAAGCTGATTTAGGTCAAATCAACTGACAATTCTAATATGATTTAATACATAGTTCAAGATAGCGTCGTGTAGGAGACCGAAATGACTTTTATCAAAAAAATTTACAATTTGTCTACGTAATTTGATTAGCTTCAAGAAATTTTCGTCTGTATTTGATGAGAATGTCTTCTGTGTATCCATTTGCCTGATCTGCACCTTCAATTACTAGAGCTGTAGAGGCTTTAAATGCATAGCAATCATATTTAGGGGCCATTGGAATATAGTTAGGGTCATGCTTATTTTGTTGATCAACTATAAGGGCCATTTCTTTAAAGGCTTGAATAATCTGCTCCTCAGAGCATATCTCATGGTGAAGCCAGTTTGCCATATGTTGCGAGGAAATTCTTAACGTGGCTCTGTCTTCCATTAGTCCAACGTGGTTTATATCTTGAACTTTAGAACAACCAACCCCATGGTTAATCCATCTAACAACGTAACCCAGAATACTTTGAGCATTGTTATTTATTTCATTAATAATTTTTTCCTCAGGCAATTGATCGGCCAGTTTCAAAAAAGGAATTACAAGCAAGTCATCTTGATTAGGCTTTTGGTTTTTAGATAATATTTTTTGTTGCTGACTCAAAACATCAAATCGATGATAATGGGTAGCATGTAAAGTTGCTGCAGTTGGAGAGGGTACCCAAGAGCAGCTTGCACCAGCCTCTAGATGTACCATCTTGTTATCTAGCATCTCTCTCATTTGGTCGGGTTGTGCCCACATTCCTTTACCTATTTGAGCTTTCTTGTAAAGCCCGCATTCAAGTCCAACACTTACATTGTTTTCCTCATAGGCAGAAAACCAGTCCTCTTCCTTAATAAGGTTTTTGCAACGCATTACACCAGCCATCATCGATGTATGAATTTCATCACCAGTTCTGTCAAGGAAGCCAGTATTAATAAAAATACAGCGACTCCTTGCTTCATAAATACAAGCCTTTAGATTTAGAGTAGTTCTTCTCTCTTCATCCATAATTCCAATCTTCAGAGTATTTTTTTTGATTGAAAGCGCATTTTCGACTGATTCAAATAAATCTATTGTAAATTTGACTTCATCTGGGCCGTGAAGCTTCGGTTTAACAATGTAAACACTTCCTTTTTTTGAGTTTATTTTGAGTTTCAAGTCATGAAGTGCAATCAGTGAGGTAACCATTGCATCCAGTATGCCCTCAGGTATAGATGAGTTGTCAAGATTTCGAACCATTCTTGTTCTCATATGTATTCCAACGTTCCGAACAAGAGTTAAGCTAGTTCCAGGAAGAGTATGTTCTTCGCCATTTGTATCAATATATTTTTTGTCTTTGTTTAGTGATCTACTGATTGTATGTCCATTTTTTGTGAAAGTTGAATTGAGATCACGCTTCATAAGACCTAAATAATTCCTGTAGCCATGAATTTTCTCCTCATCAGAAACAGTTGCGGCAGAATCCTCAAAATCAACAATCGTAGTGACAGCAGACTCAAGAATGACATCAAAAATCCCGCTTTTGTGAAGACTTCTCTCTTGGTCACAGACTATCTCTAGATGGAGATTGTTATTCTTAAGTAATATGTTTCCATTTTCAGTAAGACCAATGTACTGATCAGGATCGATTAAGGTTGCCAGCTCACCATCATCAAGATTGAAAATTAAAGCCCCAGAGTACTTCACTTGGGAAGTAATTTGTCTATATGAGGCGCCTTTAAGGGGTGCTATTTCATCAAGAAATTCACATGCGAGTTCTGCAGTTCGGTTCACACGCTGGAGATTGTGTGCAAAGGAGGTTGTCATACTGCCCCTATTTGGAATTACGTTGGTTCCATACAGGCAGTCAAAAAGACTACCCCATCTAGCATTCACTGCATTTAATACAAATCTTTGGTTAGTTATAGGAACAACAAGCTGAGGTCCTGAAACCTGTGAAATCTCATCATCTACCTCTTCAACATCAATATTGAATTCGCCAGGATTTGAGGTAATATAGCCTATTTCTTCAAGAAAGCTTTTGTATTTTTTTTGGTCAATCCTTTTATTATTTCGATGCCAGTCATTAATCTTTGATTGCAACTCACTTCTCTTCTCCAAAAGACGCTTATTTTCATCTTGATGATTAGCTAATATGTTCGATAATGATTGGAAGAATTCCGTGGCCGAAATATCCAGCCCATCACAAACCTCTTGATCAATAAAATCATAAAATTTATTATTAACCTTTATGTCATTAATTACTTGATGTTCAGTGCTCATTAATCTGCCTTATTTTCTAATACAATAACCCCATCTTCGTCAGCATAAAGATAGTTTCCAGAGATGAATTTTACATTTGAAAAAGTTACATCTATATCTCTTTTTCCAGCTCCTTTTTTAATACTTTTTCTAGGGCATGTTCCAAGAGCACGAATACCAATATTCATAGAGTTGATTTCTGCTGAATCTCTAATTGGTCCATTAATAATAATTCCTTCCCAGTTATTCTTTATTGCATCTGAAACTCTTTTATCTCCCATCATTGCGCAGTTTAAAGATGCCCCTGCATCAATAACCAGAACACATTCACTCCCATCAGTTTTTAAAACTTCTTCAACAAGAGAGTTATCTTCAAAGCACTGTATAGTGATAATGCGACCTGAAAAAGCAGTTTTATCTCCATAACATTTAAATATTGGATCTAAATACTGAACATTAGGGTGTAGCTCATCTGAAATGTCACAGGTTGACTTCATCTTAGTTGTCCTTATAAATTTCACACATACGCTTTTCAGAGCCATAGGGGTAATAATCCATAACCCCATTTTGTTTAATTTTTTCTTGAATAGAAACCCAATAGTCAGCATCTAATAATTTTTTATAATTTTTATTAAATACTTCTTTCATATAAGGGTTTGGCAACATAAAGTATTTGAATTCTTCGGGAAAAACATCATTTTGACCAACGTAATACCATGGCTCAGAAGCCATCTCTTGTTCATATGTTTTAGCTTCAGGAATTTTTTTAAAAATAGGTGTACTCATTAATGTAATTTCATCATAATCATAAAATACAACTCTATTCTGACGGGTTACTCCAAAATTTTTTGTCAGCATGTCTCCAGGAAAAATATTTGAATTAATGAGTTCGTCGATAGCTTTGCCATAATCATTGATAATGTGGTTTTGTTGTTTTTTGTTCGCAGTCTCAAGATACATGTTAAGGGGCGTCATTTTATTTTCAATATACATATGTTTGATGATGAGCAAGTCATCCTCAAATTCAATATTAGAGCTTGCCTTATTTTCTAATTCTTGAAGTAAAGCATCATCAATATCATTCAAAGGAAATGCAACATTTGAAAATTCCCAGGTATCAGCTAACCGACCTATCCTGACATGATTTTTAACAAAATAGTACTTATCCTTAACCATTTCTTTTGTGCCCATTTTAGGGGGTGCAAATTGATCATTAATCACTTTAAAAACGTAGGGATACATGGGGAATGTGAAAACTGACATTACCATGCCTTTAATGCCCGGAGCAATAATCAGCTTTTCACTAGTGATTTTTGAGTATTTAAGAAAATGCCTATAAAGAAGGGTTTTTCCCTGTTTATGAAGACCAATCGCACTGTAGAGGACAGCTCTCGTTTTACCAGGAAGAAGTTGTTTTAAATACTCTACAATGGCAGAAGGGTAGTCAGTTGTTATAAAAAAATAGGATCTTGAAAAGCTGAAAATAATAGATATTGATCTGATATCTGTAAGCAAGCTGTCAACATATAGTCCTTTTTCATCATCATTCAATAGAGCTATAAGAACAGGCACATCAGGATGAAGCTGAGTGACAATTTGACCTACAATGTATGCACACTTACCCCTAATAAAGGGGGTACTAATAAATTGAAGCTCAAAAACCTCAGAATGGAGTCTTGGCATTTGCTTTAATAGTTGTTCTTGAAGCCTTTTGATGTCTTGATCAAAATTGCCAAATGCGCATTTAAATTTGTAGTTATTAAGAACTGAAGCCAGTGTGTCTTTAAGTTGGCCATCATCAACAAAATAGCTGTCAATGACCGGTTCATCCATATCGATATAATTAAGCGATACACATGGCTTTGTAAAAATATATTGATTGTTATAAAAGCTTCTAGAAAATATCCTGCAAAAGACCGAATTATAAAAAGTCTCTGCAAGTTCTGGTTGTTTATGAGTAGTAATTAGCTCAATGTAAACATGCTTGGTATTTTTCCAAAAGTCTGAGTTAAACTTATCCATACTCTGAGACTCATTGAATTCAGCTTTTGCGCCGTATAGCGTCTGTTTTTTTAACTCAGAGGAAAGTTTTTTACAAAAGACATCAACCTGTTCGTCATAGAAATTGAGTCTTAGTTTGGAGTCTTTTTCAATTTTTTTCCATTCTTTTTCCTCAAAACATCGTTTTGCTTCAATAGACGCACTTTTGATATTTTGGTAGTGATGTTCAAATCCCAGCAAAATCTTCTTGGCGATTGAAAGAGAGATTTTTTGAGATGAGTTGTTTGGCATAATAAGTTAGTTATATTTAGAAGCCCTTCAAACATGAAGGACTCCATATAATTATTACTGATTAAGCTAACTAAACTGTTCTTCTTCAGTTGAGCCTTTCAGTGCAGTTACAGACGACTCTCCTCCTTGAATAACAGTTGTAACGTCATCAAAATAACCCGCTCCGACTTCTTGCTGATGAGAAGCAAAGGTATAACCCTTCTTTGCAGCATTAAATTCTGGCTCTTGGACTTTCTCAACATAGTGCTTCATGCCTTCACCTTTTGCATATTCATAAGCAAGGTCAAACATGTTATACCACATATTATGAATGCCAGCCAAAGTGATAAATTGATACTTATAACCCATCTCAGAAATCTTTTCTTGAAAAGAAGCAATTTCGCTATCATTTAGATTTTTTTTCCAGTTAAACGATGGAGAGCAATTGTAAGCTAATAGCTGACCAGGGTTCTCTGCAAGAACGGCTTCTGCAAACTCTCGCGCAAACCCTAAATCTGGTTTTCCCGTTTCACACCATACCAGGTCTGCATAAGGAGCATAAGCAACCCCTCTTGAAATTGATTGCTCTAGGCCATTATTAACAACATAAAAACCTTCTGCAGTTCTTTCTCCAGTTATAAAGGCAGCATCATAAGGATCAACGTCTGAAGTAAGGAGGTTAGCTGCCTCTGCATCAGTTCTTGCAAGTAGAAGTGTAGGGACTCCCATAACATCAGAAGCTAGACGTGCAGAAATCAATTTTTGAACCGCTTCTTGAGTTGGTACTAGAACCTTACCACCCATATGACCACATTTTTTAACTGCCGCAAGCTGATCTTCAAAGTGAGCTCCAGCCGCACCATTGGTAATCATATTTTTCATTAATTCAAATGAGTTCAATACGCCACCAAATCCAGCTTCAGCATCTGCAACTATTGGTAAAAAGAAATCAATATACTTATCGTCACTAGGATCGATACCTTGAGACCATTGAATTTCGTCAGCTCTTTTAAAAGTGTTGTTAATTCTTCTAACCATGGTAGGTACAGAGTCATAAGCATAGAGTGACTGATCCGGATACATTGTTTCAGATGTATTTCCATCAGCAGCAACTTGCCATCCAGACAGGTAAATTGCCTCAATACCAGCCTTAGCCTGCTGCATTGCTTGACCTGCAGTGATTGCTCCCATGCAATTGACGTAGCCTTTTTTAGATGAGCCATTGACTAGATTCCAAAGCTTTTCAGCTCCTTTTCGGGCGTAAGTACACTCTGGCTGGACTGAACCACGAAGCCTAACTACATCTTCAGCAGAATAAGTTCTTTTAACGTTTGACCATCTTGGGTTTTCTTTCCAGTCTTTTTCTAATGCTTTAATTTGCTCTTTTCTGTTCACCTTGTTCTCCTTATTTATTACATTCAATGTAATAGATTTTTTTTGTTATAAATAAATATTATTGGTTATGTCAGTTTTTAGACAGATACTAGGTTTAATATATTAGTTCTAAAGTGTTGATAAAACTTCTAATTACATACCGTTTTTGAATAATACCAATGTTGCACGTAGATAATTTATCTTTTTCACTATATAATATATATTTTTCATAATATGAAATTTAATGAAACCAAGATCGATTGATAAAAACTATAACGCCATTGAGAAATGCTTACAAATACTATCGATGTATTCCCTAGATAAGACTGAATTTTCTATAAAAGAGATATGTGCTCAATTAAACTTTAACGTTTCAACTGCATACCGTATTCTTTGTACTCTTGAGGAGTATGGGTATGTTTCTCGCCTTAAAAATAAAAACTACGTAATTGGGACTCAAGCACTCTACTTGAGCGCAATATATACTCAAAGTAATCATCTTGAACAGATTAGACCTATTGTTGATCGCATCCGAGATATTTCTGGAGAAACCTCATCTTTTTTTGTTGAAGAGGATGATAATCGTATTTGTTTGTATAGAGCCCACTCTAGAGATGAAATTAGACACAATATTGAACAAGGATCTCGTTTGGAGCTAAATAGAGGTGCTTCAGGGCGAATTATTTTGGCTTATGGCAAGAGACAAAAAGATAAAAAAGGGTTCTATAAAGATATACGTGACCAAGGCTATTATTTATCAATTAATGAACATAATGCCTCCCTATTTGCTCTAGCAGTCCCTGTTCTATCGAACAGCAATAAATTTGTAGGTGCGCTTGTAGTTTCAGGGCCTGTTAGCCGCTTCGATGAACAACAAAAAATATTATTATTAAATCTTTTGAGTAAACAACTTAGTAATATTGTAATGCCTTAGCCTGTAGATGAAATGGGACCAAGCTGATATATCTTAATTTTTCTATTTATATTGCGGAATTTATGTGGCAATAGTTACTAAATTTTAGTCATTTAATTTTTTTTATTTCCCTTAGTTCATATGTATCATTAGCAATTAGTTTTGTTTCCAATGAATTTATTACTAATAGTTAAATCTTATGAAAGAACACTTATATATTGATGGTAATTATATGGTGTCATCCTCAGAAGAGACATTTAATTCGATCAATCCTGCGAGTGGCGAAATAATTGCTATTGTTGATCAGGCAAATGAGAAAGATGTTGAAAAAGCCATCTTGTCCTCAGAAAAAGCCTTCAAAGTTTGGAGTCAAATGAGCGCGTTTGAAAGGGGTAGAATTCTGCTTAAAGCTGTCACTATTCTTCGAGAAAGAAATGATGAACTTGCTAAACTTGAAGTTTTAGACTGCGGCAAGCCACTCCAAGAAGCAAACTGTGTTGATATTCAAACTGGGGCTGACGTTATTGAGTACTATGCTGGATTAGCGCCAGCATTACAAGGGTCTCAGCAAGATCTGAATGCTAATACCTTTTTCATTTCTAAAAGAGAGCCATTGGGTGTGTGTGCTGGAATTGGGGCATGGAATTATCCCATTCAAATTGCCTGCTGGAAGTCAGCTGCTTGTCTTGCCGCAGGAAATACCATGGTTTTTAAGCCTTCTGAAGAAACTCCACTTAGTGTTCTTAAGCTGGCTGAGATATATACTGAAGCTGGAATGCCTCCAGGTGTTTTTAATGTTGTGCAAGGTGATTACCGAGTCGGTCAATTACTAACGAGACACCCTAGAATTGCTAAAGTTTCGTTCACTGGAGAAAGCAGTACTGGAAAAAAAGTAATGACTGACGCCTCTGGTACATTAAAAGAAGTGACTTTGGAGCTTGGAGGAAAATCACCTTTAATTGTTTTTAATGATGCCAACCTTGACAATGCGGTTTCTGGTGCTCTTTTAGCTAACTTTTATACTCAGGGTGAAGTGTGCACTAATGGAACTAGAGTTTTTGTCCAGTCTGAAATTTATGATAAGTTTCTGGAATTGGCAGGTAAGCGAACTAAAAACATTAAAGTTGGAAACCCATCTAATTTAGAGACACAAATGGGAGCATTAATTAGTTCTGACCATCTTGAGAAAGTTATGGACTATATTGATGAAGCAAAAAAATCAGGTGCTCGGCTTATAGCTGGAGGAAATCGCTTCAAATCAGATGAAACTAAAAACGGTTTCTTTGTAGAACCCACAATTTTTGCTGATTGTGATGACGAAGCACCTTTTGTACAAGATGAAATTTTTGGTCCTGTAATGTCAGTTCTTCGCTTTGATGAAGAATCAGAAGTTATTCAAAGAGCAAACAATACAAAGTTTGGTTTGGCTGCTGGTATTTTTACGCAAGATATTAGCCGAGCCCATCGAATCATTAATCAGCTTGAGGCTGGAATATGCTGGATTAACAGTTGGGGTGATTCACCCGCAGAAATGCCAGTAGGTGGCTACAAAGAGTCAGGTATAGGTCGTGAAAATGGCCCTGAAACTTTAAAAAGCTACACACAAATCAAAAGCGTCTTTGTTCGTATTGATGATGTTGAGAGTCCTTATTAAATATAGAGAAAATATACATGAATATGAATTTTGATTACATTGTAGTTGGTGCTGGGTCAGCTGGGTGTGTTTTGGCCAATCGTTTGACTGAATCAGGTGAGTACAGCGTGGCCCTTTTAGAGAATGGTGGTAGCGACAAAAATATAATGATTCAAATGCCAACAGCTCTCTCTTATCCAATGAATACTGATAAATATGCTTGGCAATTTCATACCGATTCCGAACCTTTTTTAGATAACAGGAAAATGCACTGTCCAAGAGGCAGAGTGATGGGAGGCTCTTCCTCAATCAATGGTATGGTTTATGTTCGAGGACATGCCAAAGATTTTGATCAGTGGGAAGAGCAAGGAGCCAAAGGTTGGGCGTATAAAGATTGCCTGCCTTACTTTAAGCGCTGTGAAAGTTGGTATGAAGGTGAGAATGATTACCGTGGCGGTAGTGGTCCTGTTTCAACTTCGAATGGCAATAATATGAAGCTTAACCCACTATATGGCGCCTTCATAGAGGCTGGCAAAGAGGCCGGTTATCCAGAAACTATAGACTATAACGGTGAGCAGCAAGAAGGTTTTGGTCCGATGCACATGACGGTAGGTGGTGGGGTTCGCTCATCAACATCTAATGCCTACATTAAACCAGCAAAAAGCAGATCTAATCTTAAAATATTAACTAATGTACTCGTTCAAAAAATTATCCTTGAAAATACCATAGCTACGGGTATTGAGTATTCAATAAATGGAAACAAAAAAATATTAAAGGCAAATAAGGAAGTGATACTTTGTGCAGGTTCAATTGGCTCACCGCAACTTCTTCAGTTGTCAGGTATTGGACCAAAAAAAGTCCTTAATGATGCAGGGGTTGAGGTTTTGCATGAATTGCCAGGTGTCGGGGAAAATCTTCAAGACCACCTTGAGGTTTACTTTCAATATCATTGTAAAAAACCAATTACCCTTAACAGTAAACTGAATCTTATTAGCAAAGGACTTATTGGTATTGAGTGGATATTAGCAAAAACGGGATTAGGTGCGACCAATCACTTTGAATCTTGTGGCTTTATAAGGTCTCGGGCTGGAATTGAATGGCCAAATATTCAATATCACTTTCTACCTGCAGCGATGCGCTATGATGGTAATGCTGCTATGAAAGGACATGGTTACCAAGTCCATGCTGGCGTAAACAAAGTGAGTAGTAGAGGTAGCATTAAAATTAAAAGTTCAGATCCTTTAGCAAAACCAACAATTATTTTTAACTACATGGAAACTGAGCAAGATAGACAGGATTGGCGGGACTGCATCCGTCTAACAAGAGAAATTTTGAGCCAGCCAGCACTTGATGAATTTAATGCTGGGGAAGCAAGTCCTGGAATAGATGTGAGTAGTGATGAAGAGATTGATGCATGGGTTAGAGGAAATGTCGAAAGTGCTTATCATCCTTCTTGCTCATGCAAGATGGGTTCGGTGGATGACCCTATGACAGTGGTTAACAATGCTGGTCAAGTGGTTGGTATTGATAAACTTAGGGTAATTGACTCGTCGGTGTTTCCAACAATTCCAAATGGTAACTTGAATGGACCAACTATCATGTTGGCAGAAAAAATGGCAGACTCGGTTCTTGGTAAAAAGCCACTAGAATCTAGCGATGTGAATGTATGGATTGATTCAAGTTGGAAGGAATTACAGCGTCTTGGCAATCCAAAGAGAAAAGTAACACAGGATAAATTATTCTAATTGGTCAAAATTAACTTGCTTCTTGGTTTAAATCCGTATAAAAATTAACTCATCTTAATCTTATTTTGTCCAATAATGGAAATAGACAAATTAAATACTTATATCGTTGCAACGCCTAAGCCTCATATTGGAGGAATGTATTGGATTTTTCTGTCTATTGAAACAAAGTGCGGAATATTAGGAATTGGTGAGATCTACGCGTCATCTTTTCATCCTGAGGTTGTTGTTAAATGTATAAAAGATGTTTTTGAAAGATACCTTAAAGGGCACGATCCTCATCACGTCGAACGTTTTTATAGAGAGTGTTTCTCAAGTGGCTTTACTCAGAGGCCTGATTTAACCATGATGGGGGTCTTAAGTGGTCTTGAGATAGCTTGTTGGGATATCATTGGAAAAGCTGCAAATAAGCCAATTTATGAGCTTATAGGGGGTAAAGTCCATGAAAAACTTCGTTCATATACCTACTTGTATCCAAAAGACAAGAATGGGACGCTTAATTATGATGACCCTGAGCTTGGTGCTGAGTCTGCTGTTAGTTTTATGGAGCAGGGGTTCACTGCAATAAAATTTGATCCTGCTGGCCCTTATTCTTCATACTCAGGGCATCAAATTTCACTGAATCGACTTAGGCACTGTGAAAACTACTGTCAACAAGTTAGAGACGCAGTCGGTGATAATTGTGACATCCTTATCGGCACGCATGGACAACTCACTCCTTCATCAGCTATAAGGCTTGCAAAAAGACTTGAAAAATTTGATCCGCTTTGGTTTGAAGAGCCAGTTCCACCGGGTCAGTCAAGTGCAATGAGTGAAGTTGCTCAAAAAACCAAGATTCCAGTTGCAACTGGTGAGCGATTAACAACAAAGTATGAGTTTTTTGATGTCCTAAAAAATAATGCAGCCTCAATTATTCAAATGAACCTAGGTCGAGTAGGCGGAATCTTGGAGGCTAAGAAAATTGCAAGCCTGTCAGAAGTTTTTTATGCTCAGATTGCTCCTCACATATATAACGGTCCAGTTGGAGCTGCAGCAAGTATTCAGCTCTCAACTGCAACTCCGAATTTTTTGATTATGGAAAGTATTAAGACTTGGGATGGTTTTCACTCAGAGGTTTTAAAAGAATCTATTCTTTGGGATAACGGAAATATAATCCCGTCAGATAAACCTGGCTTAGGTATCGAGTTAAATCTTGAAGTTGTTGAGTCAAATTCTCCTTACAAAGGAAGTAAACTCCACCTTTCTATGGACCAGAACCCTTATTACGCTGGTGATGATTAAATATATTATTTAGGAGAATTGAATGAAAATAGGCTTTATTGGTTTGGGTAATGCAGGAGGTAAGCTTGCCGGTAGCCTTCTAAGAAATGGCTTTGACCTAACAGTTAGGGATCTTGATGACTCGTTAGTGAGAGAATTCATAGATCAAGGTGCTTCGAGTATTGGTTCCCCAAAAGAAATGGCTGAGCTTTGTGATGTCGTGATAACTTGTCTTCCTTCACCTATTGCATGTTCAGAGGTAATGGAGGCAGAGGATGGAGTTATAGCTGGCTTAACTGAAGGAAAAATTTGGTTAGAAATGAGTACAACTGATGAGGCTGAAATTCGTAGAATAGGGTCGCTAGTAGAATCAACAGGAGCTCTTCCAATTGATTGCCCTGTATCTGGAGGGTGTCATAGGGCAGATACTGGCAATATTTCAATTTTTGCCGGATGCAAAAGAGAGGCTTTTGAAAGGGTTCTTCCAATTTTAACTACAATGGGACGACGAGTTCTTCATACTGGTGACTTGGGAACTGCATCAACATTAAAAGTAATGACTAACTACCTTGCTACAGTTAATCTTGTATCTATATCAGAAGCCCTTTCAACGATGAAAGTTCTTGGTATGGATATGAATGTAACCTATGAAGCAATAAAAGCTTCATCAGGCAATTCGTTTGTTCATGAAACAGAGTCACAAGTAATCTTAAATGGGAGTAGAGATATAAGTTTTACAATGGACCTGGTCTCTAAAGATGTAGGTATATTCAATGAGCTTGCTGAGCGTAAAGGACTTGATTTAGAAATTGCACCAATGATTGTAGATATATTTAAGGATGGAGAAAAACGTTATGGCTCTCGTGAATTTTCACCAAATATTATAAAACGAATGGAAGAAAGAGCCAATATTGAAGTTCTGGGTGTAGGTTTTCCTTCCGAAATGATAGATGATGAGCCAGAGGAGAAGGGCTACGAGGTTGTTATTCGTAATCGACAAGATAGTTAATTAAAATGATTAAAGTCGAAAGTTTAGTCAATCTATCAGAGTATCCAATTAATGACCCCCAAAGTGCCCAATACAATGAAGTTGTCAAGTTTGTTCAAAGTGAACTTTATAGAGACGGTTGCAGTGTTCTTTCGACCTTTTTAACTAACAAGGGATTAGACTTGATAGCTCAAGAAGCAGAGCAAAGGAAAGATAAAGCATTTTATTCAGATTCTAAACTTTGTAATGTCTATCTTGCTAAAGGAAACTCTAAGGAACCCAAAGATCATCCTCAAAATATTTTTATGGAAAGATCAAATGGGTTTATTACTGCAGATTTGTTGAGTGAAGGCACATTATCATATTTACTATATCATTGGAAACCATTAAGAAGTTTTCTAGCTCAATGTTTAAGTAAAAAAGAACTATATATTTACGAAGACCCTGTATCAAACATGATCGTTAATGTTTGCAAGCCAGGACAGACTTTTAATTGGCATTTTGATACAAACGAATTTACTATTACCTATCTTTTAAAAGGAGCTGAGTCTGGAGGGTATTTTGAGTATGTTCCTAACTTGAGATTAAAAAATGATGAGTGCTTTAAGGAAGTGAAAAAAGTTTTAGATGGAGATCGAACTAGAGTTAAGAGACTTAAATTATGTTCGGGTGATTTACAATTTTTTCTAGGAAGATACTCACTCCATAGAGTAACTCATAATAATGGAAATTCAGATCGACTTCTATTGATTCAGTCTTTTACAGAAACACCTGGTATCGTTGGCAGCAAAGAGCGTGTCAAGGACTTATATGGCAAGACAACTCAAGCTCATAATAATATATTTGGCAAGCAAAATCGAAATGATGATTTGCTCGATTAATTTCACCTAATCTTTTTCTAATCAACGTCTAAAATTCATTTACAAAGCAACCCTAATGTTTAAAATTATCTTTTTATTCTCCTAATCGACCAATGAATTCAAAATCGTCTCCCAATTTTAAGTCCAAAAATATCGTTAAAAGTATTAGCAAAGCCATTGCTATGGGGAGGACTCAGGCAATCTTAGCAAGCCAAGGAGAGGATTGGGAGAGTGTTGTAGATGTTCTTGATGAGGCTGAGCATCTTCTTGGAAAAGAAATGAGCGTTAATTCTCATATAAATTCAGTAATGTTTTCAGAGGATTTTAATGCGCAGTATGAGAAAACGTTGCCTTTAATTTCAAATTTTTATAGTGATCTTGGAGCGAATAAAGCCTTATATCAGGCCTTTAAGAGGGTTGAAAAGTCTGGCTTAAATAAGCAGCAGCAGCATATCGTAAATGATTCATTAAGAAACTTTGAACTTGCTGGGGTTGCCTTAGATGGTGTTTATTCTGAGCGATTTAAAGAAATTCAAGGGCAATTAAGTGTGCTCAGTAGTCAGTTTTCTAAAAATGTTTTGCAATCGACAAATTCGTGGAAAAAAACTGTTTCAGCTATTGACCTTAAAGGTTATGGTGAAGCTGAGCTCTCTAAAGTTAGAAAAGGCGATGTCTATGAAATTAATTTGCAAGTGCCTGTTTATATTGATCTGATGACTTATGCTGATAGTAGTGATCTTAGAGAAGAGGTTTACAAGGCTTATATTTCACGAGCCTCAGATATTGGGATTACCTCTAAGGAGTTTAATAATCGTCCAATTATGGATGAAATTTTAAAATTAAGGTCAGAATTGGCACAATTAGTCGGGTATTCAAATTATGCCGAGTATTCGACACAATCAAAAATGGTCAGTTCACCAAATGCCGTTGTTGATTTCCTAAACAGCCTTATTGATCTTTCTTCAGCTCAAGCAAAAAGCGAATTAAATGATTTGGAGAGTTTTGCAGGACATTCTCTAATGCCTTGGGATCTGATGTATTATTCAGAAAAATTAAAACAAAAAACGTTTAATTTTATGCGCTCTGATTTAAAACCATATTTTCCTGAAGAAAAAGTTTTTAATGGCTTGTTTACAACTATTCAAAATCTTTATGACGTTAAATTGACTGAGATTAAAGAGACAAGTTATCATCCAGACGTAAGAGTTATTGAGCTAGAAGGAGATAAAGGCTTTATTGGTAAAATATATTTGGATGTATATGCTAGAGAAAATAAACGTGGCGGTGCATGGATGTCAGACTACCAGGGCCTCTATAATGATGCTTTGCCAGTAGCCTTTGTTGTTTGTAATCTAAACTCACCATCAGACGGGAAGCCAGCACTATTTGATTTTGATGAAATCGTAACCATTTTTCATGAATTTGGTCACGCGCTTCATCACCTCTTAACAAAGGTGCCTTTTCCATGTGCTGCTGGAATCAGCGGTGTTCCTTGGGACGGTGTTGAACTTCCAAGTCAATATATGGAAAATTTTTGTTATGAAAGGAGTGTGGTTGATTTAATTTCAGGTCACTGGAAAACGAGTGACAAACTTCCTCAAGACCTCTTCAAAAAGCTAATTGATTCTAAAAACTTTCAATCTGGCTTACAGATGCTCAGGCAGTGTGAATTTGCCTTATGGGATATAAGTACTCACACATCTGATGCTGATACTTATGAGATTCTCAATAAAGTTAGAGAGTCTACTTCATTGGTTCCTATAGTCAATGAAAATTGCTTCCTTAACTCATTTTCTCATATCTTTAGTGGAGGATATGCAGCAGGTTACTTTAGCTATAAGTGGGCTGAGGTTCTAGCAGCAGATGCCTATGAGTTTGTCAAAGAAAATGGAGGAATTGGTTCAAAGGCATCAAATGATTTTAAGGAGTGTATTCTTGAAGTCGGAGGAAGCTTAGACTTTATGGAGCAATATATCAAATTTAGAGGAAGTAGACCTAAAATGGATGGACTTCTAAAAGCTTCTGGAATTTCGATTTAAAGACACTAAACTTGGTAAAATAAAATTTTTTGCTAAGTGCAACTGGAAAAATAATGATTAAATACTTGTTAGGCGCAATTCTTACTTTGGCTATTATCGGTGGCGCCTTTTCATTCAAATCAAATGACCAAAGCTGGCAAATAATTGTTCATAAAGAAGAGGCCTTTAAAAGTGTCACTAATGGCGCTCTAAGAATTTATAAGATTGGAATGGATCTTTTTACTGATAGCAATCTAGTTGATAAAGCTTCAATTGTATTAGAAGACAGCTAGAAGCCCTAAGGAGCTTTAGAAATCAAGATTGATCCGTTAGTCCCTCCAAACCCAAATGAGTTTGAAATTGCATAATCTATTTTCATTTCTCTTGCTGCGTTAGCAGCATAGTCTAAGTCACAATTTGGATCTTGATTAAAAATATTGATCGTTGGAGGCGCAATTTGATCTCTAATAGCTAGAGTTGTAAATACTGCCTCAATTCCGCCTGCAGCGCCAAGAAGATGTCCAGTCATCGATTTTGTTGAGCTCATTACAATATTTTTTGAATGGGTACCTAAAGCTAATTTGGCTGCATCTGTTTCAGCAATGTCGCCAGCTGGAGTTGAGGTTCCATGTGCATTTATATAGTCAATTTGTTCAGGATCAATAGTGGCATTCTTCATTGCGTTCTTCATGCACCTTGCGGCTCCCTCACCGCCTTGAGAAGGAAGAGTCATATGGTATGCATCACTACTCATTCCATATCCAGATAGTTCGCCATAAATTCGTGCACCTCGCTTTTTAGCGTGTTCGTATTCTTCTAGAACAACTACGCCAGCTCCATCTCCAAGAACAAATCCATCTCTATCAACATCCCAGGGTCTGGAGGCTGTCTCTGGATCATCATTTCTGGTAGAGAGTGCACGAGCAGCTGCGAAGCCACCAAGGCCACAATTGGTGGAAGACATTTCGGTTCCACCCGCAATCATGACGTCAGCATCCCCATATTCAATTATTCTTGAAGCATCTCCAATATTATGGGTACCCGTTGTACATGCTGTCACAATTGCAAAATTGGGACCCTTGAAGCCATATTTTATGGACATATTGCCAGAAACCATATTAATGATAGAGGAGGGCACAAAGAAAGGAGAGATTCTTTTTGGGCCTTTTTCCCTAAAAAGGTCTGCAGTTTTTTCAATTGTTGATAAGCCGCCAATGCCAGCTCCAATTGCAACACCAATTCTTTCAGCGTTAGACTCTGTAACCTCAAGTCCACTATCTTCAAATGCTTGAATTCCAGCAGCCATTCCATAATGGATAAAAACATCCATTTTTTTAGCTTCTTTTAGGCTTAGATACTGGGAGACATCGAAATTTTTAACAGCGCCACCAAATTTGACTGCTTGCAGTTCAGTATCAATATTATTAATGGGCGCGATTCCAGAAACACCATTAACAATATTCTGCCAGGCATCATTTACATTGTTTCCAACAGGGCAGACAATGCCCAGTCCTGTGATTACAACTCTTCTTTTGCTCATAATTGATTACGTATTAAATGTAACGAAGAAATTTAAAAGGGTTTTAAAAACTAAAATTTGAGTAAAAAAAA
>CESR01063615.1_pt1 | contig 23270 bp, 21 predicted proteins | sample 356351 | NCBI WGS metagenome assembly CESR01 (sample SAMEA2622149, study PRJEB7988) | marine metagenome | isolation source: saline water (ENVO:00002010), including | reverse complement strand
GCCGAACACCCTAACATGTGGTTCATTCGATGCCAGGCGATGGTAATCGGTTTTTCAACCAGGCTACGGTAGTTCGGGTGAATCTTCTCGCCATCTCTTAAGTGGGCTTCGATTCGATCCTTCTGCGGCATCAGGGTGTGGTACATCCCACCACCGTAGTCATAGGCACCCAGGACCACGCCCTTGGCCTTATGTATACCGTGGAATGGGTACCAGACTTGCTGACTGCGATTATTCATCAAGGAAATGCCGCCGTAGATATCGTCTTTTTCCCAGAATCGCTCCTTGGCCTGAAACGCGGCCTTGTAGGCTTCCCCCCGCCGGACATATTTCATCGCCTTGACATAGTCATTCGGAAAATTGTGCTCTATGCCCACCATCAGGTGAGTAGGGATGCAATTGAAGCAATAGTCAGCGTTCAAGCTGTGTCGCACACCGTCCTGATCATAGGCAACATCGACACCGTCATCTTTAACCTGTACGCCGGTTACCATGGCGCGGTATTTCACTTTATTTCCGAGCTCCCGGGTGTAGCCCGCAATAATTTTATCCATGCCACCCAGGGGTTGCATCAGCATCGGACCATAATCCCCTTCGAATCCAACCAGGGCTTCCCGGCCCACACTCCCCTTCAAGAGGTCACGGAATGCAATCATGTCTTTCTGAACACCGTGTCTAAGGAATCCGCCTGAAGCATAGCCGGTTCGAGAACTACCACGGTAAAGATCGTCTTCACTCAAATCCCCAAATGACCTCAACATACCCAGAATGTGTTCGGCTTCGGACTCGGTGAAGGGTTGGTTCATCTCTTCCATGGACATGGACTTGGCCAGCATCTCCGAGAGGAACCCCCGTACGTTGGTCGTGTAGTCATTGCTGCGGATCGGTTTGCCACCCATCAGCGCATCGTCCTGCAGATAGGTATTGTTATTTTCGCCGACGAATACCTCGAGTTCGACACCCAACTCCTTACAGTAGCCCAGCAAGTTACGGTGGGTGCTCGGAATCCGCGCGGCACCAGCGTTGAAATACATGTGAGGCTCATCATCAAACTCACAGTACTGGCGATTTCCAATCTCATCGATCAGGTCGCCGTGTCTTACCGTGAATATCCTGCCACCGGCGCGGTGTGAGGCCTCCAGTACGGTGCAATCATATCCGACCTTGCCAAGCTCATAAGCTGCGGTAAGACCCGAGATACCACTACCCAGGATAGCGATCCGGCGCCCATTGGAACCTGGATTCAACAGGTCCAACGAGGCAGCAGCGGCCCCGTTAGGTAAAAGACCCAGCGCGGTACCAGCTTTCAATGCTGCAGCGGTGCCACCGGTAGCACCCAGTAAATTTAGAAACTCACGCCGTGTAACAAAACCAGCCATACATCTTTCTCCAAGCGAAACATCGTCTATTCGATGAAGTTGAAACAAGTCGCCAGATTACAATTTCCAGCGTTCCTTTTGCGTAATTAGTGCTGCTCATCGTTGCGCAATGCCAATAAATAAGCCGCTCCCAGCCATGCCATGATTTCGGCACAAGCCGTTCAGGTATTAGTCAGAAGCACCAATTTAACCTTTTCTAGAGGATTCTTAGTAGCATCGTAGAGGACGCTGCATTTCCATGAATCTCGACGAATATTATCCCCAATTAGTACAAAATTTTCCAGAGTTTGATGGCCGCTTTACTGCGCGAAAACTCGTCGCGCAAAATTGCGATGTGCTATTCGCTACCTATCCGGCTGGCACTATCATCGATAGCCATAGCCATGCTACGGAAAATGTCGGAGTAATCACCGCTGGTGAACTATTGCTAGGGACGGTGTGACTGAGCGGATATCGGCCGGCGACCGGTATCATGTGCCCACCTGCAAAGAACATACTGCCAAGTTCCTGGAAGACAAGCGGCACGAATTCTGGTTTAGTGCTTAGGAGCCCTCTGACAGAGCCCTGTCAATAGAGTGCGACATTTCAATCGCCATAAACGGCTTGCGCATCACCGAACTAACTTCAGAGGTGTGTTCGTAGTTCTCATCAAGTACTTCACTATAACCGGTACAAAGGATTACCGGCAAATCTTCACGCAGCTCTCGCATAGATTGCATCAATCTCGTGCCGTTCATACCTGGCATTATCTGGTCAGATATCAACAGATCGTATTTATGTGGTTGCAGTCTGAATGATTGTAATGCTTCACTCGCATCACAATATGCATCTACATCGTAACCGATGATCGACAACAGGCCCTTCACTGACCCCAGAAAATCCTCTTCATCATCTACCAGCATGATGCACTGTCCATTGCCTTTTACCACATCGGCGTCGAGTGATTCAGAATTTAGAAGAACTTCTGCTTTCGAGAGCGGGAAGTAGATGTCTATTGTAGTCCCTACACCAATTTCCGACTGCAGGTTGATTGTTCCATGGTGAGCGCGCACTATTTTGTAGACTATTGCCATGCCCATTCCGGTTCCTTCTCCCTTACGTGCGGTATGGAACGGCTCGAAGATTCTACTGAAATCTTCTTCGGGTATCCCACAACCCGTATCGGCAACGCGCAACACAACATAGTCTCCGGGTTCAATCAGCCCCTGTGAAAGAAAGCGTTTCTCCAAAACCTGCTCTAATGTAAGTGCGATGGTTATCTCTCCAGCCTCGTCACCAATCGCATGGTTTGAATTGCTAGCCAGATTCACGATGACTTGCTACAGCTGCGTGAAATTGGCGAAGACTGGAAAATCATTTCCGTAGTAGTTGAGTGCTAAACAAATTTTGCTGGGAATGGTGGCTGATAGCAGCCTTGCAGATTCTTTCGCAACATCCATCAAGTTAAGCTGTTGCTGCTCGACGCTCATATCGCGGCTGAAAGACATAATCTGATTACACAAATCACCTCCCCTGTGGGTAGCCTTTATGATCTTGCCGATACTGGCCTTGCCCTCTTCCGAGTTCTCGTCAAAACCCAGCAACTCGGCGTAGGCAGTAATTACTCCAAGCACGTTATTGAAGTCGTGTGCGATTCCCCCCACCAGGTTGCCCAATGCCTGCATCTTCTGGCTTTGTTGTTGTTCCTGCTCTTCAGCCAGCCTGCGGGTGATGTCACGAACCAATGAAAAATAGCCCAGCTCCTCACCTTCGGAACTGATTATCTTGGTGCCGATTGTCTCGCCTGAGAAGGTATCGCCATTGCGTTTTTTAAATTGCAGGATGATCGGTGTCGGCACTTCATCCTGAGATTCCAACATCGCCTGTTCCTGTTGGCGCTGCTTGTCGTCACGGTAGCGGATTAGATCACTGGCTTTCTTGCCCATCAGCTGCTCAGGTTCGAAGCCGAAAACATCTCTGGTGCTGGGGTTGGCCGCATAAATCGTACGATCGATGTGTGTTATTACGATGGCGTCCGGAATACTGTTGATGACGGATTCGAAGAGTTTTTTCTGTACTGATAAATCCTGTGCCTGTTCCTTCAACGCAGTCTCGACGCTTCTTTGTTTACGCAGCGATATATACAACGCAAATATCAACAAGGCCTGGAAAAGAATGACGAGGATGCCGACAATAACTTGGCTGCGGTAAGTTCTCCAGAGTGAGAAAGTTTCAAATTCGATAACTCTATCGGGTGGGAGTAAATCGCGATCGATGCCGACTCGATCCAGTTCGCTACCATCGAACAGGTAATTGAAGGGCAACACTGGAGTGGGAACCGGCTCATCGTAGAGTAGCGCCAGAGCGGTTTTCCCTACCTGCTCGGCCGAGGAAGAGGCACGACTCATATAACCACCGACTATGCCACGGCCGTACACTGAATCGAAAAAACTGAATACCGGTATAGCGGTGGTGCTGGTTATCTCAGAAAGTACATCCTGTGTACTGAAGACGTAGCCGTCTGTATCCAACCTATATCTAACTAGGATTATGGCAGTTCCCTCAGGTGCTGCCTGCAATAGTCTGGATAATTCGTTAATGGGAAGCCCGGCACTGAATTCAACATTTGCAGCGAAATCCACTTCCTCCAGAGCGTCACGAACCTGTCTCTGTTGCATTAGTCCATGGGAATTACTGCCAGAGAGTACCAGCAAATTTGTGAGCTGCGGAAAAATTTGCGAAATCAAACGCAGGTTTTCCCGAGTCATCTCATCGAAATCCCCCTGCACCGTGTACACCTGTTCTCGGCTGCCAACACCATTCGTTGGAACGTTTCTGAACTCAGGCGTCAGATAAATCCTCGGCACACCCGGAAAAATCTCGCCACCGTAGGCATCTAGAAACCGTGCTGAGGGCGGCAGCACGGATATAACGACATGGGCAGGATCGGAGACCTGCCGTTCCTTCAAGAACTCGATCAACGTATCCGGCCGCTGCCCATCAGCCGGCTGATTGACTCCCGTGTATTCGATAGACAGGCGCAGCGGACGGTTTGGTCGGCCGTTCTCAGTAACAAATGAGTGCAACGACGTATCGAAGGACTGGCGCCAGAAATCCAGGTCTGACGCATCATGAATGACCAGTATTTTCTGAGCAGAAGCCGCATCCTGGGGGTAGGCGGTCGCGGCCGCGAGCAGGAGAAAACCCGCAATAGTGCCTATCAGCAGGCGGTTTAGCGCCCTATATACAAGGAGGTAATGATTCAACAAGCGCTCTGTGTCTTCAGCTCCGTATTTTGAGCAGCCTATAGTAAATCACCGGGACAATTGCCACAATTTTCAGGAGATTGCAGCTGCGACTCAGGGCACCAGGCTGGACCGGGCTTGCGTACCCCGGTGCCCATCGACGCTGGTGACGATATACAGCTGTGTACATTCCACCTTCTACCCAGGCTCGATGCAACCCAGTATAGCCCTGCGCTCAGCTTAGAAAAACTCCGGCAGGCTTGTTATGCTTGAGAGTTCCGAATCAGGGAATAAAGTCATGGCGAACAAACCACTACTTCAGCGTGCTCATTGTGTCTTGTTGTTGGCATTGCTTTTAAACCATCCAATTTCTGTGTCAGCGGAAGATCTATCCACTATCAACGACCGAATCGCTATCACCGAAATGCTCGCCCAGTATTCCTACCGCTGGGATTCTAAAGATTCCACTGGATTTGCGGACCTGTTTACTGAGGATGGCGTCATGGAGCGCTGGCGAGAGGGCGCCCTGGTAGAGAATTCCCGCATAGTCGGAAAACCGGCGATCTACCAATACGCTCGGCTGTCTCATGAAGGTAGACTGGCGGATCGCCAGACTCGCCATCACTTCTCGGGTCTGGTGTTTCTGGAACTGACTGGGCAGACCGCAGTCACAGAGAATATGGCACTGATAACTCATCAGACTGCTGAGGACCGCACTGCCGCTATCGCCAGTTCTGGCATATACCGAAACACCTGGCGCAAGACCCGGGATGGCTGGCGAATCAGCACGCGGGTGCTATTTCCTGACAGTTTCAGCAGCACAGGAACATTACGCTGATGTGCTGGTTGTTTTCCAACTACAAGGGGTGAATGGGGCGGCAAATTGCTTAGATCAAATCGCTAATATGCCAAGCAGTACCAATATTTAGATCCTAGAATCGCTATGATAGATGCAACAAACAATACTAACGATAAATTCGAAATGAAAGATCGATTCCTACTGATCGGCACATCCCAGCTTACTTTCCTTGTACTGATGATTTCTATTCCTTCAGAAGCTGCCAACAATGGTTGGTTAAGTGGTAGCTGTGCCAGTGGTTCCGGTGTTTACCGGTGGACTGACGGCAATCGCTATGAAGGCCAATGCCAGAATAATGTCTTCCAGGGTCAAGGTACGCTCTTTCTTAATAACGGGGATCGTTATGACGGCTCATTTAGTAATGATCAGAAGAACGGCCGCGGCATCTACAGCTTTGCAAATGGAGACCGGTTCGAAGGGCAATTTCGCGATGGTCAACGTAACGGACAGGGCGTACTGTCTCGCCTCAATGGTGACCGGTTTGTCGGACAATTTCGAAACGACCGGAGAAACGGGCGCGGTAGCTATACCTTTCTAAACGGTGATCTCTACGAAGGCAATTGGGAAGCCGATCAGTACAATGGGCGTGGGGTCTACTCCTTCAGTAATGGCAATCGTTATGAAGGCCAGTGGCGTGATGGCTTACAGAATGGTCAGGGCTCCTTTAGCTGGGTCAATGGCAATCGCTACGAGGGCGAATTTCAAAATAATGAACGCAACGGCCAGGGCACCTACACCTGGGCCAACGAGAACCGCTACACCGGCATGTGGCGTAACGGCGAACAACATGGCAATGGCACCAAGTACTGGGTTAATGGCGACCGTTACGAAGGACAGTGACAATCTGATCAAATGAACGGCCAGGGCATATTTTTTTATGGCAATGGCAATCGTTTCGAAGGTGGCTTCAGTGATGACCGCATACACGGCTACGGAACCTATTTCTTCAACAATGGAGATCGCTATGTCGGTCCCTGGGTAAGGGGCGAGCGAGATGGTCCGAGCATGTATTACAATGCGGCGGGCGCGAGTTTGGAAATGCAATACAGTGGCGGGAGACGCCAGTGAGCGACCTTGTTGATCAGGATCGCAGCTTGTAACCAGTTCGAAACATGTAATACACCACACCCAGACAGGCAAACATAAACGCCAGAATACTCGCCAGGCTCAGTTTACATTCACCCCCTGCAATTTCATAGAAACTCCAGCGTAAACCGCTCACCACGTAGAGTACCGGATTAAATAGCGGAACCGATTGCCATAATGGCGGCAACATATGAGTTGAATAGAAACTGCCGCCCAGAAACACCAGCGATGTTATTACCAGCATTGGTACGACACAGAGCTTCTCGAAGAGGAAGCCAGAGTGAGCTCTCCGAAGGAGTATGGCAAATTGAGCACTGTTTAGATTCGTAGACTGACCAGCGAATACATGTTTTCATGCGCCAGTCCCCACTACAAAACAGAAAACAAGAAGGCCGGCAGTATGGTCACGGATAGCGAAAGCACTGCGGAAGTCGATCCACCGGTTTCCAGCGACTCTGCTAGCTTGCAGGCGTACAAGAGACCGTACTACCGATACCTGGTATTGGGGATTCTCACCACAGTTTACATTTCAAATTTTGTCGATCGTCAGGTCATCAATGTGCTGGCCGAGTACATCATTGAAGACCTGAATATCTCCGATGGTCAATTCGGCATGCTGTCCGGACTGGCCTTCGCCTTGATCTACACGTCCCTGGGAATACCAATTGCCCGTTGGGCTGATATTAGTAATCGACGCAATATCATCGCTATCTCCGTTACCATCTGGAGCCTGATGACGGCCCTTTGCGGAGCGGCGCAGAACTTTGGCCAGCTATTCCTGGCTCGTTTCGGGGTTGGCGTGGGTGAAGCCGGGGGTTCACCCCCGTCCCATTCCATCGTTTCCGATATCTTTCCCGCCGAACAGCGTGCTACAGCACTCTCAATCTATTCCCTTGGCGTGTATGGCGGCATCCTGGTAGGCACGGTGGGCGGTGCCTATCTGGTGCAGTTTTTTAGCTGGCGAACCGCCTTCATCGTGGTTGGTTTACCCGGAATATTTCTAGCACTGTTGGTGCGGTTTGTTATCAAGGAACCACCCAGGGGGATGGCGGAAGCGCGCAAAGATGTAGCGCCGCCGGGTTTCTTCCGCGTGATGCTATTTCTCTGGGAACGGAAATCCTTTCGACATCTCTCCTTCGCCTGTGCTCTGCATGCCTTCGTTACCTATGGCATGGGCAACTTCATGCCATTGTTTCTAGGGCGCGTACATGGCATGCCGATCCTGGATATCGGCTGGTACTATGGCATGATTGCAGGAATTGGCGGCCTGGCAGGCACCTTCTTTGGTGGCTGGGCGTCAGACCGGATGACCAGGCAGACCGGTGATAAGACCTGGTACGTGTGGATACCCTTTATCTCAACGATCCTCGCGATACCCTTCGCTTTAAACACCTTTCTAATCATGCCCGATGGGTATCTGGCAACGTATTCTTATTTCCTCCCCGTGTTCTGCGGCGGTTGGTATCTCGCCCCGTGTATCGCCTCGACACATTTTCTGGTGGGCATTCGCATGCGGGCCATGGCCTCGGCGATTCTGTTGTTCGTACTGAATCTAATTGGCTTGGGCCTGGGACCGATGCTGACAGGATTTGTCAGTGACTTCCTCACGCCATCCTACGGTGATGACGCGCTACGCTATGCGATGTCGATTACCGTGCTGGTGAATATCTGGTGTGCGGTACATTATTATCTGGCCAGCAAAACCATTCGGGAAGATTTTGCCAGAGCGCCAGATTAGTAAAAACTCAGTCTGCGGCGGCGCCCTCCTGAGAGCAAGTCGGGCAATGTTATTGAAAGAAGATTTATTCAAACTTTGTAGAATCCATTAGTAGTACTGTCAAAACTGAATCTATTTCGAATTATTTCGTCAGCCCCACTTGGATATCTAAGATTTTTTGATTCAGTCGGAGGCGTTGGGCTAAAACTGCAGGCAATTCTCGAATTCGAAGCTGCGCTGCGGTTATTGGAGTAACGCTTCGCTTATACTGGGATGAAAAGAGCTGATCCATCAGTGTAATTACAGCGATGCACTGGGGTATTTTATTTTAACGCGATTTGACCCAGATCATTATGGTCAATCAAAACAGTGTTCAAGCTGTACCGTTCCTCAACCATTCGTAAATAACTATGGACTACGATCTTGCCATCATCGGCGCAGGGCCCAGCGGTTTAAGCTTTGCCTGTTCTTTGCATGACAGCGGGCTGAACATAGCAGTTATCGAGAAACAAAGCCGTCAATTGCTGGCCGACCCGCCGATAGATGGGCGCGACATTGCCCTCACCCATTTATCACGCAAGCTGATGCAGCAACAGGGCAGTTGGCAGCGCATCGATTCGCGCCATATATCTCCGATTCAAAGGGCCGAGGTGATTGATGGTGAATCACCCTACACGCTCAATTTCGACACCCCCTCAGACGACACCGATGCACTCGGCTTCCTGATATCCAACTTTCGAATCCGCAAAGCAATTTTCGAAGAGTTTGATAAGCTCGAAAATGCGACGCTGATGGATGCTACCGAGGTTAGCCAGGTCTCCAGCGACGACAGGGGTGCAACAGTATCCCTGGCCTCGGGTGACAGCATTCGAACCTCGATGATCGTGGCTGCCGATACACGTTTTTCCGCATCACGCCGGCAGATGGGTATTTCATCCGGCTTACACGACTTTGGTCGGACCGCGATTGTCTGCTGGATGAAGCATGCACTGAGCCACGATCAGACCGCTTTTGAATGTTTTCACTACGGGCGTACCCTCGCCGTCCTGCCGATGCCTGGCGATATGTCCTCCATCGTCGTCACCGCCCCCACCGACCAGGCGGAGGCAATAATCGATATGAAACGCGCCACCTTTAACCAGGATATCGAGAAACGCCTGAATGGACGACTCGGCGCGATGCAACAAAAAGGCAAGCGGTATCCCTATCCACTCGTCGGTGTGCACGCCAATCGATTTTTTGCCCAACGATTCGCATTGATCGGTGATGCGGCTGTTGGCATGCACCCTGTTACTGCCCATGGATTTAATCTCGGCTTAAGCGGCCAGGATTTACTTGCCGGCGAAATGTCGAGCTCGATTTCACAGGGTCGGGATTTCTGGGATCCGGCCGGCCTGTCCCGATATCAACAAAAACATATGCTGTCCACACGCCCGCTTTACCACGGCACCAATTCGATCGTGTCACTATTTACCAACGACAGCCTGCCTGCCACATTGTTGCGCAAAGCCACATTACGCCTGAGTAACAATCTGCCGCCGGTCAAATGGGCAATTACCCAGAAGCTGATGGCAAAAAATCAGGTTAATTCAATACTACCGACCTTGTTGCATCGTTAGACCCTGGGATGGTTCTCTACAGTAATACCTCTTTGGGTCCCTAAATCGCTTCAAGCGCCTGGACGATTTCGGTTACGGCAACGACCTCGATACCCTTAATTGGTTTCTTTGGCGCGTTAGCTTTCGGAACGATTGCCCTTGTGAAACCGTGTTTGGCTGCCTCCTGCAACCGCTCCTGTCCTCCAGGTACCGGTCGAATCTCGCCGGCCAGTCCAACCTCACCGAAGACCACCAGATCTCTTGGTAATGGCCTGTCGCGAAAACTCGATACGATCGCTAACAGCAGTGCCAGATCGGCGCTGGTCTCGCTAACTTTCACGCCACCGACGACATTCACGAACACGTCCTGGTCAGCCATGTAGAGCCCGCCGTGTCGATGCAACACCGCCAGCAGCATGGCCAGCCGATTCTGTTCCAGACCCACGGCCACACGGCGCGGATTACCCAGCGGGCTGCTATCCACCAGCGCCTGAATCTCCACCAGTAGCGGACGCGTGCCTTCCCAGAGCACCATGACCAATGAGCCTGGTGCATCTTCTTCTGATCTGGCGAGAAATATCGCCGACGGATTTTTGACTTCCTTCAGCCCCAGTTCGGTCATGGCGAAGACACCCAACTCATTAACCGCGCCGAAGCGATTCTTCAAGCCGCGCAGGATGCGGTACTTATTATCGTCACCACCCTCCAGCATGATGAAACAATCGATCATGTGTTCCAGCACCTTGGGCCCGGCCAGGTTGCCTTCCTTGGTCACATGCCCCACCAGGAACAATACGGTGTTGGTCTGCTTGGCATATTGGATCAGGTAAGCAGCGCATTCGCGCACCTGGGACACACTGCCTGGCGCCGAAGCCACGTCGGCACTGTGCATGACCTGTATCGAATCGACTACAACGAGTTCCGGTGCGTGTTGCTGGGCGGCCTGAACAATCTGCTCGACGTTGGTTTCCGCCATCATCTGCAGCTTGGCTTCGGGAAGGCCCAAGCGCCTGGCGCGCATGCCAACCTGTTGCAGAGATTCCTCCCCAGTGACATACAGTGCAGCTTTACCGCTGTGGGCGAGCTGACACATAACCTGCAGCAGCAGAGTACTCTTGCCGGCTCCCGGGTTGCCGCCAATGAGTACCACCGATCCAGGCACCAGCCCTCCCCCCAGCACTCTGTCCAATTCACCGATACTGCTGGGGTAACGGGGCAGGGATTCTAGATCGATGTCCGACAGATTCTGCACATTAGACTGCTCGCCGGAAAAACTCGGCTTGCGAAAATCTGCCTTGGTCGCCGGTGAACTGCTGGCGCCTAAATTCAGCCGGGAGAGTGTATTCCAGGCTTTACAGGCGACACACTGCCCCTGCCACTGGCCATGTTCAGCGCCGCAGTCTGTACAAACCAATGCTGTCTTGGTTTTTGCCATAGCTGGACTGATGCTTCTTCCTCTATTTGTAGTACTGAGTTCTGTTTCCTAGATTTGTAGTACTGAATTCTGTTTCCTCTATTTGTAGTCCTGAATTCTATTTCCTGACAAGTTTTAGCGCTTTTCAATCGGCTTGGAATAAAAGAGTAAGCCAGAGCCACCCAAACCGCGCTACACGTAGTCAAAATCGACGCGCCGAGTCACTTTGCAAAATAGCTCATATGCGATAGTCCCGGCAGCGTGGGCCACTTCGTCAGCACAGAGGCCGGATCCCCACAGCACTACCTCATCGTTGATACTGGCAGCCTCGATTCCGGAAAGATCGACGGTGATCATGTCCATGGAGACTCTTCCAATGAGACGGGTTCGGATTGCACCCGTCTGGGTCTTGATTAGTACCGGAGTTCCATTTCCGGCGGAGCGGGGATACCCATCGCCATAGCCGATGGAGACTACGCCGACTCGAGTATCCCGGTCGCAGACATAGCCGGCGTTATAGCCAACCGCGTCTCCAGCGCTTAAATCGCGAATTTCAATTAGCCGGGACGACAGCGTCATTACTGGTTGCAGGCCAATTTCTTCACCCGTTTCATTCGCCAGGGGTGAGCTGCCATAAAGCATTACACCGGGCCTGACGAAATCAAGATGGGTATCCGGTAGCGTGAGTATGCCTGCCGAAGCCGCTACACTGCAGGGGATTGGTTCCTGCCTGGCAGCCAGCACTTCTTCGTGAACAGCGTTGAATTTCTCCATCTGTCTGGCAGTGAATTCACGAGAGTCGGGATTATTCATATCGTCGGCGTAGCCGAGATGGGTCATCAGAACAAACTCTGTACCAGGATACTTGTGCAGCTTGGTATACGCCTCGACACAGGACTCGGCGGTCATGCCCAGGCGATTCATGCCTGAATTGTGCTTCAGCCAGAGCTTGCGTTTGTCGCCGAAAATCTCGGCTGCAAATTGTGCTTCCAACAGCTCAACCTGGTAGGGAGAATGTATGACCGGTTCGATTCCGGCTTCCAAACATAAAACCAGTTCTTCGGCGCTTACGAATCCATTTAACAGCAGGATCGGACTCTCCAGATCGAGCTGTTTAAGTTCGAGTGCTTCTGTGAGAGTTGCTACCGCGAATGCAGTAATGCGGGTATGGGGATCTTTCAGTGCCCTGGCTGCCTGTTCCATTCCATGACCATAGGCATTGGACTTTATGACCGGGATAATCTTCGACTCGGGACAGAGCCCATGTACCCGTGCCAGGTTCTTTCTAAGCGCGTTGAGATCGATGGTGGCCCATGCCCGTTCGGTGGGTTCAGTCATTCCTTGTCCCAGATTGGTACTGCAAGCCCGGCTTCGCGTGGTTGATTAAGAGAGGCATTTCTATTCCCTGCGGACAGCGCTCGGTTGCCCGTGATTACCTGCTATCCAAGTGTATAACTGTCGTCATACCTAGGCTGGGCGTGACTTTCGAAGCGGGTGAATTGTCCTAAGAAGCTTAACCGAATGGTGCCTATCGGACCGTTTCTCTGCTTGCCTATAATTATCTCGGCCACACCCTTGTCCGGTGAGTCCTCGTTGTAAACTTCATCCCGGTAGATAAAGGTAATGACATCGGCATCCTGTTCTATGGCGCCCGATTCCCGCAGGTCTGACATGACTGGTCGTTTGTTGGGTCGCTGTTCCAGGCCGCGATTCAACTGCGACAAGGCCACGACCGGACACTTAAAATCGCGAGCCAGCAGTTTAAGCGAACGGGATATTTCGGAAATCTCCCCTACGCGATTCTCCTTGGTGTTTTTAAGCTGCATCAACTGAAGATAGTCGACCACCACCAGGCCCAGTTTCCTTTTTTCGTGTTTCAGTTTGCTCTCAATGCGGCGCAGCCGTGCGCGCATCTCCATCGGTGTGATACCGGAGCTTTCATCGATATAGAGTGGACGGTCTTTCAGCTTCTCCACGGCAGAATTAAAGCTGGGCCAGTCTGCTTCGGTAAGATTACCGGTACGCAATCGGGTCTGGTCGATCTTGCCGATGGAGGAGAGCATCCTGAAGATCAGGCTCTCTGCCGGCATCTCCAGGCTGAAGACCACGACGGCATCGTCGCTATGCATTATCGAATTTTCAACCAGATTCATGGCGAACGCCGTCTTACCCATGGAGGGTCGGCCTGCGACGATAATCAGGTCGGATTTCTGCCAACCCAATGTCAATTTGTCCAGATCCTTGAAACCACTGGTGAGCCCGGTTAAATCGCCATCCAGTCCCGCCAGTTCATCGATCCTATCGACAGCGGCGGTGACCAAGGGCGTTATATGCACCGGTCCCGCCCCCAAGGCGCGCTCATCGTTGACCTTGAAGACCTGCTCTTCGGCCTCGTCCAGTATGGCATCAGTCTTCTTGCCCGCCGGGTTGTAGCCGCTGTCGGCGATGCCGTGTGCCACTGAAATCAATCGCCGCAGTATTGCTCGTTCCCGGATGATATCGGTATAGGTAGCCATATTCGCGGTGCCGCGAGCATTGCCCACCAACTCAGTCAGATAGTCGAGCCCTCCAGCACTCTCCAGCTGGTTGAGACTGTCCAGAGATTCAGTCACCGTCACCACGTCGATAGGGCTGTTGACTTCGCCACGCTGCATCATCACATTGAAGATGAGCTGGTGTTCGGGTCGATAGAAATCTTCTGGCAACAACAGGTCGGCGACATTGTGCCACTCCTTATTGTCGATCATCAGACCTCCGAGCACGGCCTGCTCGGCTTCAACGGAATGTGGGGGGACCTTCAACGCCGCCAGATTAGAGGTCTTCTTATCCTGGTTAGGCTGGCCACTGGCTTCGAATGATTCAGTCATTGATCACAAATGAGAGGAAAAAAAAGCACCATGCTGTGCTACAGATGGTGCTTCATGCACGTAAGCAGGTCAAGCAGACCCGCTACTTTCAAACTTTTTACTCGGCGGATTTTGAGGCATCGACTTCTTCGGCTTGCGTTTCGGCAGATTCTTCTGCAACAGCGCTCTCTTCGGCTTCGGCGGCAGCTTCTGCTTCTGCCGCTTCGGCTTCGTCGATTTCCTCGATGATACTGCCGTCATCGGTCACGTCGACGGCCGATTGCAGACCAACCACGGCTACCGAAATGCTGGCGTGCACATCTTGGCCCAGGTCCAGCACAAGCTCATAGTCGCCCAATTCACGAATAACACCATGGGGCATCAGCACTTCGCTCTTGGTGATATCCGACGACAGCTTGGCGTTCAGCGCATCGGCGATGTCACGGGTGCCAACCGAACCAAACAGCTTGCCTTCATCACTGGCGTTAACCTCGATGCTGAGGCTGGTGCCGTCAACTTTGGACGCTCTACCCTGTGCTGCGCCGACTTTCTCATCGTGGGCAGCAAACAGTTCAGATTTACGCTGCTCGAATTCCACCAGGTTATCTTTGGTGGCTGGGATAGCCTTACCCTGTGGAAACAAAAAGTTCCTGGCATAACCTGATTTCACATTAGCTGTATCGCCAATTTCACCAAGCTTGCCAATCTTTTCCAGCAAGATTACGTTCATGATTCTTTCCTCGTAAATATGAGGACAGGCCGCGTTTTTCTAACATCTCTCGATCTACTACCAGGTGAGAAAAACGTGATCTGTCTCCTAAAACCGTTTTCTAAAGTTATACCAACTGTCTACCAGGGCCAGCAGCACAACCATATTGACTACTACCGGCAACATCAGCACAGCATACAGGGCTGCCAACCACAGCGAAGACAGCTGTTTCTTCGCTGCCAATGCGTGTATCAGGGCCATCCCGGAAAACAGCAGCGGCAAAATCAAATAAAGCATCCAGGTTTGTGGTATCAATACCTGAAAGCTAGCCAACAGCATTAATCCCAGTAGGATCATCGCGACTTTCTGTTCTATTCGCAGGGCATGAAATTCCTGCTGAAAACCGCCTGGATTGTACAAGCTGGCCTGCATCCAGCGCGCCAACATCAGCAACATAATTGCCACAAACATATACATCGCACCGAGGAAGCTGGTCAGGCTTTCCCGAAAATCTTCAAGTTGAACGCCTTCTCCACCGAGTTGCAGACCCTGCAAGTTGTTTGTTTCCAAATACAATTCCATCTGTAGAAACAGCACATCCAACACCAGTGGCTGCAATCGTAGATAGACTTCTACAGCCAAGCCGATTGCTATGGCAGCCAACAGCGTAAATTCCCAGGACTCCGTTTTTCGCAGTATCCATGCCAGGCCGCTAATACCACATAACATGATGAGCGGAATGAAATCTCCTATCACCGCATGGGCACCAATCGACAAAACAGCCCAGGCGAAAACGATGCCGGCTTCCTGCGTGCCCTTGCGCAACATGACCAACCCAACCACGACAGGATTGAGAAAGTAAACTAACGGAACCAAACCAAGCAGTACGACCGCCAGAATGGCCTGCTTCCGCCCGTTCATCACGAATTTAGCAAGGCCGCGCATTTGTTTACCAGTTATACCTGGTGAGCATCCGTATACGGAATCAACGCCAGGTATCTTGCTCTCTTGATTGCTGTTGCCAGCTGCCGTTGATAGCGCGCCTTGGTACCGGTGATACGACTCGGGATGATCTTCCCGGTCTCAGATACATAGGCCTTCAAGGTTTCCAGATCCTTGTAATCTATTTGCTTGGTGCCTTCTGCAGTAAATTTGCAGAATTTACGCCGACGAAAATAACGAGCCATAATTGCTTTCCTGTATTAAGTAGTATTAAGAAGATTGCTCTTCTTCAGAATCTGCTGCAGCGGAATCCTGCTTATCTGCCGGTAACTCTTCGGCGGATTCTTCGGCAGATTCTTCGGCGGATTTTTCGACGACTTCTTCGACGGCTTCTTCGGCTGCACTTTCAACCGCTTCAGGCTCAGCATTCGAATCCGAGTCGCTGCCTTCCAGCCTCGATCCGGGATCTAGCTCCGCTTCCTTGGCTTTTGCTCTAGTGGCTGCTTGCGCTGCCGCCGCTTCTTCTTCCATCTTACGCTTCGCTTCGGACCGAGCCTTCCGCTCCTTGCCTTCTCGCTCGCCCTTCAGAATCAGGGATTCCTCAGTTACGGGTTCCTTGCATTTGATCACCAGGTTTCGCAGCACGGCATCATTAAAGCGGAACAGCGTGGACAGCTCTTCGAGTGCCTCACCTGTGCATTCGATGTTCATCAGCACATAATGGGCTTTGTGAATCTTGTTAATTGGATAGGCTAACTGGCGCCTGCCCCAGTCTTCCATGCGGTGAATCTTGCCACCGCTTTCGGTTGTCACCTGGGTATAGCGCTCGATCATCCCGGGGACCTGTTCGGACTGGTCGGGATGCACCAGGAATACTACTTCATAGTGTCTCATAGAGACTCCTCTTGGTTTCTGCCTCCCAACAAACACTAGCGTGCGCGGTGAGACAAGGAGTTATGTGGGGCAGAGCCAGGCTCCACCGTTCAAAAGAGCGGGAATTCTAGAGAAACTGCGGGTGCTATGCAACCAAAAACTGTCAAATTCTAGTCTGACCGGCGCTGCCTGACCGCCTCGAATAAGGCGACACCGGCGGCGACAGACACATTCAGGCTACTGACAGCGCCTGCCATGGGGATGGCCACCAGAAAATCGCAGGTTTCCCGCGTGAGGCGTCGTAATCCTGTGCCTTCTGAGCCCATCACCAGCGCTAGCGGCCCGGTTAGATCCTGCTCGAACAGCGTCTTCGAGGACTGATCATCGGTGCCCACAAGCCAGATTCCTCGTTCTTTCAGTTTCTGCAGGCAGCGGGCGAGGTTTGTCACGGCAATCAGATTAACCGTTTCCGCCGCACCGCTGGCCACTTTACTGACGGTGGCGGTGAGGGATGCAGCGCGATCCTTGGGAACTATCACCGCGTGGACGCCGGCGGCATCGGCGCTGCGCAGGCAGGCACCCAGGTTATGGGGATCGGTCACTTCATCCAGAACCAGCAGCAGTGGATCGACCTGCAGCGTATCCAGCAGCTGAAAAAGTGCTGCTTCGTGCAGTGTGGTCTCACCGCCTTCATAGAGAGCGGCCACACCCTGGTGAACACCACCGACCCGCCGATCCATTTCACTCTTTTCCAGTTCTTCGATTGCTATGCCTGAGCTGTTGGCCTGATCTAACAGCTTCTGCAAGCGCCTGTCGCTGCGACCGGCCTGGATCAGCAGTCCCGAGATCTGTTCAGGTTTCTGCGACAGCAGCGCAGCAACTGAGTGTATGCCAATAATGAGTTTCTGCTTGCCTGTCATTAGCGTGTGCGTCGACTCTTAGTGCCTCGGTTGGATTGTCTGGATGTTTTTGTTGCAGATTTCTTTGCATTTTTTCTATTTGCAGATTGCTTATTCCGAGCCTTGCCGTTAGCAACGCCTCGAGATTTCTTCGATGATTTTTTGGAAGAAGCCGATGGCTTACTTTCAGCACCACCGCGAGAACTCCCTGTTGATTTAGAGGAAGGGGTAGACGTCTTCTTCTTCTTCTTCTTCTTCTTAGCTGCATTGCGAGAATTGCTGGCTGATTTTTTTGAAGGAGTCGATGCCTTTTTCTGTTTGCCACCTTGCTTGGTTCGATGCTTTGTTGACTTGTCCCTACTATGCTTGCCGGCCTTATGAGATTTGCCTTTCCTGCCAGGCTTGGATGCATTGCCTGACGAGCCATCGCCCAGCATTTGCAGGTCGATCTTCTTCTCATCGAGGTTGACGCGCATGACTCTTACCTGAACCGTATCTCCAAGACGATAAACCGTGTGCCTGCGTTCCCCTTCCAGGCAATGCCTGACAGGGTCAAAGTGGTAATAGTCATTGCTCAGCTCGGTGATGTGCACCAACCCCTCGATATAGATGTCGCGCAACTCGACGAACAGACCAAAGCTGGTAACCGAGGACACAGTGCCTTCGAATTCATCGCCGACGTGATCCTGCATGTATTCACATTTCAGCCAGTCGAGCACATTGTAGCCGGCAGCATCGGCACGACGCTCGGCGGCAGAACAACTTTCACCGAAGCTATCCATGTCGGCTTTGCTGTATGGGTAGATGTTGTTCTGTTGAAGTTTCGGGGCTGCCTTATGTCGTTGCAGATGCGACCCAGCCTGGTTTCGAATCAGGTAACGAATCGCGCGGTGCACCAACAGGTCCGGGTAGCGGCGAATCGGTGAGGTGAAGTGTGTATAGGCGGGGAACCCCAGACCAAAGTGCCCGATGTTGTCAGGCTGGTACACCGCCTGCATCATGGAACGGATCAACATGGTTTGCAGTAAGTGTCGATCCGGGCGTGTTGCAATAATCCGCATGGTCTGCTGGTAATCGCTTGGCGAGGGTTTTTCACCGCCGCCGAGATGCAAGCCCAATTCTCCAAGAAACTCTCGCAAATTCTCCAGCTTGTCCGGATTAGGACCTTGGTGGATGCGATACAAAGCCGGTAGCCGGTAGTTCTCCAGCAACTGAGCGGCGGCAATGTTTGCACACAGCATGCACTCTTCAATCATGCGATGTGCATCATTGCGCTCAACTGGCACTATCTCGCGAATTTTTTTGTCTTCGCCGAAGACGATGCGAGTTTCTGTAGTCTCGAAATCCAGCGCTCCGTTTCGTTCGCGATGGCTGCGAAATGCCTTGTACAGCGAATGGAGATTGTCCAGATGATCGGAGATCACACCGCGCCGTCTGCGCAGTCGCTGTTGCATCTTCTGCTGGGTATCAGTACCAGCTTCCTGCACGATGTCCGCCACCTCGGTATAGGTCAATCGCGCCTTTGAATGAATGACCGCCTCGTAGAATGAGTAGCCGGCCATCTCGCCGCTGGCTGATATCTCCATTTCACAAATCATCGCCAGCCGATCGACGTTGGGTTTGAGCGAGCAGAGCCCATTGGACAATTTTTCCGGCAACATGGGGATTACGTACCCGGGAAAATAGACTGAGGTTCCACGCGTGATCGCCTCTTCATCCAGAGCGGTGTTCAAGGAAACGTAGTGCGAGACATCGGCAATCGCAACGTAGAGTGTCCAGTTGCCACGCTGGTGCTGCTGGGCGTATACCGCGTCATCGAAATCTTTGGCGTCTTCACCATCGATCGTTACGAAGGGAACGTCACGCAGATCGAATCGGCCGCGTAATTCTTTTTCGGCAACTTCTTCGGCAAACCGGGCGGATTCCTTGCTTACCGCCGCGGGCCACTGGTGGGGAATATCATGGCTGCGGACCGCTACTTCGATTTCCAGCCCTGGTGTTGCTACGTCTCCCAATACTTCCACGATGCGGGCAATCGCCTTGCGACGTCGAGCGGGGTACTCGGTAATCTCAGCGACCACGAACTGGCCATCTATGGCACCGGCTGTTTGTTGTTCCGGAATCAGAATCTCATGGGCTATTCGTTTGCTGTCCGGAACCACAATCCCGAATCCATGTTCCCAATAGAATCGCCCCACGATCTGTTCATAGCGCCGCTGCAGAATTTCGACCACAGTGCCTTCTTTGCGGCCCCGATTATCGAAGCCGGTAAAGCGAGCCAGCACCTTATCCCCATCGAACAGTTTTTCCATTTCCCGCAGACCGAGAAACAGGTCATCGGAAGCATCGTCGGGCACGAAATATCCGACTCCATCCTTGGTGCCCTGCACGCGGCCCTTTACAAGGTCCATGTGTGTCGCCAGGCCGTACACACCACGCCGGTTGCTGATTATCTGGCCATCACGACTCATGGCAATGAGGCGTCGCCGCATACCTTCCACCTCTTCTTCGGCGTGCATGTCCAGTTGTTTGCAGAGCTTTGCATGGGCGATCGGCTTGCCCACCTTCTCCAAGTGTTCGATGATTGCGTCCCGGCTGGGAATGGGGTGGGTATGGGAATCCGAGCCACGATTGGCGGAAGATTTGGAAGGCATTTCTGATTTAGACTTACGGGAGGGCATTAGGAATGGGCGGAGTATACACCCCTTGATGTGGCTTGTCTGTGGAAGATGGATATTGACAGAAACGGGCAGCATCGCTACAGTTGCGCTCCCTTGCCCAGGTGGGTGAACTGAGCGCTTTTTGTGAAGCGACAGCTTCATGCTCAGTGAACGATACCAATCTTTGATTGGTGGCCGGGGGATTTGGTAGACGACGTGCAGGACGCACGAGTGTCGCGGAGGACGGGATGTCCGAGAGCGACCGCAGGCGCTAGCCTGCCAAAGTAGATAATCAAAGTTGACTATTCTGAAGTTGACTCAGCAGGGCCCAGGTGGCGGAATTGGTAGACGCGCTAGCTTCAGGTGCTAGTGATCGAAAGGTCGTGGAGGTTCAAGTCCTCTCCTGGGCACCAACTAAAAGAATTATTATTGATAAATAACAATTACTTATTTATATGGTGCGCCTGACCCATACTTTTTTGACTTCGGATGCACTAGTCTCTGATGCATGGAAATGTCGGAAAAAAGAGATAATAAATTGAGGTCTGCTCAGAACCTGCCCAAGACACTGATCCTGTCCATTGTGTTGGGTGTGTATTTGCTGCTTTAGCTGGTACTTCACCTCTACCTGAGGTTCTACGCTGGATCACTCCGTCTACAATTAGCGCCTTCTATCTGGAAGGGGCTGAATAGTCTGTTGTGGAAATTGGTTATTTTGTTAACCGATACCTGTTAGCTGCTACACTTGTTCCCACACCAATAGGAGAATCCGTCCCATGCTCAAGTCACTCCGCGTTTTCGTGTTTACATTAGCGTTCGGATTGCCGCAGGTCCTGCTGGCACAGGAAACTGGCTTCCTGGATAGATCAGTAACCGTTAATGGTGCAAACCATCCGTTTCAGGTCTACATACCGCGTGGCTATGATGGCTCACAGCAGTGGCCAGTGATTCTCTTTCTACATGGCGCAGGGGAGCGAGGGGATGATGGCCTGAAACAGACCCAGGTCGGATTAGGCAGAGCCATACGGCTAAATCCTGAGCGATGGCCTGCTATTGGCATATTCCCCCAGATGCCTGCATCTGAAAGCTGGCAGGGAGACGCCGGGCGAGCCGCGATGATAGCGCTTGATGCCACAATGCAGGAATTCACTGTAGATAGTTCTCGACAGTACCTTACCGGGCTATCACTGGGCGGCAACGGTACCTGGTATCTCGGTTACCAGTATACCGAGCGATTCGCGGCGTTGGTCGCAGTGTGTGGTTTTGTCGGGCTAGGTGATAGCTTCCCTGCCTTCCTACCGGAAACGAGTTCCGGGCCATACCGGGATCTCGCCGTGGATCTTGCTGCAAAATCAGTGTGGATCGTCCATGGTGATGCGGATAGCGTGGTACCAGTCGATGAATCCCGTAAGATGGTGGAGGCGCTGCAAGGCGCAGGCGCAGAGGTGCACTACACAGAACTTCCCGGGGTAGGACACAATGCCTGGGATGCGGCCTATTCCAATGAAGAATTGATCGATTGGTTATTCGAACAACGAATTGATTGAAGCCACTATCGGCTGCAACTCAGCCCGCCTGAAGAGCCATATCGAGGGATTCCATCTCGAGTGAAATCCTGGGATCGAATGGAAAATCAATAGTCTTCTGTATCTGGCACATGGCATGAAGGCTCAGGATTGTGACAAGGAACGGGTTGCCGAAATACCGAAAAAGGAGTGCCGCTTCCTATACCTGGCAACTTGAGTGTTTACTGGACAGTCACAGAAAAATTGAATGAACCTGCGTGGATAGAAGGATCCTCACCGACTACCGTTACCCACTCAATCGTGTATTGCCCGGTGGTTACTGGGTCTATGATCTCGATCATCAGGTCATCGGATGCCATGATGTGCATCCCGCGCAGCTGATGCTCTCCACTGGGTCCGATCAATTTCAGACTACTCTGAGCTACATCCGGTAGCGCATTGAAGTAAAGCCGGATAGTTCTGGGGGCACGGATGAGTTTGGCGCCTAATGCAGGCTCCGCTCTTAGCAGTGGTGCGTACACGCTAGAGCTGGCGCAAGCAGAAAGCTGTAAACAGGCCAATAAGATCGCCAATTTGGAGATTGCCTTTTTCATTTGCAGGGCTCCTGAAAAGCTTCGCTAATAGTAACGCGGGCAAGGTGCCGATTCACAGTCAGGTTCAGAGATAGCGACACAATTCGCGCCATGGCGTCGCGTCTGTTGGATGTTTTCTATGGCTTTTTGGGGGGAAGTCCGGCGGCAGTGAATAGCGGACTATTCAAAGTGGTTCACTGAGCGAGGCGAAAAGTTAGTGTTCTTCTCGCTGTTTTCTAACCTGAGATAACTCCTTGGCGAACTGATCAAGCTTCATCCTGATCTCGTCTTCCATTTTCTTTTTCAGGTAGAGTTGGTCGCTGTCGAGTTCCCCTTCTTGCAGTGTATCGCTGGCGGGATCTTCGACTACTACTTGCGCGAGTTTAATCATTCGTTGTAACTCCAGCTTCTGCCAAATGAAATGCCAACCTTTATTTTGTTTTTGTGATGTTTTTAGTTTGCCTTGGTGTTCTATTTAACGCTTTTGGCTTAGAGCTTAATGGTTCTTCTTATTCCTAAGTTGCTGCCTTTTTGTACAGAATTTTTGTTGTTGTTACTGCAAAAAGGGATTCTAACCCTGAAAATTCAATAAGTTAGACCGCACTATGCAGCGCAACATATAGTGTTAATCGGTTAAAGTCAAACAATATATAGTGATTTTTGCCAATTTTCCGACCTTTCCCAATGCTCAATATAAAGTGTTGTACCAGCCCCCTCCTGAAAGCAGGACGATTCCAGCATGGAATATCTATTGGGAATTCTGATACTTAGCAATATCTACTCATTTCATGGACAAACTATACAGGGGACATCCAATTATATATTGATTGGGTGTCCTGTATTAGATATACCCAAGGTGTGAGCAAATCCGCTGTCGGATTTTGGGGTAGGAGTGAGTTTTGGGGTTGGAAGTGTCTTTAAAAAGGCATCTTTCGATGCAAATAATGATATAGGTGGTGGTGCTAC
>CESR01168511.1_pt1 | contig 23450 bp, 13 predicted proteins | sample 356351 | NCBI WGS metagenome assembly CESR01 (sample SAMEA2622149, study PRJEB7988) | marine metagenome | isolation source: saline water (ENVO:00002010), including | reverse complement strand
AACGGCCACTTCTACTACTCGCATTACTACGCAATGCAGGCGATGGTTCAGGCTGGTGAAGAACGCTACGCCAAGTGGTATCCCAGGATTCGCGACTCACTCATCACGCTGCAGCAACCCAACGGATCGTGGCAGGAGAAGGAACAGGATTATCCGCATAAGACGCCCATGGCGATCATCATTCTAGGGACCCCGAACCGGTATATTCCGGTTTATCAACGCTAGTGAACGGACCCGTCGGATGACCAATCACTACAGTCAATCTCATTCAATGAGAGGTCTAATCTGCTATGTTGCCTTGGCGATCTTTTCTTTCGTGACCGTAAGTGCGAAGAACAGTCAGAGGCACCTCTTCATACTCTCCGGTCAATCGAATATGACCGGTGGGCTTAAGGCTGGCTTTGCCAAAACGGTCGAAGACACCTTCGGGGAAGACAACGTCGTCGTTGTCCATCATAGCAAGTCCGGCCGTGGTATTCGCTTCTGGGACAAGGATTACAGGTTTCCTGACAACTACAGGTTTCCCGGCAAGGGAGTCCCCTCGGAACGGTCCAGGCAGCAGCATGGCCAGGAATACGGGCCCTTGATCGGGAAAGTTCGGGAAGCCTTCGACGGCCGATCGTTTGATTCCGTCACCTTCGTCTGGATGCAGGGCGAGTCGGATGGGAAGCGCGGTTTGGGGGCCGCCTACGAAAAGAGCTTTCTGAGGTTGTTGGGACGAATGAAAACAGACCTGGGTCGAAAGGACGTTGCCTTTGTGATTGGCCGCATCAATGACTCCTATATGAGCGAGCCCCCCTGGAAGGCTATGCGCGACGTACAGGTCAAGCTCGCTGAGGATAACGAACATGGAGAATGGGTAGACACGGACGACCTCAGTGAACCTGAACACGGCGTGCATTTCCCGAGAGAGAGTTACCCAATCCTTGGCCGGCGCTTCGCGGAAAAGGCCATTGAATTGATCCGGCAAACGAAAATAAAAAAGTGAAGCGTTACGACCACCATTACTTCGATCAACTGGCAGCTAACGATCGGAAACATGAATAGACGAAACTTCACCAAGCACTCTGCAGTTGCTGCTTCTGCGGCATTCGTCCCGGGGTCAGGCACAGGGCAGGCGGTCTCCAAGCCCGGAAAATCGGATTCCTGCCGCGTTAAACCGGGGGGCGCGCGCGTCATCGTTGCGGGCGGAGGGATTGCCGGATTATCCACGGCCTACGAGCTGATGAAGCGCGGTCATGACGTGACCGTTCTCGAAGCATCCCGGCGCGCAGGCGGTCATGTGCGAACCATGCACAAGCCTCTGGATGACGGTCTCTATGCCGACATCGGGGCCGAGCAATGCACCAAGCCAGGTTACGAAATCTACCGAGCCTACGCAAAAGAGTTCGGCCTGGAGCTGCTCCCCTATCCAAGGCGAACTACCCAGATCACCTACATCAAAGACAAGCCCTACACCGAAGAGATGCTGCGAGACCGGAAAATCCTGCAGGGATTCGGTTATAACAAACGAGAGGCGGCATACATGTCCGAGCATGGCATGAACAGCCTGCCGGGCTTGTATTATGCCCCCTATCTCGACATGTTTGAGGATGAATACCAGCCTCTGGGCATTGGGCTCGATGAGCTGGATCACATCGCCGTCAAAGACCTGCTGAAACGTGAAAAAGCATCTGAAAAAGCCGTCCAGATATACGGCAGCGCGTTTACGTCGGCGCTGCAGGCGCTCTGGCAGTCGGCGATCCTGAAACATCGCAAGGTGCCGGTTATGCCGACGCAGCTTTTTCGCATCAAAGGGGGAAACCAGCGGATGACGGATGCCTTTGCTAAGCGTTTGGGACAACGGGTTCGTTTGGGCGCGCCGATCACAAAAATCGAACATGGCGAATCAGGCGTGAACATTCATTTCAAGGAGTCCGGTCAAGCGAAGTCGACATCAGCTGATTATCTGGTGAATGCCATTCCCTTGACCACGCTCCTGCGCGTCACCGTCGAACCCAGGTGGTCGGCGGAGAAAGCATGGGTTATCCAGAACACGATGTTTGATTTTCAATCCCGGGTTGTGTTTCAGGCCCGTACGCCGTTCTGGAAGCGCGATGGGCACAGTCCGAATATGGCTTGCAGGAGCCATCACCTTCATCTGGTCTGGGAAATGGCAGAAGAAGTGGAAGGCGATCGCAGTATACTCATCGGCGCGGCCAGTGCCGGCACGACGGCCGAACAGGCCCTGGCGGCTTACCGCCGGCGATATCCCGGAACATCCGTCGACATCGAACGTACGCTGGTGCATCACTGGATTCAAGACCCGTGGGCGCCCTTCTGCGAGCGCCGAGGATTCGGGCTCGGCAGGCTGAAAAAATTCTGGCCCGAAATTCTTCGCCCGCATGGCCGTATCCATTTTGCCGGTGCTTACGCAGACAACCTGACCTGGGGCCAGGAAGCGGCAACGCGTTCGGCCCACAGGGTTGCGGAAGAGATTGATGAATCATCTTAAGAATATTCCAGGAGATCAGGCATGCATTTTCAACAAACAGCTGCCGGCGAAATCGCAGAGCCAGATCGGTGTAGGATTTCGCATGAGAAAATTGATCCGAAATACAATTTCAAGGAGAACACGAACTTGACCTGATGATGATTTTCCCGACTAAAAAGCGTGCCTTTCCCGCCGCATGCATTGCATTGGTGGCATGCTTCGGTGTTGATGCCGCGCCAACACACACTGTTCCGACGCCTGAAGGAATCCTGCAACTACAATGTGGCGCCCCGTTTCGAGACAACGCGGTCTTGCAACAGGAAATAAAGCTGCCGGTCTGGGGGGAATGCCAACCGGGAGCCCGGGTCACCATCCGTTTTGATGGCCAGACTAAATCTACTCTTGCCGACAAAGACGGAGTCTGGCGGGTTACGCTCGATCCCATGAATGCAGGCAAGTTGAAATCGGTCAATGACAGCCCGGCAGGCAAAACGATGACCATTACCTGCGAAAAGGATGGCGAAAAGGAGATCAAGATGATCCGCAACCTGCTGGTCGGTGAAGTTTGGCTCTGCGCCGGACAATCGAACATGGCCGGCAGGATGGGCCGAGCGGGCAGTCCCAAGCATTTCCCCCCGGACTCGATTGACACCGCTGATTTTCCGGCATTGCGCCAAATGATTTCACCAAAGCAAGAGTGGTTGGTTTGTTCTCCGGAAAGCGCCGTCTGGTTCAAGAAGGTTTGCTTCTTCTTCGGTCGCCGATTGCAGAGCGACATCCTGGTCCCTGTGGGCATCATTAATGCGGCTGTGGGCGGATCAAACATCGAAAGCTGGCTCAATGACATGCCATACGAGCGAGGCAAACACTACGATGCGATGATCGCCCCTCTTGAAGGGTTCGGGTTGCGTGGAGCGCTCTGGTATCAGGGCGAAAGCAACGAACGGGACGGACGAGCGTACCAACCCAAACTGGAGTCACTCATCACTGGTTGGCGAAAGGTCTGGGGACAGGGTGATTTTCCTGTCTACTTCGTACAATTGCCCGGCATTGGCAAATCTTCCACCGACAATCCGGTGGGTGGGGACGGCAGGGCCGAAATTCGGCAGGCTTACGCAGAAACACTCGCTCTACCGAACACCGGTATGGCGGTCACGATCGACATTGGCGACGTAAGGGAACACCCGCCAAACAAGTATGACACCGGTGTTCGCCTTGCATGCCTTGCGTTGAAACATGATTACGGATTCAAAGATACCGCCCTTTCTCCCATCTACAAGAAGCACAATATCGAAGGGTCTGTCGTCCGTATTAGTTTCGATCACGCGGAAGACGGGTTGGTGGTATCTCGAAAAGAAGGCTTCCTTCCTCCCAAGGCCACACCTGACGCCAAGCTTCAATGGTTGTCCGTCCAGTCCAAAGACGGCATCTGGCACTGGGCCGAAGGACGGATTGAAGGTTCGCAACTACTGGTATCCTCAAAAAGCGTAAACGATCCGGTTTCCGTTCGCTACGCCTACACCCAGCACCCGAGCGGCAACCTGCTATATAGCAAGGGAGGCCAACCCGTAGCTCCCTTCAGTACGAATGGCTACGAGACGAAAACTGTTCCGGAAACCCAAAAAGGAAAACACCTTTTTATCCTGTCAGGGCAATCGAATATGGCAGGGCTCAATCCGGATATCTCGTTTGCCCCCGCTGTCACCAAGGCCCTTGGCAAGGACCGGGTGGTCGTGGTGAAGGATGCCCACAGCGGCCAATCGATCCGCAGTTGGTGCAAGTCGAACCATGAGGTCCCTCCCCCGACGACCGGTCGGGTGCCTAAGGTGAGGGGGGAACATTATGGTCCCCTTATGAAGAAGGTGAAGGCGGAGATTGAGGGGCAAACCCTGCAGACCGTCACCTTCGTCTGGATGCAGGGTGAGTCCGATCTGAACAACACGGCCTACGACGCCTACTTGAAGGAACTGCTTGATCAGTTGCAGGAAGACCTGACCTTCAGGGACATCAATCTGGTTATCGGTCGAATCAGCGACTGCGGACTCGATCGGGAGAAAAGGCTGGAGGGCCGCTTGAACATTCGCCGGATTCAACAGGAATTCGCTGAAGCCCATCCGCGGGGAGCGTGGGTGAATACGGATGATTTGAATGATCGGACACAAGACGGAAAAACTTTCCAGGATCTGCACTACACCCCCGAAGGATACCGCGTGCTGGGCCAGCGCTTCGCGAAAAAGGCCATCGTGTTGGTCCGTAGGGAATCCGCAAGAAATACGAACGAAAGTAAATGAAGAGAAGAGGAATCAAAATGAAAACACCCTACTATTCCATTCGCCTGTTGTTTGGACTCTTGGCAGTTCTCACGACTTTACCTGCAACTTCTTCGGCTCGCGGCAAAGAGCCCGTGCCCGTGCTCACCGGGCAAGGTCAGGCACTTGAGAAACTGTATTCCGAGCAACTTGATGCTATACAGAAAGAGATTTCAGCAGCGCTACCTACGGTCGATGCGCAAAAGAAAGCGGCCTTTGAAACCGCCCGGGCTGAGCTGGGAGCGCTCAAGGCTCCGCGCGAGGATGATCCCGAAGCAGTGCATCGGGCATATCAGGCGGCCAAACCGCTTGCCGAGGCGAAAGCGCTTGATAACGCGCGACCGCTGCTCGCCGACCTCGAGTCATTCCTCTCTAGCGACAAGCTGGACTCCAAGCTGATGAAGGCCGCGATTCTCCGGCACGGCACGCCGGCCGGCCTGGCAGAGTTCGCCCAGGAGAGCGACGCCCACAAGGCCCTGCTCGACAAGCTCTTCGCCGACGAGGCGCTGATGAAGCAGATCCTTAAGTCGGGCGGTGCGAATGGTGGCGAGTATGGCGAGGCGATGCAGGTCTACTCCGCGATCCTCGAGGCGAGCGAACTGGCCCGCAAGCCGGGCATCCTGCAACGCCTGGCTCTGGGCACCGCTCTCCATCAACCGTGGCTGGACGAAGACAAAAAAGGCAGCGTGAACGGGATTGTCTTTGCCGACCACAAAACCCCGGACGGCCAGGTCGCACGCTACATACATTATGAAAAGGCCTGCCTCGCGAAAGAATTGGACCCGCAGTTCAAAGATTTCAACGCGTGGGAGTGTCGGTTCATCACGAACGATCCGTACACCAATGAAGAACTCACCTGGGTGCGTTCGATGCTTCGCCAGTTCCGCCCGGACCACATCACCAACCCCGATCAGAAATGGCGCTACACCCGTATTGTGAAAAGTGATGTGCCGTATTGCAGCACGCGGAATGACGAGTCGCTGGGCTTGCCTCAGCAACAGGCCATCGCCTTGGGCGGGGTCTGCGGACGCCGCGCGTTCTTCGGCCGCTTCGTCGCCCGCGCATTTGGGATCCCCTCAAGGCGGTCGGCCTCGACCGGCCACGCCGCAATGAACCGTTGGACGCCCGACGGCTGGGTGAACAACTTCGGCGCCTGGTGGTCGCACAACCACTGCGGCCCGCATGGCGGTCTCGACTTCTACCTCGATTCCCAGGCGCGCGAGCACGAGGAGATCTACATGCAGGTCCTCCGGGCCCAATGGATCGGCAATGCACTGGGGCAGGAAGATGTCAGCATCCGACACTACGGCCAGGGCGGTGGTTTCTGGGACGGTTTAGCGTTCTATCAAAAGCGAGACGTCGTTGAGGCCGCCAACCTTGAGCAAGCGGCAGCGGACGCAGAACTGGCGGCACTGAGTGCGGAGGAAGCCCGTCTGCTCGGCGAGTCGGACGAGATCCTTGGCGATGGGGCGGAGGTCGAGGAGATCGAGATCCCTGAGGAGGACAAGAAGATTGTCGTCGCCGAGGACGGCACGATCACTGTCCCCGCGGTGGCCTGCACCGGCCCGAGAAACAACACCGAGAAGGTCGCGTTCTTGAACAGCTGGGACGGCGGCATGCAGATCCACTACCAGCGGCTGGGCGAGCGTCCCGAACTCCTGAAATACACGGTCGAGGCTCCTGCGGATGGGAAATACGAATTGGCTTTGAATGTCAATACGGTCTCGGAAAAGTATGAGGTCATCGCCCGGATCAACCGGCGCGCCATGGTGAACCTGATGCTCCCCTACACCAAGGGAAGTTGGCAGCATACCGAGCCTGATGTCATCGAGCTGAAGGAAGGGAGAAATACGATCCAGTTGACCTTCCGTGCGCCCAATCGTGGCGTGAGCATCAAGGATTTCCAGCTCAAGCTGGTTAAATAAACCGCCACCCGACGTGACTTTAAAAACGCCTCCCCCCATGAACAGATTTTCCCGGATTATTATGGCCCTGCTTGTGCTGGCCAGTGCAGGGGTATGGCCGTTGCCCGCGATGGGGCAGGATCAGGCGGGCTCGATCGCCGGAGACGAGATCGCCGCACTTGACGCCAAGCGGATCGAGGCCGGTGCGGCCGGGTCCGCAGCCAGGAAGAAACTCGCGATTCGACGGGTGATCCGTGAAGCCGAGTCGCTGATCAAAAAGCATCCGTCCGCGTCCAACCGCTACGAGGCCCTGAGCATCCTCTTCCATAGCCAGCAAATGCTGGTCAGTCTGGATAACTCGACGACGAACCGGAAAGCCTTTCTGGCGACCTGCGGAAAACTTGCGGCAGCGCCGAACGAATATGCGGCGCTACGCCTCGACGCCGACCTCTTGCTCACGCAGGCCGAGTCGGCACGACAGGGTGGCGACTCTCACGCCCGCTCCGATGCACTTCGTCCATTGGTCGAGCGCTACCGGGACACCGAGGTCGAGGCGAAAGTGATCCGGATCGCCATGATCATGGCGCTGGAGTTTGGCAATAACAGACTGGTCAATGACCTGCGGAAGGTCATCGCCCAGCGCTTACCCGGCGACATGGACCTGATCAATTTCCAGCGCGACAAGCTGGCGGGGCAGGTTTTTGGCGCTCCGTTTATCGGGACCTTCGAATGGGGGGATGGCAGGACGGCGAGGTTCCCGATGGACTTTCTGGGCACGACCACCGCAGTGTATTTCTGGACGAAAGATGATGGCGGTCTCGAAGACCTCAGGGAATTGGCCGAGGCATGGAAGAAGGCGGTCGCGGATCCCGAGAAAAACGCTCCGGGCCGATTCCGTTTCGTCAGTATCAACCTGGACAATCTTCCCGATGCGGGTAAGAGCATCCTTCGTGAACACGGGCTCGATTGGCCCGTGCTGCGGTTGCAAGGCGGACGGGAAAGCCCGATCTACAAGGCATACTGCCGTTATGATCCTCGAGTGGTAACGGTCAATCCGACTGGCTATGCCGCGATCTTCATGACCAGTGGTCGTAGCAGCAGGGGGTATGAGCGCAACCTGCAATCCTGGCTTGCTCGTCAATGGACCCGACCGGACTACAACAGCCAACTGCAGTCCATATTTGCGGGCGAGTTTTTGGTGATGGATGCCCAGGGCGTATTTGATCCAGTCGCGCCGCCGGAGTGGAAGGCTGTCGCCAAGGGGGATTCGGCCAATCAAGACAAGCTTTCCCGTAGCGCCGAGTCCGTTCCCGAGAACAAGCTTCGCGCCATCCAGTCATGCTTCATCGCACCGCCTGCCCGCTATCGCGCATCGTTCGAACAGATGCGCGCGAACTACGAAAAAGCGGATGCGCTATGCCGAGAAGCGATTTCTTCTCATCCGTCGGCTCCCGACCTGTGGGTGGTGCGAAACCGCCGAATCGTCGCCCTTTTTGGCTTATGGAAACTCAAAGCCGAGTATCAGTATTTTGCCGACGCCGTCGAGGAAGCCAGAGCCGCTCTCGAGGCTAAGCATCCGCCCGGCGCCGACGTGGTCGCACGCTTCTGTCTGGCAAGAGAGTCGCTACGCAATGCGGAGGCTGATCCCGAATCTGTTATTCGGGACTTTGCGGAGGCAGGTGGAGATAAGGCATCCGGGCCGGTACTCGCGGCCGCAGCGCTCCTCTCGCTGGACGTCGCCGATCGAAAGCTTCACGAAAAGTATCGTCGGGCTTATCTGGATGAATACGCCGAACGCCCCGCCATGTGGACGGCGACAGCATTCTTCCTGGATCGCTACCACCGTTACTGGATGTATCATCCGCCGTTCGTCGCAGGCTGGACCTACGGCCGGCGTCAGGGGTATTTTCTGGGCATTGGTGAGCCCGAAGATGCGAACCGCTCCCTGCAAATCGAGTTAAAGACTCTCGATGGCGATACTGTCCGCTTCCCCAAGAAGGACGAGGACAAGTGGACGGTCATTTCCTTTGTATCAAGCGCGGAAGGAAGCGGCTATCTTGCCCGGTATGGAAAGTTTACCGATGCAAGGCCTTTTAATAACGTCAACCTGTTGACCGCAGTGCTGAACGACGATGCGAATGCGACGCGGAAGGTATTGGAGGCCAAGAAAAGCCCCGACCCTTTCCCAACCATGCTTGTACCCGGAGGCACGCAGAATCCGGTCGTGCAAAAGCTCGGCATGATTGTGGAAGACGGGGAAGACCAACCGGCTCACCATGGAAAACCCAATCTATTGCTTCTCCGGCCTGACGGAAGCATCGCGCTGTCGTTGTCCGGCCTGACCATGAGATTTTTGGGAGACAACGTAATCCAGAACGTAATCGAGCTACACGACGAAAAGATGGTCGATGAGGCACTGACCCGTGGCGATCTTGACGAGGCCAAGCGGTTGGCCTTCGCATTTGCGCCGGTCGAAGGGCCGACGCCGGAGGGTGAGAAAAAGAAGCCTGCCCCAAAGATCTCCATCCCGCACCTGCGCAGCCGGGCCAAGGTCTGTCTGGCGATGGGTGATCTGAAGGCCGCCTATGCCGACGCCGAGCAGGTCTACCTGACGGTGAAACAAAAAGCCGGCTATATCAGCATGCGGACAGATGACCTCGAAGAGACCGAAGCGCTTCTGGAGACGATCCGGAAGAAGAAAGATGATGCGAAGCAGTAAGGGTCGCCACAATCGCTGGAGATCAGGTTTTTCCTCCAGGTCATAACCTGAAGGTCGCAGGTTCAAATCCTGCCCCCGTAACCAATGAAGGCCCCGAACTGCAGCCAAAATGCAGCGGGCCGTGGAAACCTGGTCTCCTCGTCACCGGGTCCGTCGAGGTAGCGCTGCAATACGTGCCCGCTCCTGATGACGATTTCAATCTGAGCCTCCTGCCCGTGGGACTCTGTGATCTCCCAGGAACCCCGGCGCATGACCTTTGTTGCAACCGTTTCGAGGTTGGGATTTCAACGATTGCGGAGGTTCGCAGGCGCATTTCCTTTTGGAACGCGATCCGTGGCCGGCGTCAAATCAACTTCGTTGTCGGGGAGACGCCTGAGGTAGACGTAGATCGCGCTGCAGAGAATTCGATCCTCTGAATCGAGAAAACAGGTTTGGAGCTGCGTTTTACCCGCCGGGAGATTTGTGCGGAACGTCACCTGTTGCGATCCGGGACCGGCATCGAGCGTATAATTGCTCTCCGCGATCTGCACATTCGCCGCGGCGATCGGCCGGGCGCTCCGGCTCCGGTCCCCGGCGCCTGCCATGCCTTCGGACAGAGTCTTGGTGGACTCCTTTGGCCAGCGGCGTAGTTCCAGTTCGTAAGCGCCTTCGCAATCGACGATCACGTTCCAGTAGCCCTTCGCCCGGGCCTGGGTCAGTCCGCTGCGGTTGTCGCAGTAGTCTCCGGTCCAGTCCTGGGCGTAGAGGATCATTGGGTTGGCGTTCTCCGAGCCGACCGTGATCCAGCGTTCCTTATCGAAGAGCGCCTTCGCTTCCGCGTGCCAGGCTTCGTAGTGAGCGGTCATCGCGGTCACGATCCCGGGGTGGTCTGTGGCGACGTTCCTGGTCTGCCCGGGATCTTCACCGACGTGATACAGCGTGTGGCGGCCAACAAGCCGCCACTTTTTCCAGAGGACAACCGCGGAATTCCAGGCTGCACCCGATACCCGGTACTGCACTACCAGCTTGCGATCCGGAACCGTTTTGTCCTCACCTTTCAGGAGGCGGGCAAGGCTTGTGCCGTCGAATGAGGCGTCGTCCCGTTTCAACCCGCAAAGGTCGATCAAGGTCGGGAGAAGATCCTGGACCTGGGTGAGATCATCGATATCCGTGCCGTGCCTGAGTTTGCCCGCCGGCCAGCGGACAAAGCAAGGGACGCGGTGCCCGCCCTCGTGAACGCTCGTTTTCTTGTCCCGCATCCCGGCATTGAAAATCTCCTTTGCCTGGTTGCTCTGTGTCCCGTTGTCAGAAAGGTAGATGAGCAGAGTGTTGTCGCGCAGCCCTCTCTCTTCAAGGAAGGCCTCCAACTTGCCGAGGTTCTCGTCGAGGTTGGCGATCATGCCATAGAACTCGGCGGGCATCGGCTTCCCGTCGTGCTTCCCGCGGTAGGGTTCCGCATACTTCTTCTCACAGATGTTGGGAACGTGCGGAGTGTTGGTGGGCAGGTAGAGGAAGAAGGGTTTGCCTTCGGCCTGCATCTTCTCGATCCACTTCATCGACTTGTCGAAGAAGATGTCGGTGCAGTAGCCTGCAAACTTCTTGTCGACTCCGTTGTGCGAGAGGACCGGATCGAAGTAAGTGTTCTGCCAATAGTCGGCCAGCGAGGTGATCCCCCAGGCGCGGTGGTGGACCGTCTCCTGGAATCCGCGGTCCTGCGGGCGGTGGGGATAGCTGTCCCCCAGATGCCACTTGCCAAAGTGCCCGGTCGCATAACCAGCCTTCGCAAAGAATTCCGGCATGGTGGGGAACTCCCGCCGCATCATTGAGCGCCCCTGGCACACGGCGGTGCAACCGTTTCTCATGGCATCGACACCGGTCATGAGTTGCCCGCGGGTGGGGGAGCACATCGGGGCGACGTGGAAGTCGGTGAAGTGGACACTCTCGGAGTGCAACTGGTCCATGTGGGGTGTCTTCAAGACCGGGTTGCCGTGGCAGGAGAGGTCGCCGTAGCCCTGGTCGTCGGTGATGATCAGGATGACGTTGGGCTTTTCACCAGCGGCGGTGAAGATCGCCGCGAGGGAGAGGAAAAGAAAACCGAGAAGAATGGGAGGTCGTGATCGTGACTTCATCTGAATGCATTTTGTGTCGCGCTCCTGTCAGGAATGCTGTTCGTGGGCAGCGTTGATGAAAACGAGATGGATTTCATGCTCCTGCGGCTCATAGCTCGACCCGTGTGTAGGGGCAGGAGAGATAAGTTGGGTAGGGAGTCCCACCGTAACGGATGATCTTGCGGTGACTGCTGAAGAAGTCGATACGGGAAGCATCGGGATCGAGCTTGATGGTCGTCGTCCAGACGCCGCGCTTGGGATCGTGGACCATTTCGGCTGAGTTGGCAGCGGGGATCATTTCGCTCAGGTAACGTGGGCTGCCATCGGACGCACGATCATGCGTCCACCAGAGACGGCCACTTTCCTCGCCGGAATCCGCCGGGAAATGAACCGTGATCTCAAGGTTGCCGTCTTTGATTGCGTGTTTGACCGCCGGGGGGATCAGCAGGGCGTCTTTCACCTTTTCGGGAAAGAAATGCCGCAGGAGAAACGCAGGCAGGTTCGCCTGCTCCCTCTCCAATCTGGGATGCCCCCTTTTCCCATGGCCCGTATTGGCGCCGAGATAGAGGGGGATGTCAGGGTGATGTGCACCTCCCCACGCCAGATCGTAGGCCACCATGTCGTGAGTGCCGGGATGAAACAGCATGGCAACCTTGCGCGCACGAAGCGCTTCCAGGTTGCGGGAGATGAAGACATCGTCAGCGATGTCGTTCGCGAATTTCTCCAGTTCCCCCCAGGTATGGCCCGCATCCAGAGCGGCCTGGTTGAAATTGGGGCCAAAGTGTCCGCCCGAAAAGCCTCGCTGCTTACCACCGTTCTCGAAATGCTTTTTCCGGGCCACAGGATCGCAAAGCCGGAGCGGGGAATCCCAGATCGGCGATACCGTGGCGTGAACGGCGGTCATCCGCTCGTCGTGGAGTATCGCCATCGAGGGAGAGGCGCCGTTTTTTGATCCGCCGGTCACGGCGACCTTGCCTTTCTCGAAGTGATCCGTTTCCGCGTAGGCGGTGGTGATCGCCCGCATCAGGGTCGCGGGCCACGCCCAGTACTGAATCTTGTAGTGGGGGTTGAGCGTCTTGGCGAAGCGTCTCTCGGCCGCCTGAGCCATTTCTCTTTCCCCGTAGCTTCCTGGTTCCTGAACCACGGTCATGACCAGGCCGACGCCGTTCTTGAGCAACTTCTGCCGCAGTGGATTGGGCATGGTGTCTTTCTCCAACCGGGCTGGTGAATTTCCGCCGGTGAGATGGAAGCCCTTCGCCTTTCGCTCTGCGGGAACGACCATGCGAACCGGAACGCGGTAGTCCTGGCCAGGCCACAATTCACCGACATTGATGGTGACGAGTTTCTGGCGGGTGGCGATCGGGCCCTCGACCCGGTGCCATTTCTGGAGCACCTCGATCTTGAGCGTACCCGGATCGCGGATGGTCTTCCGGTCGAAAATCTCCTTGGCGGGTGAGGTTCCGATGGGCGAGAGAATAAGGGTGACGAAGAGGGCGTGTGATTTCATGAGATCGAACCGGGGTGGGTGAGTGGCGTTAGTTTGGTTGAGACCCAATCGACTTCAGTTGAAAAACGCTGAGATTCTCGTGGTTACCAGCTTCGAGTTCGTGTTGGCCAAGGGAGATCTCGCCGGGGGTCGTGATTTTGGTCGTAGCAGTCGATGTGTTTGCCATTTTCCCGATGCCGTAGTCGCCCGTTATTGGTTGCGCTGTTTGATAATTGACCTGATCAGATCGCGCGTAGCTTGGTCCAGTTCCGACGGTGATAGTCTCAACTCCTTTCCATCCTGATCCCAGATGACATAGTGGCCGTCGGCGATGCCGATGTAGGTGCCCTGCATCTGATGCTGACCTGAAGAGTCACGGAGTTTTTCGGGTTGGTCAAATTGGAACGGTATTTCCTGTTCGGCGATCTTCTCCAGACCTGAATTGCGCAGCCGTATATTGGCAACATGACGCTGATCCTTGAGACTCAGTCTTTTCCACGGGATGCTGATCGATTTGCCGTCCTTGCGTAGAAGATGAACCTGCCCGTTTCCGTAGCGGACGAATTTTCCATCGATGGTGTATTTGCCTGTGCGATCGACGAATTGATGAAGGGTCTCAGCATCGCTCGTGCCTGTCGAAGGGCTGGATTTTTCCGCGAGTTCTGCAATTGCCTGCGTGAGCGGTTCTCCGACCGGCACTGCATCCTCTGCTGGAAACTGGCCCCGTAACATTTCACCCGCCAGACCGGTCAGCCACAAATAGTGGTCACTGGGCAATCCCTCGTATGTCAGAAAACTACTTGCGCCGACTGGAGGATTGTTGGTGCATTTGAAAATGGCGGTCCCCTCATCGATTTCGTCAAACATCGCGACATAGATCATTCTGGCCCCGGCGTTCCTGCAAGCGACGGCTTGTGACCAGAGGAATTGTCCCTTCAGTCGCGGGATCTCGCCCAGTTCGGCGCTTTTGTCATGAGTCTTGCTCAGGTTCTGCCAACTGAACCCGGGAAAAATGACGGGGAGATATTCAAGTTTGTTGCTCTTTGCCCATTCCATGTCGGGGGTCACTGTTTTTGCCGCGTGGCGTTTGGCAGAATCGGGTGAGTTATACCTGCCAATGGTCCATGGGCTGATGATGTCCGCCTTTTTCATCAACTGGTGCAGTCTCTGGTCGCTTACGGCATCGCGAGTCAAGGTGCGCCAGAAACAGGGGACACCGAGTAAAACGGTGTTGTTGCCATACTTGGGATCAGATTTGAGGAAAGTGATCAGTTCGTCACACTCTGCAAGCGTGTATTGCCGGTCGTCCCCGAAGCCAATACCCCAGACGCCAACCACTGGTTGGCCGTTGTGGTGCAGATAGGAAGGGTCTTCGGAAATGTTCAGCTGATTGACAATACGCTTCCAGTCCTTGATCACAATTCGGGCGATTTCCCCCTGGTTCAATCCGGACAGGTCATACATCAGCGCCCATATCCGGCCATTCCGGTTAGCGGCCGCCTGCACATTGGCCGTTACCACATTGCGCTGTCTGATACCTGTTGGATCACGCAGGTCGGCACCGAAACGTTGCAGGAAGACGCCATCAATCCCTGTCTCCCGCATCCACTGAAAATGACGTTGGACTGTTTTGCCGTTATAAGGGCTGAACACGAAGGCGGTGTCGCCATTCTGGTGACGGAAGGGGGTGCGGTATTTTTCGTCTCTGTCAAACTCGCTTAAATCCGGCCACAGATCGATCGTGCAGATGCCTGGCTTGAAGAGGTTGCCGGGGCCGCAATAGTGAGCCCATCCTCGTCCCGATCCGTCCCCTTCCGCCGAGAACCAGCCTTGATAACCGCACATCAGTTTCCCATCAAGGGTTGTGTTCTCAACGCCCGGATAGTGCTTGCCCTTGAATGGTTTTAGATCGCGATATGGATCCTGTTGACCGACTGCCATCGCAGTCAGAAACCCAAGAACGGGAAATAGACTGCTAACTGTAATCCGTATTGCGTCGCTGGATCGCATAGGAGTTCTCCTCCTCAATAAGAACATGAATTCAATCGGCCATCACTGCCAGGAAGTCCCTTTTCCGGGCCGGGCTTCCTGGAGGCCCGGAAGCTGCGGATGGTGGGGGAGCCGGTGCGCTTTCTGACAGGGCAGGGCCCTTGGCTTGCGACGCGGGACATCAAGATCTAATCCTCACGATTCCTCATGCTCTTCTTTTACTTGAGGATCCTGAGGTAAGCAACGAGATCCAGAAGTTCGGTCCGGGACATGGTGGTTTCGAGACCTGATGGCATGACGGACACGGTCTCAACGTCCTTGATCTGGCCATGGCCATACAGCGTTCGCTTGCCCGAACTGTCGATCACTTCATCATACCGGCCCTCACCGCTAACATTTCTACGCAGGGTGCCGGTGAGAACGTTGCCATTGCGAAGCGTGATCTGTTGAGTCAGAAACCCGGTCTTCACCGCCTTCGCCGGATAAAGGATGGAATCGACCAGGTAGGCGGTGTCATGCGAGGCGGCGATATTTGTAAGCAGCGGCGCTTGCACCGTGGTGTTCCCGCTCTCATGGCATGTGTGACAGGCCCGCCTCCTGAACACCATGAGCCCCCGTTCGGGACTTCCGGTCGAGGCGCTTGACAGGATGAAACGACGTAAATCGGCTTTGTCCCCGGCCCTCACCGTCTTGCCGCTCAGAACCGCCTCAGAGAAAGCGAGATCATCCCGAATCCCGGCACCATGTTGTTTGAGCAAGCGCTCTTTCGTGTCCTCAAGAAGATGCAGCGCGGCCATCTGGTCGCTACAGGTCTGCAGGCTTCGCAGTGAGACAATCGCAATATCGCGATGCTCGGACAGCAGAAGCTGGGTCCACGTCTCTTTGTCAGGTGTCTTTTCCAGAATGGCCAGGGTCATCAGAGCATCCAGTCTTCTGGCAAGATCAGTCTGTGCGTCCAGGACGAGATCACGACAAAGGGCAGCGGCCGATTGATCGCCTGCGTGACGAATCCCCAGCAGGCGGTGTGTCTGGGCGCGCACTCTGGCATTCTCATCAGCCATTAAGCTTCTGAGGATCGGCAGGTCTCCGGTTCCCGTTTCACCTCCTTCAATCACCTTCAGCAAAGCCAGTTTTTCCTCGGCCTTTTCGATGTTCCCTGCGCGCGCCAGAAAACGAATGCGCGCCTGGTCAATGGCCGCGTTGGATGACCATTCCATCCGCTTCAGGGCGTCCAGTCCCTGCGCGAATACGGTGGCGGAGACTTCGGGCGTGCTGAGTCGTTCCGTGACGATGTCTTCCACCGCACTCTTCAGACTGGCGTGGGGCCAGCGTCGGGCGAGATTGAGCAGTTCCGTGGGGTCGAGTGGTCCTGGTTCAGCGATAAAGCGCGCGAGAATCTTGCGTGCTGTCAAGGCAGGAGCAACGCCGCCGGCGGACAACTCGTTCTTTTTCTCTTCGAGATGCTTGAGCTCTTCGCGCAGAGGTTTCAGTTCCGGTGAGGTCGAGCGAAAGAGGGCGGCCAGTTCCCGTTCCTGGGCGCCGTTCCGTTTCCTGGGATCCAGCATCACTGCCGCGGCAATCGGGCCGGGCAGCCCGGACTCGCTGAGATCCGGTTCAGGCATCGTCGTCAGGGACAGGCGGAAGCGGCCGATGTTGTGATATTTGATCGGGCAGTCCTGATCGAGCTCGACCTGCATGAGACGGCCTGGACCGCCCGGGACGGGATGGGCAAAGGAGAATACGGCGACCCGCGCCGGACCGCCTCTTGTGTGGCCGTCCACCGCCCAGCCCTGATTCTTGCCGGGATCAAGCGCTTTGCTGATTTCCCAGTCTTTCTGCGAGTAACTCGCCTTCGCCCTGGCCAGCGGAACGTCTTTCAGTTCGTTCGTCGCGCCCGCTTTCACACGGATATGGGTGAGGACAAAGTTGCCGTTGCCATGGGAGTAGCGGCCTTTGGTCAGGCGTTTGTCGGGGATGATCTCGAGGCGCAGGCCGGTACTGTCTTTCGGCGGGTTTTCAAATGTTACGGTGTAGCCGTCTGTTTCGGGATCCCTGCCGAGGGCGAGTAATGACAGGTCATCCAGTTGTTTGAGACTTGCGCCGGCGCGACGGTGCGCCGCTTGCGGGCGCAGGGCCAACCAGTTGGCTTTGTCGACCTTTTCCCGTATTCCGATCTCCCATTTTCGACGGGAGGCAAGCTGCTGCGGACTTTCGCTTTCCAGGCGCTCCCTGAGGGCGGCGATGTTTTGGTCGAGTCCGGCCACTTTCTCATGCGCTTCGGGATCGGGAGTTCTGAAGCCTTTGCTGCTTTCGTAGAAGGCCTCGTCCAGAGCGATCAATCCCGCCAATCGCGTCTCGGGATCCGCGTCACCAAGCAGGGTGGAAAAATGTTCGCTGTGTCCGTAGCGAGCAATCTCAAGTGCCGCCATGAATCGCAGCCGCCGGATCCTGGCCGCATCGCCGCGCAGTGCCTGGACCAGTGCCGTACAGCGCGTCGCCGCGTCGCGAAAACCGAGGGCGGCTTCGAGCTGAACAGCAGGGTCAGGATCATTCAGCAGATGCCGCAAGTCCTGATTCTTCTGCTTGTCGAGTTCACGCAGAAATTGAATAGCCAGTCGCCGCACGCGCCAGTCGTCGTGCGAAAGGGCCTTGTGGACGTGACTTGCCGCTGCTGTCCACCCACTCCGGCGGAGTGTCCAAAGCGCTTCCACCGCGGCCAGTGGATCTCCCTGGGCCAGGGCCTTGTCAATCACTGGCAATGAGGAGGCGGGACCGTTGGCCAACAGATCATCCTTCGCCTTTGCGCGTTGCGTGTGATTCCGATGTCCCAGTCCGCCAGCAGTACTGGGAGGCGTCTTTTTGTCTGTGTAGCGAATCCGGTAGAGACGACCAGTGAGATCGTTCTCATCGTCATTTCCGTACCAATCCAGCAGGTAAAGGCTGCCATCGGGGGCCAGACTCACCTGCGTGGGCCGGAACTTGGGATCGCTGCTGGTGATAAAGGGTTCGTGGCTTACAACGCGGCCGCGTTCATCGAGGATCAGGCGCAGGACCTCGTTCTTGCTGGCTGGCGCTCCATGCACGCCAAAGTTGGGAACAAAAAGATTGCCCCAGTATTGCCCGGGAAACGCGGAGGAGTAGTAAGGCAGAGCCGCGGTGTGGGCGCCGGGTGGATTCTCCCACACCGGCGCGGCCAGTGGTTGGGCCCCGGTTAGCCAGGACCAGTCATTGGGCCCTTTGTTTCGAAATCTGTAATCGGCCCCGGGGACGGCGTCCAGGAGGCAGTTGGGGCTGCCTTCACCGTTGGTGATCACCCAAAGTCGCCCAAAGGGCGTGAATCCCAGAGCAAAGGGCGCCCGCATTCCTTCCAGTAACTTTTCAAGATTCGTCCCATCGTCGCGAAACCGAAAGACGGCCCCGCTTCCGTTGCGGTCCAGACGGACGGCCGATTGCCCCGTCGTTCCGGTGAGTTGTGTTGGGTGATCGCCAATCGTCAGGTAGAGCAGATCGTCGGGCCCTCGGACAACGCGGTACATTCCAAATGGGTTCCATGGTGTGGCCGCGTCGCGCACGAGAACCTTGCGATCGGATGTCATCCGTCCGTTCTCGTCGAGACCGGTCACAAAGATCTGGTTGAGATTGCTGGCCCAGAGCTGGTTGCCGCGGATGGAAAGACCCATCACCGGATTTTCAAAACCTTCCGCCACCAGACGGGCCTCGACAGCCCGGCCATCGGAGCCGGGGGTGAGACGGACGATTGGATTGGTGGGTTCCCGGTCCGGCGGCGGCTTCATGAGCCACCACTTCTGTCGGTAAGAGTGAGCGTTGGATACATATGGCCGCCCCTGCTCATCCAGAGTCATGCTGATCGGGTTCGCCAGATGCGGCTCCGCTGCGACCAGGCTGATTTCAAACCCTGCCGGCAACTTAAAGGCGCTCAATGCGGCCTTCTCCCATTCGTGGATACGGTGGGGCAATGCGACGACCCCGCGATCATCTTTTTTGGCGACCGTCTGGTCTCCCACGACCCACTTCATGCTGTTGATGATCAGTTGTTGATAGGAATCCTGACGATGATTGTCCGGCCAATGACCGGGGAGAATCGTAACGATCCGCCCCTTGTCGCAGGTGCGGGTCCAGATGGAGGGTTGAGGGTTGCCTTGCCCGATTTCCTGCGAGTGAGCCAGGATATCACAGTCCTTGGGAACCGGCGTGGACTGGTATAGCTCGCTGATGATTTCAATGGGCTTGTCCAGACCCCGGAATATGGGGTGCTCCTTCCTGATCGGCGTTACGGTCAGTTTCGCCTCGGCTTTGCCGTGTTTGATGAAACGTGCGCCGTAGAACTCGTGGTATTCGTCCCACTGTAGGAAGGAATAGTAGGAAGCGTGCAACGCGACCACGCCTGTACCCTCCTTGACGAGCGTGAGGAGACGGGCCTTCTGCACCTCAGTCATGACGTCTTTGGTCGACTCATGGCAATGGTACATGAGGATGACGTCGGGGCGCTGGGGTGCATCGAGAAAATCACCGTTCCAGGCACTGCTTATTTCCATGGGATGCCGCTTGGGCAAGGCCTCGGTGAGAATGCTTTCCACGCTCTTGAAATCGTGGGCGAAACCACCCAGCCACAAGACCACGCGCAAAGGCCGGCGAGATTCAGCACCGGTTGCGCACAGAGCGGTTGCCGTGCCCAGCAAGAGGAGAAAAAGAATGCGGATTTGTTTCATTTGCGAGTAGCCCTGATCAGCGATTTCCCCGGGAATTCTCTGGAACTCCGGTTGCTTGTTTGCGGCCAGAAAGGTTCTTCTTGAGATCGGGATTCCCGGAGGCCTGGAGGCCGGTGATGGGATGCTGGGCAGACGGTGATCACGATGGTCCGGCCGATGTAATTCATGAAGGCCGCCTGCTTTACAGACCTACCACCTGCTGGGCTGCGATGTATCCTGGCGGTGGAATCTAACCACCCGGGCTTTGATCTGGATCAAGAGGGCTGCTCCTGGTTGCGGAACCTCACAAATCAGGGCGTGAGGCGCGCGATGGTTCAATTCCCGTTGCGAAGCAGGCGCGTCGGCTGCGGAGGAATTCTCCGACGCTGGATCCGAAAGCATCCCGACCGTCGCTCCGCGACCTCCATCCACTGCCCCATTATCAGGACCCTCGTCGATCACCACCAAGCGGTCGAAAAGGAGAAACCCTTCATGCTGGTCGAAGCGCGGTGGGCGGATTTCGGTGCCCGGCAGGAGGATTAGTCATTCCAGTTAACCGGGAGCATCCAGGTGGATCCTGCTCGAGTCGCCATCCTGGCGGAGGTTGAAGCGGTTGATGCGCGGGGCCGTCCGCAGCCGTGGCTGCACCACCGGGACCGGCTTGGGCCACCTCGTTTCGGGCGTCGGATCGGGCATCTGGCGGATCTCTTCCTCCCCGAGGTAGGGCCCGTTGGCATCCACCCAGGCGATCAGGCGCCGCAGGCTCAGGGGGTCCATCTCCGCTTCGAGGTGTTTTTCGTCCATCGCGATGCGGATCAGTTCGCTCGCGGAGGACAGGTGGGTCAGCGGTTCGAGAGTCGCGAGTGCGGCGGGGCTTTTTTCCCGGTAGCCCTCGACGATCAGGCAACCGGCGATGGAACTCGGGAGTCCGTGTTTGTTGCGCAGCCTGGCATCCACCGGCTGGTACCAGTTGTTGCCGCCGCCGACGAGGGTGACGTAAGGCTCCATGAACTGCGGCGGCAGGTCCGGATAGACCGGGTCGCGGAGCGTGGATTTCCGAAAGGTCAGGTCGAGGATCGCCCGTGCCTTGCCGTCGCCCTGGTGACAGGAGCCGCAGTATTGGTCCACTACCGGCTGGACGAAGCGCTCGTAGCCGATGCTTTCCCCGGCGCCCCATGGCGGGGGTGTCAGTGACAGCGGACCGCGGCGCATGGCGAGACCGCCGCCCGCGTGCACCGGCGAGGAACTCCGTCCTTCATGGCAGCCGACGCACCCTCGTACCTCGCCCGGCATGACACCCGTGAACGAGCGCATCGTCTGGACACAGCGAAACTGCTCGTCCAGCAACTGGAAATGGAGCGCCTTGCCCGGGGGCACCTTGAAGCAGATTGATCCGTCGGACTCGACCGGGGTGGTGCCCAGGATGCGTTTGACGCCGTCGGCCTGGGTTACGGAAATCGACGGTCCGGAGTGCTGGTAGGTCTTCTTCCACGGGGTGTAGGTCTTGGGGTCGATCTGGAGGACCCGCAGATGCTTCACCTTGTCGCGGGGGATCTTTGGCGCCCCCTCGAAGACATTCGCACTGTAGAGGACACCGTGCTTCAACGGTTTCTGGTCCGGGCCGATCACGGGCCATTCCACGCGGTTCCGGATGAGCGGTGGCCGCGGCCGCGGCTTGAGCGGCATCGCGTGCCAGGCGTTGTGCCGGCCGGTGTAGATCAGCTCCCGGTTGCCGGACAAATCCATCAGGTAGAGGCTGAACTTCTTCGTCGCCGGGTGCATGAGCGAGACCAGGAAATCCTCCTCGCTGATCGGGTAAGGGGTCTTGCAGGAGGCATACGGCCCGGGGCGGTAGCCCGGAGATTCAGACTTCTCCCGTGGTCCGTCTCCCACTTCAGGCCAAGGGATCTCAGTGGTCACCTTGGTCAGCCCGTCGGGGTAGTTCATTCCCTTGGCCGGATCGATGATGCCGATCGCTCCCTGGAACCACATGTGGTGACCAACCCCGGTGAACATGACCCTTTCGGTTCCGGGGATCGGGCGCGGTTCCGCCAGAATGTCCGGCCAGACGCTCTGGTTGCCCCAGAACATTGAGACCCCGGTGCCGTCCGGGTTCATTGTCCAGAGCGACTGGGCGCGTTTCTGTTCCTTGTCGGTGTATTCCCAGCGCGTGTAGATGATCCGGCCGTCTGGCAGCAGCGAGGGCAGGTAATCCGGTTCGCAGTTTCTGGAGATCACATAGATGTTTTTGCCGTCGGCATCACAACGGGCGAGAACCGGAGATTGGTGGGTTGGGCCACAACGCACATAAGTGTGAGCCCGGGTGGTCGTGAACATCAGTTTGCCGTCCGGAAGAAAGATGGGGTCGAGATCGTCGTAGTCGCCGAAGGTCAATTGCCGGAATCCCGTGCCGTCGACATTGACTTCATGGAGGTGAAAGGACCGCTTTCCGGCCGACATCAGGCAGAACACGATCTTGTCGGCATCAAAGGAGAGGTCCGGGCGCCACAGGAATCCGGCGTGTTCTTCCGGGACGAGGGAACGCACCGGACTGCCCGGATCCAGGCCATCCAGAATAAGCAGACGCCCCTGGCCCCGGGTGCGATACCCGTGGCGGTGGGCCGACTCGTGGTGGGCACCTGGATAAGGAACGTCGATCAGCAGGATCCGGGAAAAATCGATCGCGGGGTTTTTGAGGGTGATGGTCCGCTTCAGGCGACGAACCGTCAGGTAAAGTTCGACCAGGGCCTGCCCTTCCGCCTCATCGTCGAGTTGTCCCTCCAGCGCGTGAAGTTGGTCCAGATCCGCACTGAAGTCGGATTGTGCGGAGTTCATCCCGAGTCGCTCGGTCAGTGCCCGGGCCCGGCGAATCTCCTCCCGCACGCCCTGGGAGGTCGGGTTGCCCCTGACCTGGAAAAGCCAGTCCTGTTCCAGCGGACCGAGGGAGGCTTCTCCGGCAGTCAGGGAACCGGCGAGCCCATGTGCGGACCAGAGCAGGGTCCCGAAGAGGGCGATGGTGGACTGCCTGAGCTTCATTGTCATGAACATGCGGGGCCAGTACTACGCGAAGAAACCGGCCGATCAATCGGGCGAGGAGAAATTATTGCCGCTCAGGATACTTTGGGGCGGCAGATCAGGACTTCCGAATCCGAATAATTGATCCCTGCCAGGACGTCCTGTTTTCAGGCCGGACTTTCTGGAGGCCCGAAAGCCGGGGATGGAGGTAAAAGGCGCTGCTTCAGGCCATCAGTTTCTTGACTGCGTGGTGTTCCTCGACCCCGGTCAGTCGAAAGTCCAGCCCGAGCGACCGGAAGGACAGGCGGGTGTGATCGATGCCGAGAAGTTGAAGGATGGTGGCCTGCAGGTCGTGGACGTGCACGGGATCCTCGGTGACGTGGAAGCCGAGTTCGTCGGTTTGCCCGAGGGTGATGCCAGGTTTGATTCCTCCACCGGCGAGCCACATGGAGAAGGCCTGCGGGTGGTGGTCCCGGCCCCTGCTGCGGTTGAGGGCTGCGCTGGCCTCAACCATGGGCGTGCGCCCGAACTCCCCGCCCCAGACCACGAGCGTATCATCCAGCATCCCGCGTTCCTTGAGATCCTGAACAAGAGCGGCGCAGGCCTGATCGGTCTGCTTGGCCTGGTTCTTCACGTTGCCCTCAACGTTGGAATGGGCATCCCAACCGGCGTGGTAGATCTGGATGAAACGGGTGCCGCGTTCGGCCAGGCGACGAGCGAGCAGGCAATTGTTGGCAAAACCGGCCTTGCCCGGGTTTG
>CESR01169879.1_pt1 | contig 23974 bp, 21 predicted proteins | sample 356351 | NCBI WGS metagenome assembly CESR01 (sample SAMEA2622149, study PRJEB7988) | marine metagenome | isolation source: saline water (ENVO:00002010), including | reverse complement strand
ATCAATAGATTTTCCAATAGTAGCTGAGAAAGGGATCAAAATCCTGGGAATATATATATTTGTAATAAGGGACATATTACCCGACAAGCTATTTGCAGAATCTGTCATAGCATTAGAAAAAAATGTCCATGGAACTAAAGCTGTAAAACTAAATATTTGATATGGAACACCTTCAGAATCAATCTTAGCTAATTTGCCAAAAATTACAGTAAATACAAGCATAAAAAATAATGGTTGAATAATGGCCCATCCAATTCCTATAACTGATTGTGCATATCTTGCTTTTATATCTTTCAGTATTAAAAAATATAATAAATCTTTATATTCAAAAATTTCTTTAAAATTTGGAAAATATTCCGATTTAGAATTAATAATTTTAATACTATTTTTATTATTGTTCAAATTAATTTAATTTACGTAAATTTTATAAAATAGTTGAAATATTAACTTAATAATATTAAGAAAGTTTTAAGTTAAGTTATATCACCAATATTAAAGACAATTAGTATCAATAATTTAAATTGTTTACAAGGTCTATATTATTTAAAATTAAATTGCCAATTAATTTGATCAAGGTATACGTATATGAACTGTAATATAATTTTATATAATTAAAGCAAATGTTAATGTTAATATTATATTGTTGGCTGTAGTCAAATTAAATTATATCCATTCAATATTTAATAAAACTACCTATAAATAATAAATTTATACTTAATAATCATGAATAAAAAAATATTTCTGCTATCTATTCTGCCTATTTCACTAATAATACTTAGTTGCAATGGCTATATATACCCTCAATTTGAAAAAAATCCTAAAGCAGCACCTGAGCTAATTAAATTTGATTTAACAATGTCACATAATACATCAAAAATATGGGCACCAATAAGAATATTTGAAATTAGTAAGCAAAATATGCCTGAAAGTGATGAAGGTTTAAAAATTAAATCTTGTATTGCCCAATGGGCAGGTACATTTTTAGAAGAAACAATTGAGAATGATTTAATACACCTTGAATTCGAATATAAAAATACATACAAAACAAATGATCCTGATCTAAATGTAGCAATGCTTGAATATATTCAAGCATTAACAAACTTTACTGACTTTGTTGCAAAAAAATATAAAAACAGTGAATTTACAACTACAACACCTACGCATCAATGGGAAAGTGAAATATTAATAGTTGACGAGAATGACTCAAAAGACTCTGTTGCTGGAAAATTATATTTTGCAATGGACAAATATGGAGGAAGAAGAAACCATAATCTTGGACCGATAGCTTCAAGATTACTTAATAGCTCCAATGAAATGACACAACCTATTCTTATACATAATATGAAAAATCTTGCAATAAACATCAGCGGACAAAAATCACTTAAAGATTCTGACAGTATAGATTACTATTTTTATCAATCTAATAAAGAATATTTATTTAATACTGATTTATGTAAAAAATAATAGTATTAGATTAATACTAAACACATAGATTAATTGTAACTTTATATTTATAATATCTTTTCGATATAAATTAATGGATGTGAAAATTGAAAATATTCAATTCCTTAAAATCTGCAAAAGGAAGAGACAGAAATAATAGAGTTGTAAGACGTAAAGGACGTTTGTATATTATAAACAAAAAAAATCCCCGGATGAAAGTCAGGCAAGGTTGATTCGGATTAATACAATCGGATTAATCGGTATGGGCGATATGGGCCTTTCAGTTGGGACAGCTTTATTAAGATCTGGAATTGAAGTCCTGACAAATCTTGATGGACGAAGTATAAAAACCATACAAAATGTAAAGTCCAGTAATATCGTAAGCGTAACTCAAACTGATCTCATAAAAAAAAGCGATATCATTCTATCTATTATTCCCCCTAGTGCTTCAATAGAAGTAGCAAATAAATTAAGCAAATTATCACAATTAAATTCAAAACCTATTACATATGTAGAATGCAATGCAATTTCACCAGATACTACTTTATGCATTGAAAAATCATTTATTGAAACTGCAGTTAAAAACAGTAAATATATTGATGGATCAATAATTGGCACTGCACCAAAAAATACATATAAACCAAATTTATATATTTCAGGAAAATATGCAAAAGAGATTGAATTCTTAGAATCTAAGGCATTTCAAATAATAAACTTGGGAAATGAACTAGAAGCAGCATCAAGTATTAAAATGTGCTACGCATCCCTCACAAAAGGTACCAATGCTTTATGGGTATCATTGTTACTTCTTTCAAAAAAATTAAACATATATGATGAATTAATTGAAGAATTGAATTATAGTCAAAAAGACTCCATAACTAAAATGAAGAATCAAATCCCTAGACTTCCGTCCAAATCAGGAAGATGGATAGCTGAAATGCGTGAAATAGCATGTACATATAAATCACAAAACCTTCACTCAGGATCATTTGATAATTCTGCTTATATTTACAATTTACTATCTTTAATTGAAAATAATAATATCAAAGATCTATCTAATATTATCGCCGAATTAAATATTAATACAGAATAATTAGATAAAATTAATTTCTTTCATCCCACATAACTAAGATTTGTGTGGCAATCGCAATGGAACTATAAGTCCCAGCAATCAATCCAACAATTAATACTAAAATAAATGGTTTTAATGTATCTCCACCAAAAAGATACATTGCCAATAAAGTAACTAACAAGGTAATACTTGTATTTAATGATCTTCCAAATGTTTGAGAAATACTTAAATCAACCATCTGGCTCAACTTCATCCCACCAAAATCAATAATATTACTTCTCAATCTATCTAATACAACGATTGAATCATTCACGCTGTATCCTAAGACAGTTAAAAACGCAATAATAAACATTGTATTTATCTCATAATCTAAGAAAAATCCTAGTAAAGCAAAAATTCCAACAACAATCAAAGTGTCATGTAATAATGCAATAATTGCAGCGACACTATATCTGACAGGATTTGGTACATTTCTAAATGCCCACCATATATAAATAAATATACCTATGGTAGCTGCAAAAACTGCCCAAATAGCATTCACAACAGTTTCATTAGCTATAAGAGGTGATATCAAATCAAAAGCTAACACTTCTACATCTTTATCAGGGGTTATAGTATCTATATTCTGTAAAATATTCTTTTTTTGATCATCATTAATCATGACAGTTCTAATAAAAAATGTATTATCACCAAAATTTTGTATTATAGAATTATTATATTGAGTATTAGCCAATGAATTCCTGATTTCATACGAAGAATCAACATTAGGCGCCTTTAACGTTAAAGTGGCTCCTCCAGTAAAATCTATTCCTGGATTAAGTCCACCTAAAATAATAAAAATAAAACCTATAATTATTATAAGGCTAGATACACTAAAAAAAGACAATCTATATTTTGAAAGATTCATATATTTTTTCCTTTATATAATATCTCTACGACCTGATGGCACATATAAGTATAATAATTTAGATAAGATAGAATGCGATGCCACTTTAAGTATTGTTTGGGTTATCAATAATGCCGAAATCATACTTACAATAACTCCAATGGACAAAGTTACTGCAAATCCTTTCACAATTGTAGCCCCTAATTGATCAGCAAACCAAAATAATATTAAACAGGTAATAAGAGTTGACACATTACTATCCCTGATAGCAGGCCATGCTCTAGAGAATCCCAAATTTACGGCCATTGGTAAAGTTCTTCCAAGTCTTAATTCTTCTTTCAATCTTTCAAAAATAAGAATATTAGCATCAACAGCCATACCTATAGATAATATTGCAGCTGCTATTCCACTTAATGTTAATGTTACAGATAATAATTTAAATACTGATATAACTAACAAACAATAAAAGAATAATGCCATAGATGCAAATATACCTGGGATTCTATAATAAAGAATCATAAACACTACAACCAAAAGTAATCCAACTCCTGCGGCATAATAACTTTTAGATAAACTATCTGCTCCCAATACTGCATCAACATCTCTTTCTTGTAATAATTTTATTGGAACAGGTAATCTTCCTGATTCAAGCATCAAAGACAAATCATTCACTCTATCAATTGTAAAAGTAGGCCCATCAATAAATGCTGCACCCCCTAAAATAGGTTGATTTACAACAGGGCTAATCAATTCATCTTGATCTAAAAAAATAGCAATTCTATCATTAGTGCCTGCTATATCAGTTGTCAATTCTGCAAATTTCCTGGTTCCATCTTCATTAAATTCAACATTGATTATCGGTTTATTTGTTTGTTGATGTTGTCCAGGATATGCACGTTCAAGATCTTCTCCTGTCAATCCAATAACTTCATCTCTTTGACCAACTAAAATACTTAAAAGTTCGAAATTCGGAACATTACCCAAGGCAATTTGAGCTTCTTCAACTGATTTATAGTAATTTGATGGGATCATAAATACAAATTCGCTTTCTTCTGCAGTTTCGGTAATAAATGTACCTAGTAATTCAAATCTTCTAGTATCATCATTCCCAGAAACCTCTACCTGCAAACGATCATATCCAGGAGATTCTAAACTTTGTACTATTTGTTGATGTAGTTGTTTGAAAATCTCATAAGAATTTTCAGAAAATTTTACAAAAACACCTAACGGAGGAGCAACAGGATCAGGCTCATTATCATTTTTGTCTGAAGAATTATCTTGTGAATTATTCTTAGATTCAATTTCGGAAGTTGATGTTGGATATAATCCTATATATGAGCTTAGAACACCCTCATTTATTGTTTTATCTACAGGATCACTTGCATCAGTATAACGATGTTTAAATTCTAATCTAGCTGTTTCTCCAATCAAATTCTTAGCTCTTTCTGGATCAGTAATACCTGGTAATTGAATTAAAAGGCGATCATTTCCAAGTAATTGTATTATTGGTTCTCCAAGACCTGATGAATTTACTCTCCTCTCTATAGTCTTAATCAATGCATCCATTTGTGTTTTAGTAGGAGGGATTGACTCCCCACTCTCATTCGTTAAATCAGACTGAAAAACAAGATGGCTACCACCTTGTAAATCTAATCCTAATTTCAATCCTAAAACAGCATCAGAGCCTATTTCATTACTACCTATACTAAATTTTTGATTAAGAACTACAAAAACCGCGATTAAAATCATGATAAATGAAATTAAAGATGATTTCCAATACCTTCTCACTTATCCGGCTCCCGTAAATTAATTATTTAATATCTGTTTTGCTAATTTAATAGCATCGCTTTTTTTAATCATACCATTATTGATAATATCATCTTGAATAGCATTTAAAACCCTACCAACTTCTGGACCTTCATTCAATCCAAAAATTTCCATGATTTCATTGCCATCGATGATCTTATCGTATTTTTCGTTTTTATCTGATCTTAATTTCATAATTCTAAAATAAATTTTCCTCAAATCATTATAATGATCGAGGTAATTATTAAAATTATTTTCGCTAGTAGCTAAATAATCTGCAAAATCCAAATAAACTAACTCATTTATAACATCATCACAATCTTTAGTTAATTTTCTAATTGCTTTATCAGAAGGTAAATCAGGTAATGAAATTAAATGCCCTAACCTTAAATGATTTTTAATTAAACAAGCTATATATTTCTGAACTTTTAAACTAAATTTTAATCGTGTTGTTATGTTTTCAGAAATTTTCGAACCATAATCTTCATGAGAAATAAATCTTATACGAGATTGAGAAAAACTTTTGGTATTAGGTTTCCCTATATCATGAAAAAAAGCAGCTAATTTAATATAAGGGATAATAGTATTTTCATGTGCAAAAATATCATTAGTCAGGTCTATCTCCGGAAATAAATTTTCATTAACTATATTTTCAATAAAAAATAAAGTGGCTAAAGAATGCATATATACATCTTTATCATGCAATCCTTCTTGAATGACTCCTTTAGATAATATAATCTCTGGAAATATTTGGTTTAAAAGATTCATTTCTTCCATCAATACAAGATATCTAGATGAATTATTTAACGAAAATATAGCAATAATTTCATCCCTGATTCTCTCATAGCTAACAAAATTGATTTTTTCACTATTGATCATAAAATGTTTTTTAGTATCTTCTTCAATATTAAAATTAAGCTTAGATGCCAATCTAACTGATCTTAACAATCTAAGGGGATCATTTAAAACTAAATCTTTAGAAACATATCTGATAATTTTATTATTCAAATCTTGAAGTCCATTAAATGGATCAAGGATTTTATCAAAATCAAATTTCTCATCATTTAAATTTAATGCCATAGAATTTATTGTAAAATCCCTCATAGAAAGATCATTAATAAGTCCATCATTGCCTTTAGAGTATTTTGTAATATCAATATTTAATTTTGTTTTACTATTTATAATTCTAAAAGTTTCAAAACCGTGGTTTTGAAACTTTATAATCTTACTATTCAAAGATTTAGATAAAAATTTTGAAAATGCATCAATTTCATCTTCTACTAATATATCTAAATCTTTTGGAGTGTAACCTAAAATAAGATCTCTAAGGCATCCACCTACCAAATAAGTATTATATTTAGAAGATGAAATTATTTGGAGTAAATCCATAATATTTTTTTCAATTTTATTATTAAACATTGCTTTGTTTATATTTAAATAATTAATTAAATTAGCATAATTTAATCATGTATCAAAGATTCATTTTCAGGTTTTGAATTTTGAATTTTTACTAAACCATCATGCCAATCACCTTTGTTGTGTGCAACAAGATGATCAAAATACATAATTCCATTTAAATGATCAATTTCATGTTCTAATACCTGTGCCAATAACCCTTCAGTTTTTATTTTCCATTTCTTCCATTTCATATCTAATCCTTTAGCACGTACCCAGACAGATCTATTAACAACACCAGTATAACCCGGCACACTTAAACATCCTTCTTCCACTTCTCTTTCTCCAAAAGATTCAATGATTTCTGGATTAATCAAAACTCTAAATTCTTCTTCTTCAGGTAATTTGATAACAATTATTCTTTTCAAATGACCAACTTGATTGCCAGCTAAACCTAAACCTTTGTGAAATGCTAAAGTTTCACACATATTGTCTGCTAACAAAATAATATCTTTAGTAATTTCAGTAACTTTATTACACTTTGTTCTTAAAAGTGGATTTGGATAATGTAATATATTTAATAATGACATATATTCCTTTATAATTTTTCTAATGTAAAAAAATAACAATATATACATAGTTAATAATATTGTTATAGATAGTTACAACGTATAGAATATACTATCATTTCATTTCGTGAATACTAATTCCATTACTATAGGTACGTTATTTGATTGAATTAAAAAATATAACTAAATATTACGGTGATTTTCCCGCCGTTACAAATATATCTTTTAAGATTGAAAAAGGTGAAATAGTAGGACTTTTAGGTCCAAACGGTGCCGGGAAATCTACAACTATGAAAATGATAACAGGATTTATGCCACCTACAAGCGGAGAACTCTCTGTTGGTGGAAATGATATTGTGTCTCAATCTATAGAAGCCCGCAGAAGAATTGGTTATTTACCAGAAACTGTACCTTTATATACAGATATGACAGTTTATTCCTATATTGAATATATGGGATTGCTCAGGGGATTAAATAAGAAAAATATTAAATCTAAAATAGATAATGTCATAGAAATTTGTAAGCTGGAAGATTATAGAAATAGTTTAATATCAAAACTTTCCAAAGGATTTAGGCAAAGAGTTGGTATATCTCAAGCAATAATTCATGAACCTGAAGTATTAGTTCTAGATGAACCTACTATTGGAATAGACCCGAATCAAGTAGTTGAAACAAGGCAACTTATAAAAAACTTGTCTGGTGAACACACACTTATACTAAGCAGCCATATACTCCCAGAAGTTAGTTCAATTTGTGAACGAGTGTTAATTATTCATGAAGGTGAAATAGCAGCTTCTGATACTATTGAAAATCTGAGTTCACTTATGTCAGGGAAAAATAAAGTTGAAGCCGATATTATTGGATCTCCTCAAGCTATAGTCGCTGAATTAGAAAAGATTAATGGTGTAAAATCAGTACAATTTTCTATCAATAAATCTTCTAATGAATTTTCTACTTTTTCCATTGAATCTGAAATTAACAGTGATATAAGATCAGAAATTTCAAAAATTATAATTAACAATGACTGGGGATTAATTCGATTACAATCCATGGGAATGTCGTTAGAAGATATTTTCCTACAAATCACAACATCCGAATAAAGGCAGCAAGTTGAGAAATATAATATTAATAACATCAAAAGAAATTAAAACTTATTTTTCCAGCCCTATGGCTTATATAGTTGGTGCTATGTTTTTAGGATTAACATGGTTATTTTTTAATACGAGTATAGTACCAGGTGAATCTAATCCAATTACAGAATCCAATGTCAGAGGATATCTGGAACCCACAACTTTGTTATTTATCATATTTTCTCCGCTTATAACAATGCGTTTATTTTCTGAAGAAGAGAAATTAGGTACTTTAGAATTACTTCTTACCTCTCCAGTTAAAGATTGGGAAATAGTTATGGGCAAATACCTAGCTTCGACTGTGATTCTCATTTCAACTTTGCTTTGCACTTTGTTCTACGTTATATTAATATTTATTTACAGCACTCCAGATTTTGGGCCTTTACTTAGTGCTTATTTAGGAATAATTCTTTATGGAATTGCCACTCTTGGTGTAGGATTATTTGCATCTTCACTTAGTAGTAATCAAATCGTTTCAGCAGTAGTTGGAATCGTTATATTATTATTACTTTCATTTCTAGATTCTCTAGGAGCAATGTTAGAAGGGATCCCATCAACTGTGTTTAATGAATTAGCACTTAACTACCATTATGCAGATTTTACAAAAGGAGTTATTGATATTAGAAATATAGTATATTATCTTTCAACAGCTTCAATATTTCTCTTTTTTACAGTATTAATATTAGAAATGCGTAGATGGAGATAAATATTGAATAAATATATTAATAATATAAAAAACATCAGTGCTGATTTAAAACCATTAGTTACAAACTTGAATTATTGGAGTATTCTCCTCTTAATATCTGGAGCTTTATCTGTATTATTTGGTGCTATAAGTTATTTTTTAATCGTTGAAATAAAAGATTTTGGTCTATCAGTCATTATTACTGGCGCTACATTATCACTACTTGGGGTATTAATATCACCAAAATCTACTGCTTTAATTTTCAAAGGAAGAAGAGGAAGATATGGTACTAATTCACTAATAATGTTGATAGCTTTTATTTCAATTGCAATATTAATAAATACCTTTTTTATACTTAATTCATATAGATTAGACACAACAGCAACTAGAGTATTTTCATTATCTAAACAAACAGAAAAAATACTATCAAACCTTGAAACTCCAGTGAGAGCAAATGCATTTTTCGTACCTGATGATCCAGAACAAGAAAAACTAAAAACTAATGCAGAAGATTTGTTAAGTGAATTTGGGAAAAATTCAAATAAATTTAGTTTTAGATTTACAGATCCACAATTAAATAAAACTCTTGCAATTAAATATGGAGTTATGCAATATCCTGCAATTATATTTGAAGATTTATCTACAGGAAAATTGCAACCAGTTTATGAAAAAGGATTTAATCCTTTCAGTGAACAGGATTTTATAACTGCAATGCTAATATCTATGGGAGATAAACAAAAAGTTATTTATTATTCAACAGGACATAAAGAAAAAAGTTTATCAAGAGACACAACTACAAACGAAATTAGCGATCCTGGAATAGATTATTTAATTGAAGGATTAAAAAGAGACAATTATCTTGTAAAATCTATAAATTTTGATCAAATTGAAAAAATGCCTGAAGACACAGCTGCGCTAATAATTATTGGGCCAACATCAGCAATACCAAAAAACCATTCACAAATATTAGTAAACTATATAGCAACAGGTGGAAGGGTTGCTCTATTACTTGATCCAAACCCACACATTTCATGGAATGATCTTATAAATAATTGGGGAATTATTGTATCCCAGCAACCTGTAGCTGACCCATTAAGTTCGCTAGCAGGAAGTAATTTTTTAACACCATTAATACAAAAATCAAATAACCAATTCGTACCTGAGCAAAGTTTATTAGAATTCACAGGAAATGATAAATCGGAAACTAAAAGAATTCAATCTATTACAGACCAAATCAACGCAGTATTTTTTCCTGGATCAGGTGCTATTTTAGAAACAATATCCGCAGCTGATAGACCTCCTCATGTAAAAAATATTCAAATTGCAGTTTCGACAGGGATTAGTTGGCTTGAATCCGATATTGAAGAACCAAAATTTGATAATGACACTGATATAAGAGGCCCTTTCTCATTAATAACTATCATAGAATCTCAAGGTCCGGTAAATTCAAATATTCCAGTTTTTGATCTAAGTAAAATCATGATCTTTGCAGACTCTGATTTTGTTACTAATAAATGGTTCTACAGTAATCAGAATAGTGACATAATTTTAAATTCACTTGCATGGCTTGCCGAAGATTATGAAGTTATATCAATACGCCCAAAAGTTGTTCCTTTCAGATCTTTGGTTGTCAACAGAAGAGAAAGAGAATTTTTAAAATGGAGTAGTGGATTGCCATTTATTTTAATGATTACAACAAGTGTGGTTGTATGGTGGAGAAGAAGGTAAATAAACCTATCATAATACTAAGGAATAAACTGTGAATTTTAAAATAACAATTATTTTATCAATAATAGCGATTAGTATAGGAGCTTTCTTATATTACTATACTAACAATACAAGTGAAGATGTTGAAATAAATCCTCCATGGTTTTACCAAGTATCAATGGATGATATAAATTATATTGGCCTTACAAAAAACAACAAATCATTATCATTTTATAAAAATGAAGATACCACATGGTCATTTGTAGATCCTAAAGGGATACCTCCTAGTTACACAAGATGGGGAGGAGTAACATTATTGTTAAGTGGCCCCCAAACACAAAGATTGCTAGTTGCAGATAAAATTGACAACCCTGCAGAGTATGGTTTAGATGACCCGGAATTAATAATTGATTTTGATTTAATAGGAGGAAGACATCTAACATTAAAGCTAGGAGATGCTACTTCAGATTTCAAACATTATTATTGCCAGATAAATGATTTTGAAGAATTATTCATCATTGCCTCATCATGGAATGATGTACTTGGAAGATTAATTGATGACCCTCCAATTCCAAAATGGTATATTAAAAGACATCCAGAAAATATAGTAGGACTTGCTATTTATAAAGGAGATATTCAATCCCAAGGTACTCCAGCTAAAAAATTTGAAACTAAAAACAATCAAGATTGGTACTTTATGGATTTGACTGACTCCAATGATGAAAAAACAACTAATTCTCTTAATAAAGAACCTGGCGTAGGATACGCTGCATTCTTAAAAGTTGGTGAGAAAATTTCACTCAATGAAGAATTGTGGGCTCAATCTAAAAAATTGTTATCTGGGCCAAACAGTATCACTGTTGTTAAATCAAATGCCAGTGAAGCTGAAGATTACATAGAATATGGAATAAACAGAACAAGTAATGCGATTGAATTAAGATTCAATTCTTTTTCTGATAAAGGAACTGAATTTATTGATGGCTTATTATATAAAATAGGCGATAAAACAGAAGATGGAAAAAGTTATTATGCTTATTCAGAAAACAATGAATATATTAAACCTGTGCTAGCTATTGACTCAGAATGGGTTGATGCAGTTATTGAGCTATATGATAATCCTCCAATAAAAAAATAATCACATTGTTAGGCTTCTATACAAATCCAATAATCTTTCTGGTAAATCTTTAACATCATCTAATACTTCATACCCCATATCTTGAGTCATAGTTTTAAGATAATCATGTCCATTTTTATCTACGGTTAAACAAAAAGCGTTAATATCTTTATTTTTTGCCTCTGTTAATGCCATTTTAGTGTCATGAACTGCATACTCTTTTTCAACACCTTCTCTGCTATATCCTCGATCCTGAGGTCTTCCATCACTAATTAAGAACAGTAATTTAGTTCTTGAGTGTACTTTGTCAAGTTTAGAAATAGCATGCCTAATTGCTGGTCCCATTCTAGTTGCATGTAATGGGGAAATTTTATCGATTCTACCCTTAATATTATCATTCATCTTTTCTTCTAAATCTTTAACTGTATAAAACTCTACATTTTCTCTTCCATAACCAGAAAAACAATATATCCCATACTGATCACCTAAATTTTCAAGAGCATCAATCAATAAAACTGATGCCTCTTTCTCGACATCAATAATTCTTTTATATGTTCTGACAATTCCTGATTTTCTTCTTGATTTAATCCATTTCATATAATCAACGGGATCGTCTGGGACATCCCAGTCATTGCTTGTATTAGAATCTTCTATTGATTCTGCGGTTGATGCACTTACATCTAGTAAAAAAACACATGCAACATCTCTTTGTATTTTATTTCTTCTCCAATACAATTTTTCACTTGGACTCACCCCAGTTTTAATATCAACAAATGCTTCAATAACATCATCTATATCAAATTCTTCACCATCTTCTAATTTATTTACTTTTTTTAGCATTTCAGGAGAAATCATTTCAAATTGTCTTCGCAAATTACTTACAAGTGCACTGTAGTCTAATAATGTGTCATCATAATATCCTTTGTCTCCTTCACCCATTATTCTTTCTTTAACAATACACCATCTAGGTTTATAATCGTTTGAGCGAAAATCCCATTCATCATAAATATAAGATTCAGGATCATCAGTTTCAAGTTCCTCGAAATCATCAGTATTATCAGTATCTCCAGGATTATTCTTAGAATTTTCACTTAATTCAGCACTTATTTCTTTTAGAATATTTTCAGCTATCATATCAGTAGAAGAATCAATGGGACGTTCAGTAGCTTCAATATCCAAATCTTCCATTTGATCTAATAATTCTTTTAGCATTTCTGGAGTAATATTTTCTTGGGAAAATTCAGAATCTTCACTGTCCATAGTCCTCATATTTTCTAATAATTGAACTAATTCAGGTTTAAAATCCCCTCTGTAATCCACTTGTTCTGGGGATTGATAATCATCAGAGTCACTATGTATATCCATAGAATCTTGATTCATCATGAATTGCAATATTTCTTGTAAAACATTTTCATCTTCATAATAATCTTGATCCTGATTCTGATCTAAATCAAGATCTTCAGTTTCTTCATTCTCAATATTTTCGTTCTCAGTAGAATGAATTAATTTATAAATTCTAACAGTTGCCTCTGAAGAATCATGTACATCAGTATCTATGTTCATTATTTTATTCAAAATAATGAACATATTCTTAAATTTATCAATATATTTTTTAGGTACTTTAGTTTTATCTGATTTTCCTAAACTGATCTGAACCAAAAACTCAACCATCGCATCTTGCGCATTAAGAGCATTAATATTTGGTCTTTTTTCTAAAGCTTGTAATTTAACATTTTCAAAATCTTGTGTTAAACCAGGATATTTATCTTTAATGCAATTTTCTACACGAGTGTCTTCAACAATAGCAAAAATATCAGATACCAATTTTCTATCTTGGAATAATTCAAAAAATTTATTAAAGTCAGTTTTTTTTGTCATTACAGGCTCAGAAGAAGACTCAGATTGATCTTCTGAATTTTCTTCTTCAAGAGGAAAATGGATTTGTTTTTGAGCTTTTTCTTTTTTTAAAAAATCATTATAAAGCTCTTCTCTCATATTATTAAAATAAGAACTTTCAGCATCAAAGTAAAAATTAAAACTGCCAAATTCAAGTCTTCCAACCTGATGGCTTGAAATAACCTTAAACCATTTATAATTTGTAATTTTATTATCATATCTGTTTATTATTTCAGGAACATATATAGATTTACCTTCAGTTGTAGGGTTTAAGGTTGAAGACCATCCTATGTTTTTATCTACTAATTCAGAAGAAGGTAATATTTCAAGTTCCACCCCAGCTAAAGCTGAACAATATAATTGTAATAAATCTTTAACTGAATCATATTCAACAGATGAACTTATACGGCTTAAAGAAGTTTCGCTTGTCAAAGATTCAAGTTTAAAATATGCAACACCGGCATCTCTATTCAAATTAAGTAATTTCAATCCTTCATCAAACCATTCTTTCATTTGGGTAGTATCAATTTTATTAAGAATTTCAGGGACTTTTGTAAGAAAACCAATTATCACTTGAGGTTGTACATGAGCCAATTCTTGACATAATTCAAGGATTTCATCATAACTACTTCTATGAATTAATGTAAATGGAGTAGCAACATCATCCATTATAGTACTAGAGGAATAACCACCAGCATCAATAATTGATAATATCAATTCCATCAAAGTTACTCTTTGGTTTTCATCAAATTTGATTAAAAATTTCGGAGATGTTTCTAATATATTTTTTAGATCTCTACTAGATTTACTTTTTAAATTAATTAAAAATTCTATTCCTGTGTGCTTGGAATGAAATTTTGTTAAAAAATTATAACTATAATCTAAACATTCAACTGCCATATCATATGACTGAGCTGTAATTTCATTTAAAAAATATATAATTTTTTCAAATTCAGCAAAAGTTAAAACTTTTAAAAATTTGGGTGAATGATCAAAAACTTTAGAAGCAAAATTTCCGGATTTCCAACTCCCATCATAAATATTTTCAGCCATCAGACTCATGGAATCTATATGTCTGCCTTTTGTGATACTGAGAAATTTTTCAGAATTTTGAATATATGAAGATGCTAATACAGGTGATAATTTAACTAAATTATTTATCATCTGAGTCCATTGTATTAATTCAGCACCTTTTAAAATCTCAGATAAATTTACAGACATTTTTAATAATTCCGTAGTAATTTCCCAGGAACGTACTCCTGAATCAGTTATCTCTTTAATTAAATTAGTCCAATCATTTTTTTGTTCATCAGAAAAATTTGTTTTTAATACTTTAAATGAATTATCAAATTCAATATTTAAATTCTCTGGATATTTTTCAAAAATATTACTCATTATTAATACTACTTTTTATGTAAATCAATGATATTAAAAAAATTATTTAGAATTTTAGCAGTTGCTCCAAAAACAATATTACCATCATAGTAAAAGGTTCTTAATTTTATAAGACAATTTTTACGAATAATATAATCATATCTCCAATTAATTGGATTGTTTAAATCAAAAACAGGAACATTTATAACCATTTTGACCTCAGAAGACAGTTTGTAATCAATTGCATTTTTAATAATTCCAACATAAGGTTTTATCAAAAATCTAGTTGAAGTGATTACATCATCTAATTTACCAATAATTTCTATCTGATTTTTATTCAATCCAATTTCTTCTCTAGTCTCTCTATACATCGTATCAATGAAATTTGAATCTGAATTTTCTCTCGCTCCGCCTGGGAAACCTATTTCACCCGGGTGATGATTTAAAGTTTCACTTCTGATTTGCAATAAAACACATAATTTATTTGAATGGATTACCAAAGGTAATAATACTGCTGAAGAAATATACTCAATACTATTAATTTCTAAAATATTTCGATCAGTTTTAAATCTATCAATAACTAAATTTAAATCCATTGATTTAAATTATTCAGGAAATATTGATGTAATTACTTCCTGTATACCTTGATGTAATAAGGAATCATCAGTTACTGCCCAATTCACAGCAACTTGACATGCTCTAACAGGTTTAATACCTTGTGAAATCATTTTTGCAGCATATATTAAAAGCCTGGTACTTGCCCCTTCTGGCAAACCATGCTCCTTTAAATTCCTAATTTTTTCTCCCAAAATAGCTAGTTTATTTGAATTGTCTTCATCGAGTCCGGATTCGTGAGCAATAATTTCTGTTTCTTTTTCCACTGAAGGGTAATCAAATTCTATTGCTATAAATCTTTGACGTGTACTATGTTTTAAATCTTTAAGAGCGCTCTGATAACCGGGGTTATAGGATAAGACTAATAAAAATCCATCAGCAGCTTCTAATAATTCTCCTTTTTTCTCTACAGGTAAAATTCTTCTATGATCTGTTAGAGGGTGAATTATTACAGTTGTATCTTTTCTTGCTTCTACTACTTCATCCAAATAACAAATGCCTCCAGCTTTTACAGCTCGTGTCAATGGGCCATCCATCCATACAGTTGAATCTCCTTCCAATAAATAACGTCCTACTAAATCACTAGCAGTTAAATCTTCATGGCAAGCAATTGTTACTAATGGAATATTTTTTTGGGCGTTGTCATCTTTTTTAGATGAAATCAGTTCTTGTCCGATTTTATATGCCATATATTCTACAAATCTTGTTTTTCCGCATCCTGTTGGTCCTTTAAACAGAACTGGAAGTTTTTGCTTATAAGCAGATTCAAATAATTCCACCTCATCAGAAACTGGAACATAATAAGGTTTTTCAGTAGCAAAATATTCTTCAATTATGTAACTTTTATACAAAGTCTGGGTTTTATTTGTCATTTCATCTTCCTAAAAATAATCATTTATATTTATTGATATGTAATTATAAATTCCTTAACAGCAAATATCTACTCGTGAATTAATTATTTAATATACAAAAATAAATTATTTAATATACAAAAATAAATTATAGGATTATGGAATTTCTGATAAAATATGATTCTATTTTATACATTAAATCAAATTATGGAAAATAATAACGCCAAAATTTTAGTAGAAAATGTCACCAAAACATTTGGTAGCAGAGTAGCTGTAAATTCAATAAATTTTTCAATAAATAAAGGAGAAGTTGTGGGATTTTTAGGCCCCAATGGTGCCGGGAAAAGTACAACAATGAGACTCCTAACCTCATATTACACACAAAATTCTGGTGAAATTTTTATTGATTCAATAAACACCAAAGACTCTGACATTGAAACAAGAAAAAAAATAGGTTATCTTCCAGAAAATAATCCTTTATATGGTGAAATGCTTGTTAAAGATTATCTGAAATTAATTGGAGATTTACGTAATTTATCATCAAAAGAATATAAATCTAATTTAACTAACGCTGTAGACGAAACGGGGATTCATGAATATTACTTCAGTCCCATCAATCAATTATCTAAAGGATATAGGCAAAGAGTAGGGTTAGCACAAGCAATATTACATCAACCAGAAATACTTATTTTAGATGAACCAACAGAAGGATTAGATCCCAATCAAAGGGTAAGTATGAGAAATCTTATTAAATCATTAGGAAAACAACGTACAATCATGTTATCTACTCATGTATTACAAGAAGTAGAAACAACTTGTAATAGAATAATTTTAATAAATAAAGGGAAATTAATCACTGAAGGTACGGTTAAAGAAATCTTAAATACCCAAAACAAAAATCAAACAATTGAATTAGAAATGATAGGAAAAAATATTCATACAAAACTAAATTCAATTAATGGAATTGAAGATATACAAATAATAGAAAATGAAGATGAAATTAAAAAATTCATTATTTCAATACAAGAAAATTCTGACCCAAGAAAAGATATATATAAAAAAGCAATAGAAGAAAAATGGATCTTATTAACAATGAGTAAAACTACTCCAAAACTCGAAGATGTATTTAAATTTTTAACAATTGGAGAAGAAAAAGAATAATAATGAGATCGTTATTAACAATATTAAATAAAGACTTTAAGTCATATTTTGACCAACCCACAGGATATATATTAAACATAATATTTGTAATTGCTATTTCATTTATGTTTTTCAGAACTATAGAAACCACAAATGAAGCTTCTTTAAGACCAATGTTTTCACTACTTCCCTGGATTCTATCTATATATATACCAGCAGCTACGATGAGATTATTTTCAGAAGAGCAAAGAGATGGAACTCTAGAAATATTGTTTACTCAACCAGTAAGAGGTGTGATAGTAATTTTATCTAAATTCTTTGCTGGCTTATTATTTGTAATCATAGGAATTTTAGGAACTTTGATAATCCCTATCAGTCTTATATTTGCCGGGAATTTAGACTTTGGAGCATTATTTGCACAATACATAGGAGCTATATTTTTATCCTCATCATTAGTAAGTATAGGGATATTTAGTTCAAGCCTGACAAAAAATCAAATTGTAGCTTTTATGATTGCGCTCAGTATAAGTATATTATCAATTGTCATTGGATTAGATTTTATAAATATAACTTTACCATCAGCATTATCAATACTCTTACAAGATCTTAGTCCTATCACACACTTTTCTTCAATAACTAGAGGATTAATAGACCTAAGAGATGTCCTGTATTTTATTTCTATAGATATAGCTTTTTTAAGTATTACATATCTTAATACAAGGGGAAAAAGCTTAAATACTAACTCAATGCAATACAGAAATTTACGAATAGGAGTAGGTAGTTTAGTAATATTATGTCTAGTATTTGCATGGTTTGGTAACTCTATTCAGGGAAGGGTAGATTTAACTGAAGATAAAGTTTACTCTTTAGCACCTTCAACCAAAAATATATTTGATAATTTAGATGATTATGTGACAATTACATTATTTGAATCAAAAGACCATCCTATTAATACCGCTTTAACAGCTAGAGATGTTAACGATTTCTTATCTGATTTAAATGCAAGATCTAAATTTGTTAGAATTAAGCATAGATATCCTGACACGAATGAAAAAGATGCCGAAGAATCAGGAATAGTAGGGATACCTCCTGTGCAATTTAACATCCAAAGACAAGGTGAATTTCAGGTTAAAACAGGGTATTTGGGTATGACAATTGCATATGCAAACAACAAAGAAGTTATTCCATTTATTGAATCATTAGACGGATTAGAATATAAAATTGCTTCTTTAACATTTAAAATGTTAAATGATACAAAAAAAACCATATCTTTCATCAATCTTCCTTTATCAAAAAATAATCAAACAGGTATGGGATCATTTATATCTTTATTATCTCAACAATATAATGTAAATATAGTTTCTACTGATGAATTACAATCAATTCAAAAACTTCCTGATGTTTTTATTATGGCTGGTGGAAGTTATGAAAATATTAGCATTGAATCAATTCAAGCAATTCAAAACTATATTAATCAAGGGATAAGTTTCTTAATACTAATTGATACCGTAAATATTGACACTAATAGAATGATTGCTTACCAAAATGAATTTAGTGGATCAAAATATTGGGAAAATTACGGGATAATTGTAAAAAATAATATTTTATTTGATCTGAATTCTTATGAAACATTACCATTCAGCACTCAATCAGGAGAAGTATTATTGCCTTATCCTTACTGGCTAAGAACCCCACCGTTAGATTCCAAATCTACAGGAAAAGTAAACTCTATTTTATTTCCTTGGACTAGTTCTATAGAGTTAATCAAACCATTAATTAATAATATTATTGTAGAACCATTAATCACTACATCTCAAACAGCTTCAATACAATATGACTATCAAGATTTAAGTCCTGGAGCAAATTTTGAAGCAAGTAGAGGTAATACAGGTGTACAGGTAATCGGAGTCAAAATAGAAAATCAAGACACAACAAACAAAATCCCTACCAGAGCTATTCTAATAGCAGATTCGGATTGGCTTTTAGACGGTATTGCCAGCACAAATCAATCAAATTACGCATTAGGAATGAACATGGTTGACTGGTTAGCTCAAGAAGATAAATTGGCAGACATAAGATCAAAAGTAATCCGAGAAAGAAATCTTGACTGGAGTTCAAAAGGTGATTTCTTCAGCCATCAAACACTTACAAAAAACCTAAATTATATACTAACTCCAATTATATTTATTATGATTGGGTTTTATAGATATTTAAAAAGAAAATCAATTCAAAAGAAAACTTTTAGCGATGAAAAATAAACCCACATTTATATTGTTATCAATGTTTATCATACTAAGCATAGTTATTGCTGGTGTAAAAATATTAGTATCAAACACAAACAATCTTTACGATGATTCAGGCATCATTTTTATTGATCAGGAAATAATAGACAGAATCACAATCAGTAATAAATCCCAATCTTCACAATTATATAAAGTAAATAATTCATGGCGGATTGGCAAACAACAAGTATTTGAACCTAAGCTTTCATTATTTTGGAACGCTGTAAACAATATTCAAAAATCAGAATTAGTATCAGTAAATCCCAAAAATTTCAATAGAATAGGATTAAATGAAAATGACAGTACTTTAGTGCAATTCTTTTTAGAATCAACTCTGCAAGAAGAATTTATAGTTGGAAAATGGGAACCCGAAACAAAAACATGTTTTATTAAAAAGTTAAATCTTGATCAAGTTTTCGGATTTACCTGCCCATACCCGGATATCTTTGCAACAAATCCAGATATGTGGAGAAATCCAATTATCTCAAATTTTCCTCCGGATGAACTAGCAGCCATAAGATTTTCTTACCCAAGTGAACAATTTGAATTAAATTTAACTGAAAAAGGATGGCAATTAGATAATCAAGATAATATAAATATTGACTCATATAAAATTTCAAGGTTTGCAAATACAACGCAACTGCTTTTAGCTGATGGATTCTTAAATGATGAAGAATCAAAAGGTATAGACTTCAATAAATCTGATGCGTTAATTACATTAGTTCCAAAATCAAAAGCACCATCAACGATAACTCGTATAAGATTGAAGCAAATAGATGAAAACAGGGTGGCTGTTAAAAGTGGAAATATCCCAATAATTTATTATATTTCTATTTCAAAAGCGCAAGAAATATTATTAGGGAAAAAAGATTTTATTTTACAAGAATAATACTAATTAACTTTTTCTAATTTTCTTAAACCGTTATAAGCTGCTCCATTATACTGAGGAATTTCCAACCCCAAACTACCTAAAACTGCGACGCAAACTTCACCAAGATAAATATTATTATCATTATCAACTGTAAGTCCATGAGGAGCCATTAACTGCATTTCGCCAAACCCAAATCCTTCACCCCATCTATCTATTAATTTTCCATCTAAAGAATACAAACTAATTCTTGGACCAATATTAGGGACATCTTTATTAACAGGCAATCCGTATCCTAACTCTCCAACATATAACTTATTTTCAAAAATTGTCACAGTACAAGGTCTGTGCAAATTAACGATTTGATTAACAAATTTACCATCCTGATCAAAAATTTGTACTCGATGATTTTCCCTGTCAGCAACATAAAGTAATCCCGAATCATCCATAGTTATATTATGGACAATATTAAATTGTCCTGGGTCAGTTCCTGGCGTTCCCCAGGAAGTAATAAGTTCACCATCTAAATTATATTTATGAACAGAAGAATTACCATAACCATCACTAATAAATAAAGCTCCATTTTTGTAATCAACGGCAATATCAGTACAACGATTAAACGGAATTCCTGAATGAAGTTCAGATGGCTTATTCGGAACACCTATAGTCATTAATCTTTCACCTTTAGAATTATATTTACTAACTGTATGATTTCCATCATCTACAAACCAATAAAAATTTTCAGAATCGACTCTTACTGAATGGGCCCGATTAGTAAATTCACCTTTACCAAAACTATCTATATACTCACCGGCAGTGCTTAGGATAATAACAGGTGTTTCTCCTCTTACAAATACAATCACTCTATTTTCATGATCTATTGATATTCCCGCAACTTCACCCCATACAAGTTCATCTGGAACTTTATACCAATCAATTTTTGAAATATAATTTAGCATTTATTTACCTTTTGAATGATTCAGTTCGACTGTTCCAACTTTCATATCTACTGAAACAATATTATCTTTATTAGAATCCAAACTTGTTGTTCTGGCAGCTGTAGCTCTCTCCATCGCTTCATTATTTTCATACAATGATATGGCAATAATAGTTGTATCATCTACTCGTATTTGTAAAAGTTGTTCAGCTTCAGGAAATGTGCTTGAAGCAGTTGAAGTATAAGATTGAGCCTGTGCATCTGCTCCTTCTTTTGATTTTAAAGTAAGTGTAGTAATTCTTGCAACTGACATAAATCCTCCAAGTTAAAAAAATATTAAAGAGGTATTATGACACGAAATTAATCTCTTAACAATTAATTATAAAAAGTATTATAATGTATTAAAAACATATACATTAATGGAGAATAAAATGGGAAAAATTGAAGATAAACTTAATGCAATGGGAATTGAATTACCAGTAGAACCACAACCTATCGCTAACTATGTGCCTGGAGTTCGAACAGGAAACTTACTATACCTTTCAGGTTTAGGGCCAAGCGATGCAAGTATGGTAGGTAAAGTCGGTAAAGATTTAACAAAAGACGAAGGTTATGAAGCAGCAAAATCTACTGGAATTGGATGTATAGCAAGATTAAAAGGACAAGTAGGCGATCTTGATAAAGTTAAAAGAATAGTAAAATTACTAACCATGGTAAATTGCACACCAGATTTTACCGACCAGCCAGCAGTTGCTAATGGGTGCTCTGATCTTATGGTAGAAGTATTTGGCGATAAAGGTAAACACGCAAGATCAGCTGTAGGGATGGGATCACTTCCAGGTAATATCCCTGTTGAAATAGAAATGATTGTAGAAATAGAAGATTAGTTATTAATAATATTTCTAAAGGAAAATATGTTTTTAGTAAGAAGAGTATGTCGCACAGAAAGATCAAATGCTTGGAAAGTTGCTGACATACTTACGAAGATTTGTAATGCATATGAAGAAGACGGAAGAGATAAAGCAACAATTTATATAGGCGGAGCAGGAACTCCTGCTGCAGAAATTACAGTTTGCGCAGAATGGACTCAAGAAACAATTGATGCAAACAGAATGTCAAATGTACCTGCAGCTGTAAGAGAAAATGCTCCTAAACTTATGGGATTAATTCAATCTTATGATATAGAATTTTTCGAAATTGCAACGAAAGATAAAATCAAAGAACGAACTTAATTTTATTTTAAAAGTAAGAATAGATTTTTAGGATTTTCTGCGAGTCTTCGCACGTACCAAGGAAACCATTCTTCACCATAACTAATTAAAATTGTTAAGTTCTGATCGGATTTTAAAATTTCATCTTGTAAATCCTCTCTAATTCCATAAAGCATATTAAATTCGTAGTGAATTTTATCAATTTTATCTGTATTTATTTTTTCAATTAGGGAATAAATAATCTGATGATCATGAGTTGCAAAAGATGATATAAAACCATTTTTAAGTATATTTTTTTCAAGCATATAATTAGCGAGTTTAATATAATTATCAGATATTTCATTTCTGTTCTGCATTGATACACTTGAATTTTCAGCATATGCGCCTTTCACTAACCTGATATACGGAGCAATTTCTAACAGTGATCTAAGATCATCTTCAGAACGATATAAATATGATTGTAAAGTAATACCAATATTATTATGTTTTAGAATTAATTTTTTATAAATTTTCAATGTTAATTCCAAATATATATATTCTTCCATATCGATCCATACAAAAGTATTTTTCAATTCAGCTGCCTTAAGCAATTGTTTTAAATTTTCAACACACAAATCTTCATCAATATCTAATCCAAGTTGTGTTAATTTAACTGAAATAACTGTTTTAAGTGAATGTAAATCTATATCTTCCAAAGCATCTTTGTATTTTTTTACAGTATTTAATGTCTGAGTTTTGTTTAAAGAATTTTCACCTAAATAAGTAATAATAGTTCCATAACCTATATCTTCTAATTCAGAACATTTACTCAAAGCATGATCTAAGGTTTCTCCTGGCATAAACCTTGAAACAGATTTTTGAACAAATTTATATTTAGGTAATTTGTGAGAAATCCAATAATTTTTAGAAGCCCACAAAAGTATATTTCTTATTAATGACATTTTAGAAAATTAAAAAATAAATTATACTTAGATAAAATAATTATATATATAT
>CESR01058035.1_pt1 | contig 24371 bp, 20 predicted proteins | sample 356351 | NCBI WGS metagenome assembly CESR01 (sample SAMEA2622149, study PRJEB7988) | marine metagenome | isolation source: saline water (ENVO:00002010), including | reverse complement strand
TTCCTGCCCCGACAGCGGCCGACGAGCCGCTGGATGAACCGCCGGGAGTGGCACCGGAATCGAATGGATTGGTGGTCGGCCCGGGCACCATGAAAGCGAATTCCGTTGTCACAGTCTTGCCGAGGATCACGGCACCGGCGAGGCGCAGTGCATTGACCGATGCAGAATCGATCCCGGTCTGCCGGTCCTTGAAGATCGGGCTGCCGAGGGTCGTGGGCATGTCCTTGGTCTGGAGTACGTCCTTGATCCCGATCGGCATGCCGTCGATCGGCGAAAGCGGCCTTCCCTGTTTGTACCGCTCCGTCGACTCATCGGCGGCCTGGCGGGCGCCAGCCGTGTTCAGGGTCACCCAGGCCTGGACGGTTGGCTCGCGCGAATCGATGGTCTCAAGGCATTGCTCGAGGTAGGCTCTGGGTGTATCGGAGCCGTCAAGAAAGGTGGGCCTGGCATCGTGAAAAGTCCGTAGCCTGCAGTTTGTAGGATCGTAACTGCCGCTGTCAGGGGCGTTCTGCTGTTGGTTGGCCATGAGAGATCTCCTGGGTTCAGAGCGCGTCGACGACCTGCGCAAAAAGAAAGTCGGGATCCGCGCTCGGGTTTGCTGCGACAGATCGAAGCCACATCTCGCCGTTGATCTCGGTGAGCGATACCCAGGCCTGTTTTAGCCTGGAGCGGATCTCTTCAGCCTGGGCGTCCCGAGGTCGCCAGACAACCACACCGGTACGGTTCGGTCCCCATAACTCAAAGCGACTATCGGCACTCACTAACGCAGCGAGTTGATCGGCCTTGGCCATGTCTGCTTCGATACGTTCGATCAGTCCGTTACGTCCCCAGGAGAGAAGCATAGCCGCCAGCGGCACGGCTGCTGCCGGAGTCGAACCCAACAGTCCGATGTTTGGGGTAGCCAGGTAGCCGCCACCGTAACTCAATGCCTGATGGGCTTCTTCTGCTTCCTGGAACATTACCAGCGCCGAGCCTTTGGGCTGATACAACCACTTGTGTGCAGAAAATCCGACTGAGTCGGCTGCGGTGATGCCCGCAAGTCGGTCCGCATAATGGTTGGTAAGCCGCAGCGGACCTGCCCAGGCTGCATCCACGTGCAGCCAGGATACGCCGTCAGGCCGGTCCAGGTTGTCGAGGGTGCCGGTAGCCACCGTTCCGGCGGTGAGTACCAGTGCCGCATCGCTCAGATTCGGCATCTGATCGACGCGCATGACATGGGCTTCATCCGTTGGCACCGAGACGTAATTCAGCCCCAGAATGTCCGCGGCTTTGCGCATTGACAGATGTGATTTGTCGGACGCTGCGACTGTGGTGATGCCTCTCAGTTCGCGGGCGGCCCACAAGGCCGTCATATTGGCGATTGTGGAACCGGGCACAAAGTGACCACCGCTCATCCCGAACGACGGCAGGAGCCACTCAATCACCCTCTCGGCCAGCGAGCGTGCCATCGGCCCTGCATCGGGGTGCAGCGGATTCTGGTTGGTCGCCACCTGCCACAGGGAAGCCGCCCAGGTGATGCCGGGCGTTGGGGGATCCATGTGGGCGAAATAACCGGGATGGTGAAGCTGTGCACTGCTTTGGAGAATCATTGGTGCCAGGAGGTCCAGCGTCGCGGTCGTGCCCAGGCCGGTGTCAGGCAGTGTTTCGGGGAGGGTGAGAGTCGAGGTCAGCGGTACCGGAAGGTCTCGGGGCGTGTGGCTGTGCTCCAGCCAGTTCAGCGCCTGGTCCAGTAACGCCCGGTCAAACTGATGTTCGGCGTGTAGTGCTGGGTGGTTTTTCATTTGTTTCGGTCGGTCCAGTATGGATCAAAAATGTAACCCCTGGTTGATAGACGAGTGCCAGCCGGGTGGCGATCAGAACCGTCGCCAAACTTGCCAACGGTCAAAAAGCACCAGGGACTGTCGGAGCAAAGCATACCACTTACCCAGACGGTAAAACGGTCGTTGGTGATTTCGGGAAGTCCGTTCGCCACACGGATGGATTCTGGTCGATCCTGCTCCACAAGCCGGAACCGGTCTTTTCTGATCGTTTGTGATCTCCGGCAAAATTCAGTGCTCTGGTTCACAGATTTGTTGCGATGGACTCTGATACCTTTTCGGCCATCGTTCATATGCGGGCGCGTTGCCCCTGTCGCAGGGTGTGAGTAGCCTATGAAGCTCAGCGCTATACGGCGTTTCGCTGGTCAGCAACATGGCTTCGTCCTGATGGTGGGGCTTTTAATGCTTGCCGTACTTTCGGCTATCGCACTGGATATCGCACGGTCCGCACTGCTCCAGGAAAAGATGGTCGGTGCATCTGTCCACCATCTGAAAGCGTTCAATTCGGCCGAGACTGCCGTACGCCAGGCGGAAAGCGAGATCCTGGCGATTGACACTCTTTCAGGACATCCGAACCTTATCGACCCGGCATGCGGAGTGTTCCAGGTCGATGCCCGGTCTGGCGAGGTCAGAATCCGCACCACGGTCTACAATGCACCGCCAAACGGATTCAACTGGGGTGATGGCGATGGCCGGCAGGTGCAGGTCTGTCACAAGGGGAATCACGATCTCGACATCGACATACACGCTCTGGAGTCGCACCTGCAGCACGCCGGTGATTACCTGGGATCATGCGCTGATGCGATGCCGGTGGAGCCCTGGAAGACCTGTCATCAGAAATTCGGAAGTGTCGACAGACGACTGAGCTGGCAGCAGTTATCAGATCTGTAGTCAACCGAACCTTGGCGCGGAGTCAGGATCCGTAATGGTGTGATGGCAGGCGGCCCGGTGTCAGTCGACTGATATCCAGAGTTTTCGATCGACCCTCTGCGATCAGCTCAGTCATAGCCACTCCCGTACCAGGCGCATTCAGTATGCCCCAGCAGTTGTGGCCTGTTGCTATGTAAGCACCCGGGGCACCCGGGACAGGCCCGATCAGCGGCATGGCATCCACACAGATCGGTCGGTAACAGGCCTGCTGACGGGTGACGGTAGCATCTGTGAGCGTGCTAGAGATTCGACCGGCAAGTTTCCGCAGGCGTTCGCAGGCGCCAGGGTCGACCGAGACGTCTTCAGGTGCCAGAGGCAGCGGCTGGTCGCTTGAAAAGCCGCACAGGTAGACCTCTCCATCGGCGCGCGGCACCAGCTCTGGCCCGTGCCGTTCACCTTCGGCATCCTCATAGTCCAGAAAGAGTGCTTCGGCGGCGACTGGACCAGATGGTGCCAGCGTGATGCTGTAGCCCTTGAGACCGTAAACGGCCGGCAGCGACAGCCATTGTGTGGCCAGGATACTCCAGGGCCCCATCGCGATCACCACAGCATCCGCTGCGATCCGTTCGCTATCGACGAATACGCCAGTTACTTTGTTCTGAACATGATCGAATTCGATCGTCTCGACAGTTCCGACAATCACGTTTGCACCGTTTTGACAGGCCCCATTCATTAAGGCGCGTGTGAATTCACCAGGGTGCAGCTGCGCCGTGGTGGTCGTGTCCCCAAGCTGCTGCTGCACGGGCGCCGTTCCATCAATCCAGTCACCCGCCCCTATGAGATGCCTGCTGGTCATTGTTCGTCGATCGGACAGCGCCACCTGGTAGGTGTTTACCCGTCGGTAGCCGTAGTCCTGCGAAAGCTCGCCAGGCAGATCGGAGTGCAGGTCGAAACTCAGCAAGGCGAGCTGTTCCTGCGGCTGCCCCACACACCAGTCCCGGGCCAGAAAACCACCCGATTTACCGGATGCTGCGCAAGCGATACCACATCGCTCAATGACCGTTGCCGGCAGGCCCTTGCGCGACAAATAGTAGGCGATCGCACTGCCGATCACACCGGCGCCGAGGATGACGACGTTCACCGGGGAGCTTCTCTTTGCACAGAGTCAGATAAACGGCCAAGGGACAGTCTCCAGTCCCAATTCACGGGGCTCAGCATGAAACAGACGGTATCATAGAGGAGGGCTCGATGTGCTTGTGGCATCTTTTTCAGCGAGGTTGGACAAAGGCAGGTTTGTCAGGATCAATGCATCCGAGAGAAGACAGGGCAGTCCGGCCAGCGGCCGGCGTTCCCGTGTTGCGCAGGGGCCATCGGGTCGAGGCCTATGGGTGTGATCGTTATATGCTGTGAGCTCCGGGGCCGGGATGATATTCTCCCGAATCGGGGCGTTATTCTGATCCTGCGGCAGATTGGATGAAGCTCGTTTGGGTCAGCGACCAAGCACGGCAGATCTAGTGTGCAGTTCGTTGATTGAGGTGCGTTTTTGTGATCACCAGTCCTTGTGTTGGCATCTGTATTCTTGATCCTGTAACCGGGTACTGCCGGGGATGTCACAGAACGCTGGATGAAATCGCAAACTGGGTCAACTATACCGACTCCGAGGCCCACGAGGTTCTGGCCAGGCTTCCGGACAGGGACCCGCTCGCAACTGAGCCTGACTGAAACAGGGGGAGTTGTATGGTCTCTCGCTGCCTTTGTAACCGGAAATGAAAGTGTTATCGTGTGCGGAATGTCTCTGGAGTTCTTAGCATATTATGACTCTGACTAAATTTCGGGTCCTATTTTTCGCGGGCCTGTGTCTTTCTGCGGGCCTAGTCGCTCCCACCTTATGGGCCGCTAAGGTCACTATCAAGCTCGAGGGAGGCACTTACAGTGGGCGGGTACACGAGGATGTTCCCCATGGTCGCGGTACCATGAAGTGGGACAATGGCTCACAGTATGTTGGGATGTTCAAGAACGGGGAAAGACACGGTCTAGGCAGATATACACATGCCGATGGTTCCAGGTATGTCGGTGAATTCAAACAAGATAAAAGACATGGTGAGGGCACATACACCTGGGCAGACGGAGCGCTCTATACCGGTGAATACCGGGAAGGCAGACAACATGGTCAGGGTACTTACACCTGGGCAGATGGATCGCTCTATACCGGTGAATACCGGGAAGGCAGGCAACATGGTCAGGGTACTTATATTGGAAGCAATGGCGAAAAATATGTAGGTCAATGGAAGGATGACCAATTCAATGGGCAGGGCACGTTGAATCTTTCTGACGGATCGAACTATGTCGGTGTATTCGAAGACGGTAAGCAGCATGGCCGGGGCACTTTCACCTGGTCTACTGGCCAGAGTTTTGTCGGAGAATTTAAGGACGGGCAGCAACACGGTCAGGGTATCTACACCTGGGCCACTGGAGAACGATACGTCGGGGAATTCAAAGAGGGTAGGAAACACGGCCAAGGTACTTTCACCTTTGCTGATGGCGCTGAGTATATCGGTGAATTCGAGAATGACACCTACCATGGACAAGGTACGATGAGCGACCCCGATGGGTCACGCTATGTTGGGATATACCAGGCTGGAAAAGCCTGGCAAGGGACCGAATACGACAAGGATGACAACGTCATTGCCACTTATTCAGAAGGTGTCAGGGATCCTGAATAAATCCGTATTTAGCGGAATATATCAGAAGGATTAATTGTTACTCTCTGGGGGGTAATTCCGACCAGACTGGGGTTGGGCTAGAAAACAGTTCTAGGAAATTTGGGAAAACCTGCTGATCGCTGTGAACAAAGAAATGTGGGGTATGATCTGAGAATGTATTGGCAATTTTGCTACCGTAGATTTGTAGTCACATTCTGAGAACAATTCATGGGAGACGAAATAAAATGTCGGTATACCTGATGACTGAAGCCGTAGTACACGATGTTGAGGCCTACGAAAAATACAAAGAACAGGCGCCACAGTATGTAGCGCGCCATGGCGGGGAATACTGTTGCCGGGGGGGAGAGGTCGATGTGCTGGCTGGAGATTGGCATCCGGAAAGGATCGTCATGTTGAAGTTTCCATCACGGGTAGCCTATGACGCATTTATATCCGATCCTGATTACAAGCCTTGGAAGGAACTCAGGGAGTCACTTACCACCATCAAGACACAGGTTATTCTGGAAGGCGTTTAGGCGAGACTAATAAAGTGGTCACGACCAAGAGTGTTCTAGGTCACAACATTGATGGACCGAATTCAGTCATAGGAATTAAAGGATATGTTTGCTTACCTATCGTTCAAGCTTGCCCGAAGATTTGGAGTACGTCCCGTCGTGGTGAATCTGATTCTGTTACACCTTCTGATTGGTGTCGCGATGTTCGCTTATGGCAACATGGAAAGTGGGGATGGACAACAAACGTCTGTCCCGATGATATTCATTCTGATGTATGTGTTCCTAGTGGTTGGTGTGGTTGGGTTGGGCCGATTGGCGAGCAAAAATTTCTTTCGCAAACCCGACGAATGGGAAGAATTCTAGTTTTCGGAACAATCAAGGACGGCAATCTGAGAATGTACCGGTGCATAAGCCGAAACTCGTCAGTAGAAGGATAATCGACTGACAAAGGCAGATGGCTATAGTAAGGGATTGTTAGGGTGGAGATGTCGTTCAATCTTCCTATCAGGAAATGAATAACTATCTCATCAAGTATTCAGTTTATTTTCATTATTACTCGTTTTCCGGGGACAAGAAAAGTGAAATCAGATCGGGTGAGTACCAGATGGAGGGAACGTCAGCAGGTGATGTGTCTGAAAGGTTCAAGAATTACTACTACAAAAACAAGGAAAGTTATTTCGTATCTCTACCTGAATTTGGTTGGAAACTAACGCACTTGGTGATTGACAAGGTGTGGGACCCCTCCCCAGACCTTGACAGTGTTCTGGACAGTATCTGGACGTATTACGTGAACTTGATAAAGAGAGTAGGAGAAGGACCCCTTGGTGGGAAATAGCCAATCGAAGTCCTACTCTGTCGGCTAACAAGTCTCCTACCTAATGCCGAGGACGTATTCAGGTGACCTCGTGATAGATCGACTTGAACCAGACTATATCCGAGTAAATCGGGCCAATTGGGACGAACGAGTCGAGATTCACCTGCGTGACGAGATGGGATTTTACGGTGTAGAGGCGTTTCTGGACGGAGAGGATGTCAGGCCGGGTGTCGAAAAAGAGGAAATGGGCGACCTGGCTGGACTCGATGTGTTGCACCTGCAATGCCACTTTGGTCTTGATACGTTGTCGGTGGCGCATCAGGCCAGATCCGTGGTCGGCGTCGACTTCAGTCCAAAAGCGATTACGGCGGCACGTGACCTGGCCAAGCGCATAGGGCTTTCAGATCGTGCAGAGTTCTTCCTGGCCGAGCTCTGCACGGCGCCGACATTGATCAATCGAAAGTTTGATCTCGTGTTTTCAACCTGGGGTGCGACTATCTGGTTACCCGATATCTGGGCGTGGGGCGAGGTCTTTTCGGGTTTTGTCAAACCCGGTGGGCGAGCTTATTTCGCAGACGCACATCCAAGCGCTTCAATTCTCGATGATACGGATGACCTGCTGATGCCGAAATACTCTTGGCGAACTCCAGCAGATTGTCCTGACAGATTTGAAGAAGACACGACCTATACTGGAGTCGACGCCAGGATAGAGAACTATAGGACCTTCGAATGGTTGCACCCGATTAGTGACCATCTGAATTCACTGCTCAGGTGTGGGTTACAACTCGAATTCTTACACGAACATGAAACAATCCCATGGAAAATGTTCCAGAGTCTGGAAGAGATCGTTGATCCAGTAACTGGCAAAGCGCACTATCGCATGCCAAAGGGAAGGGTCCAGATGCCTCTGGCATTTTCTATGATGTTGTATCGGCCAAAGGAATCGCAGCTATGAATAGAATCTGGCCATAGTTTCTTGTCTGTCTATTTCTTCTTGCTCTGCTGTTCTTATCCGGCTCGCGTGCCGATTGGACTCCGTAAAGACCGCTCCATTCACAAAAGAAGTGAAATAACATCTGACAACCCGTGAGTATTTGGATTACCTATTTTCTGGATAGTTTTGATCTGATTTCCTCTGGCGGGAGTTATTCATATGGCGAGTAGTTTGTTCGACGTAATGTTACTTGTTGTCTTTGTATTCCTACTGGCAGGATTTATTAAGGGGGTGATTGGATTTGGCTTGCCAACTGTCTCAGTGAGTCTCTTGACGGCATTCCTAGGACTGGAGGTGGCCATAGTCACTATGTTGTTACCCTCGTTGTTAACAAATGTGTGGCAGGGCCTGGTGGGTGGCCATTTCCTTTATCTCATCCGCCGATTCTTCTGGCTTCTGGTTTCCGGAGTTATATTGACCTGGATTACTTCAAGTGCTTTGACCGGAGGGTATATACCGCTATTTGTTGTTCTGCTGGGGGTAGCTATATTTGTGAGTAGTGCTTCGAGCATTTTTGGACTAAAAATTTCCGATCCCGGTCAGCATGAGCGCTGGCTGTCGCCAGTCATTGGAGGTCTGTCCGGGGCGATTAGCGGAGTGACGGGTGTATTCGTACTTCCTGCGGTTGATTATCTCCGAGCGTTGACTCTTACCCGTGATCAACTCATACAGGCGATGGGAATCTGGTTCAGTGTAGCGACGATCAGTCTGGGTAGTGCGTTGGGTCACCATGGTCTTGTACAAGATTCACTTGGATTGTTATCTGCAGTGGGTGTCGTTCCGGCATTCATTGGCATGATGTTAGGGCAACGATTGCGTATGCGAATTTCCCAAGAAGTTTTTCGAATTGTTTTTCTGACAGGCCTTTGTATTCTTGGTCTTTATTTGATTACTATGGGGATTACTTCCTAGTTTTGTCCAACGGTGCTTATTGATTAAGTTGAGAAACTCTGGAATCGTGACAGGATTAATGTTCAAGAGACTGCCAGCCTGCATTGTGCAGAAAACGCATATATAACTGAAATCAACCGTTCTTAACTTAGTTCCAATGCGCAGTAGAAAACTATGAAAAGGGTTTCCGATGATACCGGCTTTCGACATATTGCCGAGAGTAATAACGACAGGAAAGAAGGGTGTCTTTTCTGTGTGATGAAACCTGATGAACTCGTAGGTGAAAATGAACTCTGTTGTGCCCGGATAGATAGTTATCCGGTCACGAAAGGACATACATTGATCATTCCCAAAAGACATGTGGAGTCTTACTTTGACCTCTATCAACCAGAGATCGATGCAATTCACCAGATGTTGAATGAAACAAAGAAGAATATAGAAGAACAAGATAAGACGGTTACGGGATTCAATGTCGGTGTGAATGTGGGTAAAGATGCCGGTCAGTCAATATTTCATGTTCATGTGCATCTGATGCCCAGAAGAAAGGGCGATACGGAAAATCCCAAAGGTGGTGTTCGGGGTGCCATTCCCCATAAAAGAACCTACTGAATCTATAATCATCTGGAGTCATTTTAGACTTCTTGAACATCCTAACTCTCGGTAGTATTGTGTGGATAGAGTTTTTGGAAGCCCTGTGGTATTACAACTATGAAAATAGATCGATCACTGTCTACCGTCGGGTTTTGTCTTTTGCTGATGGTGGGTTTGCCACTGGAGGTTGGAGCGTTTAGTGAAGAGGATTTGAAGACACTCTCAGAAGTTGGCGAGTGCCGAACATGTGATCTGACTGGGGCAAATCTGGGTGGGACCAATTTGAAAGGGGCTGATCTGATTGGGGCAGATCTGTCTGGTGCAAACCTGTCTGGGGCAAGTCTGCCAGTAGCGGATCTGTCCGGGGCAAATCTGTCTGGGTCAGATCTGAATGTGGCAGATCTGCGTTGGGCAGACCTGACTGCGGCGAAACTAACTGGTGCAAATCTGAATGGTACAAAACTGTCTGGGTCAGATCTGTCCGGGGCAAAACTGACCGAGGCAATATTGACTGGGGCAAAATTAGTCGAGGTGAATCTGACAGAAGCAAATTTGACAGATGCAGATCTAACTGAGGCAAAAGTCACCGGGGCAGACCTCGTTGGGTCAAATCTAACCGGGGCAGATCTGACTGGTGCGAATTTGACTAGAGCTAATCTGAATCATGCAAAGCTAAATGGTGCAACTCTGACTGGAACAATTCTAAATGGTGCAAATCTGACTGGGGCAAATCTGACTGGGGCAGATCTGACTGGCGCAAGTCTATATCAAGCAACCCTGAGAGATACAAATCTGACTGGCGCTGTTTTTTGCGCAACAAAAATGTCGGATAAATCAATCAACGATTCAGGCTGCTAGCAGATTGAAAGAAAAGAGATTACATAAGGACATCCAATCCCCGGATGTCCTTTGCCATTCACCAGATGCTGGATAAGATAAAGAAGAATATAGAAGAACAAGGCAATACGGTTTCGGGGTTCAATGTCGGTGTGAATGCAGGGAAGGATGCGGGTCAATCAATATTCCATGTTCATGTGCATCTGATTCCCAGAAGAAAGGGTGATACGGAAAACCCGAAAGGTGGTGTACGGGGTGCCATTCCCCATAAAAGAACTCACTGATTCTGTATCTATTTGGAGTCATTTTTCGACTCCTTGAACCCCCTAAATCCCGGTAGTATTGTGTGGATAGGACAGTTGGAAGTCCTGGGGTATTACAACGATGAATAGAACCCGATCACTGTTTCTTGTTTGTTTCTTTCTCCTCGCAAGTCTATTCGCATTCAACTCGGATGCGGATGAGGTAACCATCGGTGGGTGAAAAAACTATTGATTGGAAGGACGGAACGTACACTGGGGAAGTGTCCAATGGTGTTCCGAATGGACAGGGCACCTACACTGATCCCGATGGAAGAAAGTATGTCGGGGAATGGAAGGACAACAACAGGCATGGTCAGGGCACTTGCATATTTCCTGATGGAAGAAAGTATGTCGGGAAATTTGAGAAAGACAAAGTGCATGGTCAGGGCACATTAACTGGTCCCGATGGATCAAAGTATGTCGGGGAATTCAAGGACGACAAATACCATGGTCAGGGGACCTACACATTTTCCGATGGAACAAAATATGCCGGGGAATTCAAGGGCGGCAAACGACATGGTCAGGGGACTTATACCTTTGGCAGTGGGCCAAATTCAGGGGATACATATGTTGGGGAATTCAAGGATGGTAAGTACCATGGTCAGGGGACCTACACCAGTCCTGATGGACTAACGTATGTTGGGGAATTCAAGGACGGCAAAAAGGATGGGCAGGGCACTTTTACATTTGCCAGTGGAGAGAAGTATGTCGGGGAATGGAAGGATGGCAATAAGAATGGTCAGGGAACCTACATATTTCCTGATAGAGAAAAGTATGTCGGGGAATTCAAAGACGGGACATGGGATGGTCAGGGCACCTTCACGTTTTCTGATGGAGAAAAGTATGTCGGGGAATTCAAGGACGGGACACGGGATGGACAGGGCACCTACACTGATCCCGATGGAAGGAAGTATGTCGGGGAATTCAAGGACGGCAACCCATGGAACGGTACCGAATACGACAAGGATGGAAAGGTGACTGCGACTTATTCAGAAGGTGTTAGGAAAGAGAACTAAACCGACCTACTAACCCAACCCCAAAGGACATCCAAAACCCAGATGTCCTTTTCTTTGTCTCTTTGGAATAACAGGGTGGGTCTTTACGGACAACGACTTTAGAATCAGGTTTAGAAGGTTCTGTACGTATTTCCTGTTGGGGTCAGTGTTTTTCCATCAGTACCGTTGGAAGTCCCCGGATAGACGATGACATCCGGTTTGTTTCTACTGGGGTTTCTACTCAGAATTTGAATCGTCGAGTAGATACAAAGTAGAAACCCGGGGTGTGGGGTCTAATGGAAACAATGACTTACGGGACTGGAAAACCTTAAGTAGAAACAAAGTATAAATATAAGTAGTTGATAAATAATGGAAAAGACTGGTAAGTGGCAGTTCTGGATCGACAGAGGAGGAACGTTCACCGATCTTGTGGCTTGCAGGCCAGACAATTCACTGGTGAGTCGCAAACTGCTGTCGGAAAATCCGGAAAACTACCAAGACGCAGCCGTTCAGGGTATACGCGATATTCTCGGCTTGAACGGTGCGGAAGCTGTTCCAGACGGTGCGATCGAGGCGGTAAAGATGGGTACCACGGTTGCGACCAATGCTCTGCTCGAGCGAAAGGGTGATCGGACCTTGCTCGCCATCACTCGCGGTTTTGCCGATGCGCTCCGAATTGGCTACCAGACGCGTCCAGACCTGTTTGCACTCCAGATCGTGCTGCCCGACATGCTGTACGAACGTGTCGTCGAGATTGACGAGCGGGTGCTCGCAGACGGCACTGTCGAACGGTCAATGGACCCTGTCACTGCCCGCATCTCTCTGGAAGAGGCTTACGCCGAAGGCTTCAGATCCATCGCAATCGTTTTTGTTCACGGCTATCGCTACTCGTCGCACGAACTGGCACTGGCCCAGATTGCTCGGGAGATCGGGTTTACCCAGGTTTCGACCAGCTATGAAACCAACCCACTGATGAAACTCGTCAGTCGCGGTGATACCACGGTAGTAGACGCCTATCTTTCACCCATGCTGCGCAACTACGTCTCCCAAATCGCGGAGGAACTCGGCAATGTGCGGCTGATGTTCATGCAGTCTAATGGCGGCCTGACTGACTCGGGTCTGTTTCGCGGCAAGGACGCAATTCTTTCCGGGCCCGCGGGCGGGATAGTCGGTGCTGTCAAGACCGCGGTAGATGCGGGGTACGACAGGATCATCTCGTTTGACATGGGCGGCACCTCGACAGATGTCGCCCACTACAACGGCGAATTTGAGCGGACCTTTGAGACTCTGGTCGCCGGGGTTCGCATGCGGGCGCCGATGATGTTGATTCACACGGTCGCGGCGGGTGGTGGATCAATCTGTACTTTCGATGGTTCCAGGTACCGGGTCGGACCGGAGTCCGCCGGAGCTGACCCCGGCCCGGTGTGCTACCGACGCGGCGGCCCCCTGACTGTGACCGACTGCAACGTGATGCTGGGCAAGCTTCAGGAAAAATTCTTCCCAGCTGTTTTCGGACCGGGGCAGGATGAAGCACTGGATATCGATGCGGTGCGAAGGGCTTTTGCGAAGCTGGCTGATCGGATCGAAAGTGAAACGGGAGGTTCTCGAACGCCGATGGAAGTCGCCGATGGATTTCTCAGAATCGCAGTTGAAAACATGGCCAACGCCATCAAGAAGGTCTCGGTCCAGCGCGGTTATGACGTGACCGGCTACACGTTGAACTGTTTTGGCGGGGCGGGGGGTCAACACGCCTGCCTGGTTGCCGATGCGCTGGGTATGGGCCGGGTCTTCATCCATCCGTTCGCCGGTGTACTTTCCGCCTACGGCATGGGTCTGGCGGATGTCCGAGCGCTTAAGGAAAAAGCGCTGGAGCTGCCACTCAAGGTGCAATCTGTCCAAGCACTGTCGAGTATCCTGGATGAACTGGTGTCGTTCTCTACAGAGGAGTTGGCCGGTCAGGGAATAGAGCCCGGTGCTATTAGCGTCATACGCCGCGTGCATCTACGCTATGAAGGGACAGACACCGCACTGCAGGTCGACTATGGTTCCATTAATGAGATGCAGGATCGTTTTGAGGTGGCTTACCGGCAGCGGTACGGTTTTGTCATGCCGGACAAGGACATGGTGATCGAGGCAGCAGCCGTTGAGGCCGTAGGTAAGATGGACGATGTCGATCTGCCTCCCGTGGATCAGGAAGAGACCATTGGTGCGGCCCAGCCACAGACGCATGTATCGACTTACATGGCGGGCGAGGATCGTCCAACGGGAGTATTCGACCGAGATCTACTGCGACCCGGTCACGAGGTGCCAGGACCCGCGATCATTCGCGAGCAAACGGCGACTACGGTCGTCGAACCCGGATGGCAGGCGGGCATCGACACCGCGGGTAACCTGATCATGGCTCGGGTGGTTCCACTGAAACGCCAATCGGCTATCGGCACCGAGTGTGACCCGGTCATGCTGGAAGTGTTCAACAACCTGTTTATGTCCATTGCCGAGCAAATGGGACTGACGCTGGAGAACACAGCCTACTCGGTCAATATCAAGGAGCGACTCGACTTTTCCTGTGCGATTTTTGATCCCGACGGTGATCTTGTTGCTAATGCCCCGCACATTCCCATACATCTGGGCTCGATGGGAGAGGCCGTGCGAACTGTCATCGACAGTAATGCCGACTCGATTCGTCCGGATGACGTCTACGTGGTCAACGCCCCATACAACGGCGGGACCCACCTGCCGGATATCACCGTGATCACGCCGGTGTTCGATGAGGAGCAGATACTGTTTTACGTCGCCAGCCGTGGGCACCACGCGGACATTGGGGGGATCACGCCGGGCTCCATGCCGCCAGACAGCCGGGTGGTGGAGGAGGAGGGAATCCTGTTCGACAACTTCAAGCTGGTTGATCGGGGTATCTTTCTGGAGCAGAAATTGCGCGATCACCTGGCTTCTGGCCCTTACCCTGCGCGAAACCCCGAGCAGAACGTCGCTGACCTCAAGGCACAGATCGCCGCCGGAGAGAAAGGGGTGCAGGAGGTCCACGCGATGATTGATCAATTTGGCGTTGATGTCGTGCATGCCTACATGAAGCACGTCCAGGACAATGCCGAAGAACAAGTTCGCCGGGTCATCGACGTAATGCAGGGCGGTGAGTTCAGCTATCCACTTGATGAAGGCAGCGTGATCAAAGTGAAGATCACTTTTGATAAAGCGAAGCGTGGAGCAACAGTCGACTTTACCGGTACCAGTGCCCAGCGCCCGACAAACTTCAATGCACCGTCGGCGGTGGCCCGGTCAGCCGTCCTGTATGTCTTCCGTTGTCTGGTCAATGATGCGATTCCACTGAACGAGGGTTGTCTGAAACCGATCGACATCATTATTCCCAAAGGCTGTATGTTGGCACCGGAGTATCCGGCCGCTGTAGTTGCCGGGAATGTTGAGACCGGGCAGGCCATCACTGACACACTGTTTGGTGCTCTGGGCGTGTCTGCGGCCAGCCAGGGCACGATGAACAACCTCACCTTCGGAAACAGCCGGCATCAGTATTACGAGACGGTCTGTGGTGGTGCGGGTGCTGGGCCCGGCTTCGACGGCACTTCGGCGATCCACACGCACATGACCAACACCCGGCTCACCGACCCCGAGGTTCTCGAATGGCGCCACCCTGTGGTACTGGAGGATTTTCGGATCCGCCGCGGAAGCGGTGGGAGCGGGGAGTTTACGGGTGGTGACGGTACCTTGCGCCGAATCCGGTTTCTGGAACAGATGGAGGTGGTGATGCTGTCCAATCACCGGGTGATTGCGCCTTACGGCATGGCGGGAGGCAGTCCGGGCCAGGTGGGACGCAACTGGGTCGAGCGGGCCGATGGCAGCCACGACGAGATGACCGGTTGCGACAAGCGGAACGTTGATCCCGGAGATGTCTTCGTTCTGCAGACTCCGAGCGGTGGAGGTTACGGTACACCTCACTGATCGAGTCACCTCCAATCCCAGTTGTTGATGTTCCGGCAACAGGCGAGTTATGCTTTGCTTGAAAGGTGTACCAATAAATTTATCGGACAGATCATGAGGAGGGCCGGGCCGTGGCGACACTATCGACACAGGACATCGAACAGCATCTCATCCGCTTCGGAGAAATTAGCCAGCATCAATCTAACTTTCAGCCGATTGACATGGCGCTGTCCCGGTATGACCGGCAGCGATTCTCTATCGTTGGCAGGCCAACGGAAGCGGCTACGAATGCGAAGTCTCTAAATCGCATCGAGGGTTTTAATCTGATCTACGTTCGATGCGAATCCCAGAAAGGCATCGGTCTTCATAAGCACGATACCCCAGAGATTTTCATACCAATGTCTGGAAGTTGGGTGATCGGGCTGGGCGACGAAGGTGAGTCATCTGTGACGTTGGAACCGTGGGATGTGCTTAATGTTCCACCCAATTTGATGCACTCGGCGACAAATGTTGCCGCTGAGGCTGCATTCCTGATGGTGATGAGCACTGACCAGCAAGGGCCTGAGATCTTCTGGGACCCTAAAATTATCCAGGAGATTAACGACAGCGGCACCCAGGTCCCGGCGTCCGAGATCCCGCAAGGCAACTTAAGGGTAGTTGGAGATCAATAGTCGATTGATTCCGACCGATATACGGCAGGGGATCCATTCAGTGTTCCGAACGTCAATGACAGGGTTTCAGTCAACAGCCAGGATGAATGCGCTCGGATTTGATCAGCAATTGAATTTGCGCCCTGTAAACGACTCGGCTATACACCAGTTAAGGTGGTTTCAACCTCACCTCAAAGAACCAAGTCTCAACTAATAGGCACATACAGATGTCAAGCCATCCATCGAGTACAGCGTTGACCAACGCCAACCTGCTTGACCCTAGAGCAGGAACAGTGACCGGGCCCATCAATATCGTGATCGAATCAGGTCGGATTGCGGAAGTATCCAAAACGCCGATTGGCGGTTGTGAATCGGTGTTTGACGTCAACGGGGCAACTCTTATGCCGGGCCTCTGTGATGCCCATGTTCATGTTACAGCGGGAACTGCAAGCTTTCCCGATCTACTGCGCTGGTCGCCGATGTACACCACGGCTCGCGCGTCAGAAATACTTCTGGGCATGCTGCAGCGAGGATTTACAACCGTAAGGGATTGTGGTGGTGCTGATTATGGTCTCGCAAAAGCAATTGAAGAGGGGTATATCACCGGACCCCGACTTCTTTTCAGTGGCCACGCTATCTCGCAGACTGGCGGGCACGGCGACATGAGAGGCCCCGGAGAGAACTGGGACAGTTGCACCTGCTGTGCCGGTCTCGGCGTCATCGTGGATGGGGTTTCACAAGTCCGGCGCGCCTGCCGGGACGAAATTCGCAAAGGCGCCCACTTCATCAAAATCATGGCTGCGGGTGGGGTCGCCTCTCCGACTGATCGGATCGGTAATACGCAGTTCTCCGAGGAAGAAATTACGGCAGCTGTTCAGGAGGCAGAAGCTGCCGAGACTTATGTTGCCGCCCATGTTTATACCGCTCGTGCCGCAAACAGGGCTCTGAAGAATGGTGTACGTTCCATTGAACACGGTAATCTGATTGATGATTCAACGATCGACCTGCTACTGGAAAGAGATGCGTTTCTGGTTCCAACCATGTCTACACACGAGGTTTTGGGAACCGAAGGTGTTGCTGGCGGTATGCCCAAGGAAATGTGTGACAAGGTGTTCGAGGTGGTCGATGCGGGAAAGGCTACCCATGCGCACGCACATTCCAGAGGAGTTAAGATGGTTTATGGCACCGACCTCCTTGGACCAATGCATAGACACCAGTTGCTGGAATTCTCAATTCGAAGCGCTTTTCAATCGCCTTTGGAAGTGATTGCTTCGGCTACGGTGACTGCTGCCGAATTGTTCAACCTGACAGAGGAAATCGGTGATCTAAGTCCCGGGAAACGAGCCGATATTATTGCCCTAGCGGGCAATCCCTTGGAAGATCTTGGGGTCATTCAGGAGCCGGAGAAATATCTGAAGCTGGTCATGAAGGATGGCGTTATTTACAAAAATCAACTGATCTCGATGAAAACTGACTGATCAGAAGTTCTACCATGTGTAAGCCCTGACCTGAAAGGGTGACCCTGATTGTGGGTACACAAGGAAAAACTTGTACGATTTGATTCCTTGCAGCCCTAGCCATGGAGTTTCCGGCTGTGCCGATCATCAAGGCCGCAGTCAGGCCGGGGTATCAAATCCATAGTCCTTACGTGCGGAATCCGCACTGATCTTGTCGTCACGCAGGTCCCTTTGGACCGCGTTTCTGTCGCGTTCCTGTGGTTCGCCAAAGCCGCCCGCACCCGGTGTCTCGACCCGGACACAACCGCCTTTGGGCACTTCAACGGTACATTTCGAAGGCAGGTCGCGATGTTCGCCTTCTGGGTCGAAGATAAACTTCGCACAGGAGCCTTCATGACCACCCATAAGGCCCCAAGGGGCAAACTTACGGCCATCTGACAATACCGTCCATGAGCATTCGGCGTAAGGGAATTCGAAGTCACGGCGAATCGCCATACCGCCGCGGTATCGGCCAGCACCACAACTGTCGGTGATCAGTTCATAACGCTTGACACGGATCGGGTAGTGCAGTTCGACTTCCTCGATTGGTGCATTTTCCGTATTCTGCAGATTCGTCTGTACGCCATCCGGCCCGTCTTTTGTTGGTCGGGCGCCGTTGCCGCCGGCAATGGTCTCCATGTAGCAATAGTATTCGCCACGGCGGGGATCAGGGCCGCCAAAGCCGATATTCACGATACAGCCTTTCCCAGCTGCTGGAATTCGATCGGGCATTACCGGGTGCAGTGAGAGAAAAATCAACTCGGCCATGCGGGAGACCAGCTCCCAGCCGCCCACTACTGCAGCTGGGCGAGTCGCTGTACACACCAGGCCGTCTGGGCCATCGACATGGACACGATTCAGAAAGCCGTCGTTTACCGGGATTCCATCGTCGACCAGGCAGCGGGCAACGTAAGCAATTCCACATTTTGCCATCGGCCGAACACAGTTGATGGGGCTCATTCGCTGCTGGGACGATCCTGACGGATCAAGATGTACATGCCCGTCCTTGATGGTGACTTTGACTTTCAACAACACAGGTTCATCACTGAATCCATCATCATCCCGGTAGCCTTCGGCTTCGTAGGTTCCCTCGGGCAGTGACCGAAATGCACGTTCTGTCCAGCGGTCGGTATAGTCGATCAGCTCATCGAAGAATATCTCGAGCAGTTCTGCTGAGTATTTGTCCTGCAGTGCAGCCATACGTCGGATGCCCACCACGTTGGCGGACATTTGTGCTCTCAGATCGCCATTGGTCTCCCGGGGAGCACGTAGGTTAGCCAGAATCAGTTTGATCACGTTGTTATCAATCTCTCCCTTCCTCGCAATGCGAGTCGGTGGCAGGATGATTCCCTCCTGGCAGAGTTCCTTGTTGACGCCGAGGCTTGCTGGAGACGAGCCGCCTACATCTACGTGGTGAGCCATATTTGCAACGTATCCGATACGCTGGCCATGGATTTCCACGGGGCTGATGATTGTGACGTCGTTGAGGTGACTGGCACCTCGGTGAGGATCGTTGACCACAATTGCATCGCCTGCATCGAGATGATCAGGACCGAATTCTCGGATCGAGACAGGTGCGATCGTCGCCATAGCAACGAGATGGGCGGGTTGTGCAAACGACTGGGCGATACAACGCAGTTTCGAATCGAAGAAGGCACAGGAGAAATCTGCCCGGGTCTTGATATTCGTTGAAAATGCCGCGCGGCGCACCGTGACTGCCATCTCCTCAGTCATATTCACTACGGCATTACGGATGACCTCGAAGGTGACCGGGTCCATTGCTGGCCGCTCGGGTGTGGATGATTGTTTTTGGTCTGGAGTCATGGAGGACACTCCGGGCTCGGTTATGGGATTCCGGTTAGTTGTGATCAAGATGAACGATGAGGTTGCCTGACTTTTCTACTGCAACGCGGGTATCGGGTGAAATGACCACGGTTGTATCCATCTGCTCGACGATGGCTGGTCCAGAGAAAGTATCCCCTGCAAGTAATTTCTCCCGAGCATAAAGGTCAACCTCGATCAGTCCATTGGACTCGGCAAAATATACCTGTCTGCTCCCCTTGATGGCCCTGGATGGAGAATCTGTTGCTTCTTCGAGCTGTTGCAGCACGGGTCGGTCAACAGCGCCTATACCGACCACCCGCAGGTTGACGATCTGGGTCGGTTCCTGTTCGTTCGCAAAACCGTAGGTTTCCGCGTGTCGAGAATGGAACGCATCGGCCAATTTGGCAGCGGCCTGATTGTCGATGGTAGTGGGCAGAGACACCCGCAGTTGATACGACTGCCCGACATAACACATGCCGACCTCCCGGGTCACAGTGATGTCGGCATCACTAACCTCTTGTTCCTGGAGCAGGCTGCGGGTGGCAGATTCAAGTTCGTCGTAAATGCCGGCGAGCTGTTGTGGATCGGTCTGCATGGTTTCCTGCATATGGGTTCGGACCACCTCGTGTTTGAGATCAGTTGCCAGCATACCCACAGCTGAGTTCAGCCCGGGAGTTGGTGGAATCAGAACTTTAGTTACGCCTAGGGCTTTAGCAATTGAGACCGCCTGCATTGGTCCGGCACCACCCGATGGCACCAGTACGTAATCACGGGGATCAATGCCCTGCTCGACGGAGATAAAGTACAGCGCACTGACCATCTTTGCATTGGCGATGTCAATGATGGCGTTGGCGGCTTCCAACAGGTCGAGCCCAGTGGGGCGAGCTGCATGTTCCATGACAGCTTGTCGCGCAAGTTCAACGTCCAGTTTCGCTTCGCCACCGAGGAAGAAATCTGGGTTGATCCTACCGAGTATGAGATTGGCATCAGTCAGGGTAGGCTCGTTACCTCCTTGGCCATAACACGCGGGTCCCGGATCAGCTCCAGCGCTTTGGGGGCCGACCGTTAGTGCGCCACCAGGGTCAAGGTGCGCGATCGACCCTCCGCCAGCTCCGATTTCGACCAGGCTGATGACCGGAGTCAGGACAGGATAGCCCTGGCCCCGTTGTGCCGTTACATTCGCGACGGCACTTGCGCCAACTTCAAACTGTTCCGCGATATTAGGTTGGCCATCGTTTACCACTGCGAGTTTTGCCGTTGTACCACCGATGTCCAGCGCGAGAAGATTCTCATATCCGGAACGAGCAGCAACGAATGCAGCGCCGATCACGCCGGCAGCCGGGCCCGACTCCACCATCTGTACTGGTTGGCGCTTAGCGATATTCGCCGCAATAATTCCACCGGACGAACTCATCAGGTGGAGCCCGGATCGGATTCCGCGGACTTCAAGTTTCTCCTCTAAGTGAGCGATGTAAGGACCAACGCGGGGCAACAGGACGGTGTTGACGACCGTGGTACTGGTGCGAGGGTACTCTCGGTATTCGGGGCTGATGTCGGATGACAGTACAACTGGCAATTCTGGACACATTTCTGCGAGTATCTGTGCAATTCGCCGTTCAGGCTCCGGGTTTTTGTAGGCGTGCAGCAAAGCGACTGCGACAGCTTCGACTTGTTCTTCGAGAAGAAAATTCACTACCGATCTAACCGACTTCTCGTCTAGTGGCGTGACAGTCTCGCCATCTGGACCTGTTCGCTGGGTAACGCCCCGGCATAGATAACGGGGTATCAATGGCGTCGGTTTGTCGTAGAAAATATCGTACAAACTCGGTCGTGTCTGGTAGGCGATTTCCAGCACGTCGCGAAAACCCTCGCAAGTAATGAGGCCGGCCTTTGCTCCTTTGCCTTCTATGATTGTGTTCGTGGCTATCGTTGTACCGTGTACTGTGAATGCAATATCACCGGGATCCAGTCCATAAGCCGCGAGTGCTTTCTCGATTCCATTCATGCAACCGATTGACGGGTCGGCTGGTACTGTTGCGACTTTAGCCACCAGTATTTCACCACTGGCTTCATCGACCAGCACAACATCCGTGAATGTGCCGCCGGTATCGACACCAATTCGAAATCGCCTTTTTACTTCATTTACGTCCATGACAGATTGCCTATACCCGATTGCCGCCAAAGGCCTGGTCAAAAGAGTTTCCCGCGGCCAGGCGATCGTGGCTGAACTGGCGAAAATCATCACGCACACTGTTCTCGACAATCCACTCGGCCAGTTCCCGGCCAAAAATAGGTCCGGTCTTAAACGCGTGCCCGCTACCACCTGCTGCATCGTAATACCCATCGAGTCCTTCACGGGGTCCCACAAATGGGATCCAGTCCGGCGTCACGTCATAAAGGGCGGCGTAAGCGTGTAGAAGCTTTGAACCCTGCAATGAAGGGATTCTTTGGCACCACCGATCACGCAGGTCGAGAACGAAGTCCTCATCAGCTGATTCTTTGTAGTTATAAGGATCGACGTCGAAATACGGTTTCGGATAGCCCCGGCCAAAAAGCCAGCGGCCCTCACCCATCGGGCGCATGTAGGTTGCCTCGATCGGATTGGAAACAGGGGTACTGGGCAAAGCGCGACCCGGACGAACTTCCCAGACGCTGTCTTGTTCTCGTACTGCTCTGATGGGTAGATCAATATCCGCGCTCTTGGCGAGAAAAGTCGACCATGGGCCTGCGGCATTGACCACGGCAGCAGCGGTGATCTGTTCACTTTCCAGAATGACGCCCGTTATACGGTCACCGTCACGCACCAGCCCTCGAACTGGCGTGCCAGGCTGAAATTGACCGCCGAGATTCTGGAAGGCATTTACGAAACCTTCAGTGGTCTGTACAGGGTCGGCATAACCACTTGCTGCCTCGAAGACGATGGCCCCAAGGCCTTCCGGCTCGAGCCAGGGGAAGCGTGTTTCCCAATCCTGCTTGCCTACAAAATCAGTATCAACTCCCAGCGACTGGTGCATCGCTACAAGCGCCTTGGCCGTATCGACCCAGTCGGGCGGCACCAGTTGGGTAAATCCCGTGGCGTGGAATCCACCGTCAACCCCAATCTCTTCTTCAAGGTTGTGGAACAGCAGAACCGCTTCCCGGGCGAGGCGGGCCATCACGGGCACCGAATAATACGAGCGAACTATGGCGGCACTCTTGCCAGTACCACCAGATGCCGCATCTCCACGGTCGAGCAGCAGTACATTCGAAAGACCATTTCTCTTCAAGTAATATGCGGTCGTTGAACCAAGAATTCCGGCACCGACGACCACCACGTCATAAGTTCGCTTTGCCATGAGGACCCCCTTGTATATATTCTTTTTTTGGAACTCTCAATAAGAATATTAATTTTTCATTGTCGATCAGCATTTTAGACCATAGTTTGATCACTTTGGCTCTTATTCGGCAGGAGAAGTCGATGGGGCGCCGGGGTGGCCCGACAGCCTATATCAGCGGCTCCTGTTGAGTAGAGCAGCAAAATTTCGTGTGGTAACATGATTGCCCGTTATACAAATTTGTTTAACAGAGTGTGGAGGAATCGACGATGAAACGTACGATCAAATCAGCGGTAAATTTGGTGGTTGGACTGTTGGCCTTTTGGGGTCTGACCAATCCAGCAATCTCAGCGGACTTTAAATTTGATCTGGCCAATGAGTATCAAGCCAGCTCTTTGCCTGGCCAGACTGATGCTGACTTTGCAAAAGTTGTTGCAATTACCAGCGGCGGGCGAATTGAAATCACCAACCATCCAGGTGGTGGGCTCGGATTTAAGTCTCGGCAGCATTTTGAGGCCGTCATGGAAGGGGCGGTCCCGATCGCTAGTACACCAATTTCCTCTCTGGAAAAGATAGAGCCAATTTTCGATCTCCAGAGCCTGCCGTTCATTACAACAACGGTTAACGAGACGGAAGCGATGTTTATCGTTGCGAAGCCTTACTACGAAAAAGCGTTTAACAAACACAACCAGACGCTGTTGTACGGCGCACCCTGGACTCCACAAGGCATCTGGGAACAGACCAAGATTCGCAAGCCGGAGGATTTGAAGGGCTTGAAAATCCGGACCTACAACGCGCAAGGTGCTGAAGTGTTAAAAGCTGCTGGGGCTTCTCCGATTCAACTCAGTTGGGCAGATGTAATTCCGGCACTAAGCAATGGCACAATTACGGGTGTCCTGACCTCGGATGAAGGCGGTGTCAACTCGAAATTCTGGGAGTTGGGCTGCAAATATTTCAATTCGATCGGCTTCGCCATGGGTATCAATGCCGTCGCGATGAATCTTGATGTCTACAATTCGCTGCCCGAAGACATGAAAATCGCCATCCGTGTAGCAGCAGACCGGGCTGAGCAGAGTGCCTGGCAGCGAGCAAGATCCCGTGTCTCGGCCAACAAGGAGACTTTGAAGTCGGTAGGTGCTGAATATGTCGAAGATGTTCCAGCTTCTGTGATTGACCACATCAAAGTGGCAGCGGCGCCATTGAAGAAGGCTTGGATCCAAAATATGGGGCCGGATAAGGCAGCAAAGATCATGGCCGAGTTCGATGCCTTCTACAAAGCAAATTACTGAGGCTAGGCTGAGATTGTATCTGTAGCAGTTTTCTAGAAACTAACGGCGGTGAGCCCCCGGTTTCCGGGGGCTCAGTGCACTCGCAAGTCAATTCATGAAAGCATTCCAGAAAATTGTCTTTTTTGTATCTCGGGCTGCTGCAATTTTAGCTGGGGTCATCATCATCTATATGGTGTGCCACATTCTGTTGGAAATATTCGTGCGCAGCGTTTTCAGCACGTCTACCTTTGCTCTAGATGAGTTAATCGGATACAGCGTAGCCGCCTGTGCATATCTTGGGTTGGGATACACGCTGGAAAATGGTGGCTTGATTCGGGTCAATCTGGTGTTGTCGAAGATAAATCCGCTGTCTGGCGCACGAAAAGTTATCGAAATATTTTGTTGCATAGGAACGCTGATTGCCATGGGTTTGCCGTTGTGGTATTTCGGGCGCAGTGTTATCAGGAAGTATGAGAGTGGTTATACCAGCGGTACCATGCTCAACGCAGAGCAATGGATTCCGGAGAGTTTTCTTTTGGT
>CESR01075410.1_pt1 | contig 24541 bp, 17 predicted proteins | sample 356351 | NCBI WGS metagenome assembly CESR01 (sample SAMEA2622149, study PRJEB7988) | marine metagenome | isolation source: saline water (ENVO:00002010), including | reverse complement strand
ATTCTCATCGATAACACTTGGTGGTTGAGACTAGGTGTCCCAAGCTGAATTCCTACACCGAGAGGAGGGTGCCTCGTGGCTGCTGAGAAACGGCCCGAATCAGGTTCGATTGCCTACTCAACGGCTTGGTTCGATTTAATTTCGAAGCGAATCGTTGATGAGAATGAGCCTTACTACTCTCTTCGCATGCTTGACTATGTTTCCGTTGTTGCTCTAACGGCCCAGCATGAGATGGTCCTAGTTCGACAATACCGACCTGCCGTCGAAATACATACGCTTGAACTGCCAGCTGGGCATGTCGAAAAGGGCGAAACTCCAGAGGAAGCTGCTCGACGTGAACTGACAGAGGAAACTGGCTTCTCCTCCTCGTCACAGTTTGAATTCCTCGGGACGTTTTTCAGTGACACGGGGCGGAACGAGAACAAAATGTGGTGCTTCCTGGCCGACGACATCCTCCCGCCATCTGTGGATTGGATACCCGAAGAAGGACTTGATGTTGTTCTTGTCCCAGTGGACGAGCTTCACTCCATGATCCTCAGCGGTGAATTTAGCCACGCGCTCAACGTTGCAGCACTCATGATGGCGGTACTGCGGCGGCGGCAATGTTTGCCGTTTCTCTTTTCACCGCCGGAATCCGACTGACGTTTCTTGTGTATCAAACGATTGTTGGGGTCGGCAGTGGCACTATGAATCTGCCCCGATACCCTTTTTCGCGCAGTTTGGGTATGAGTTCGTCGGCGATGTGCCAAGAAAATAACAGCGCGTATTCAGGCTGCTCGGCAAAGAGTTTCGTTTCTTCCAACACTGGGATCAGTGTTCCGGGCATCATTTTGCCAATTTTGTACGAGCCGTCGATTTCCATCACACAGTCGATGATTGAATCGTCGAGGCCAACATAATTCACTAGGGTGCTGGCGCGCGAAGGAGCGCCGATTCCATAAACCTTTTCGCCGTTTCCACGAATTGTCTTCAGCATCGCCATTAGGTCGAGCTTGCTTTGTGAGGCCCGGCTGCGGAAGTCGACAAACTGCTCCCAGGTGAGTTGCTGGTTTTCCACCGCGAGAAGTTCTGCTACTGAGGGTTGTATAGCTTTCTGCCCCTTTCTTGCGGCATAAACTCGGATTGATCCACCATGTGTGGGGATTCTCTTGGCATGAATGATTTCCAGCTCATGCATCTCCAACAAGTATTTCAAGCTTTGAAGTGAGTAATATCGGAGATGCTCATGATAGATAGTGTCGTATTGGAGTGTCTGGATAAGCGGCAGAAGATAATGTGACTCGGAGATGAAGATCCCATCGTGGTCTAGCATCGCCAAGATGGATTCAACGATCTCGTGAACGTTCTCAATGTGAGCGAACACATTTGTAGCAGTGACGATCTTGCAGTGCCCGTTCCGCTTCACGACCTCGGTGGCTGCCTCGGACCCAAAGAACGAATTTAGGGTCTCAATACCACGGTCGAGGGCAATCTGGTGCGTATCGGTTGGTTCAACTCCGAACACTCGGTGGCCACCTGCGTGGAAGTTCGACAACAGTGTTCCGTCATTTGATCCCACATCCACAACCAGGTCTTCGCGGCTGATTGGATAGAGTTGCATTACTTCCTGGTACAGTTCGGCGAAATTCTCTCTCAAGATTTTCGTTGTCCCACTCGTGTAAGCGTAGTGAGGTGGGAAGAGCACAGCTGGATCGACAATCAAGCCGAGTTGTACCAATTTGCTTTCTGGGCAATAGAGCAACTCGGCTGGGTAGGCGGGCTGCTCGTTCGGTCTTGTTCCAATAGGGGCCATTGTGTTCACAGGGGGAAGGAACCCGAGGAACAGAATAGACCTAAGGTCTTCGGAGCCACTCACTTGACACCGTTCGACTAGTACGCTGCCACCAGACCCAGCTGCAATAGCGTTGACGTTAGCGTGTTTTGCCATTGGTTCCTTTCGTGAATCCTGGAGTCGTGGGTGCACCCTGTTGGGAATGGATCATTATGGATTCAATAGATCGTGGTTCTGTAAGTACCATTCGGCTGTCCGTTGCACACCTTCCTCTAGTGATATTGCCGGCCCAAAGCCTAGGTTCCTCAGCTTCTGGATGTCCGGGCAGCGTCGGGGGGTGCTTCCAGCGAGTAGTTCTCCTGGTACGACTTGGATTTCGCGACTGCATGACTTTGCTACGAGGTGGGCAAGATCCTGGATCGAAACTTCCCGATCCGTTCCGATGTGATAGATGCTTAGTTGCTCTCCCTGTTCGATGACGCGTAGTAAAGCCCGGATGAAGTCTTCGATGAAGATAAATGCACGCGTTTCTTTGCCGGTGCCCTGAATATTGAAATCTAGAACACCACTCGGTTGCTGCTCCGAAAGCTTTTTCAGGCGAAGCACGAACTGAGGGATTACATGCTCACGCCCCATATTCGGACCGTAGACATTATGTGGGCGCACGATAAGTGTCCGGTCAAAGAATTTGCGCCCGTAGTTAACCGCCAGTAACTCGCTGATTATTTTGCCGCCGCCGTATGAAAAGCGAGGATTCAATACATCCGGAACTGTGAGTGGTGCCGTTTCGTCAGTTGGAACGACCTGCGGGACCTGGTAGACCTCTGAACTCGAGGCAAGGACAAAATCTCGCACGCCTTCAGACACACAGGCATCCAGGATGTTCATCATCCCCTTAACCGCGACTTCCAAGACTAACTCCGGGCTGGCGTAGAAGGACTCCGTTCCGTTGATGTAAGCCAGATGGCAAACGCAATCCATCCCACGCACGGCTTCGTGGACTGTGTCTATGTCTCGGATGTCTCCAGTAATCCGCTCCAGATTGCTTTGCCCTTCGTCCATCCTCGCAACGGCAACCCGGGAGTCGTTATCGAGCGAGCGTACTTCGGCACCCGCGGCTAGAAGTCCTTTGACCAATCCGCTGCCGATAAAACCAGTGCCCCCGGTAACGAGGACTTTTTTACCTTCAACGCTATGTTTCATAGGAGTGGAGCCGATGAAGGTTCACCGTGTGACTTTCCCGCCAACCGCTGTCGATTGGGGCACCCTAACGAGGACGGTGCCCCTGTAGCGGCGCTTTATTTTCAATTGCCTGAGGCCCCAAATGAACCAACGGAGGTATTCGACTGTCCATGGTCCAACTTGAAACGTCGATTTACCTCCGTAAAGTCGATCAATGGAGATGATCGGGACTTCGCCCAAGACGAAGCCCTCTAATTGTGCCTTAATCGCCATTTCAAATGCGACGGCCCAACCGACAGGCCGTGACTCGAGTTGTAGTGTTTCAAACTGGTCACGTCTGAACATTTTAATGCCAGTCGTGCAGTCGGTGAGCACAGATCCAGCCATCCAGTGGAAGAGTCTGTTTGCCGCTCGCGACAACACTCTGCCGATAACAGACCCGCCCAGGCGGCGGCCACCATGCGCATATCGTGTGCAACTGACGAATTCACATCCTTGATCCATCAATGCAAGCATGTCTTCAATGGCAAGGACTGGGCCAACTTCATCAGCAGCAAAAATCAGCACGTAGCGGCCGGTCGCTGCTTCTACGCCTGCACGTATAGCGTTAACTACCCCAGGGCCCAGTTTGTTATGCACAGCACGCACCGGTTGGTCGGACGACAGCTCCGAAACCACGTCAAGACTGTCATCGTGGGGGGTATCGTGCACGACCACCACCTCGTGGGGCACCTCGACGAGGACACGTAACATCTTCAACATGATGCGTAGATTGACGCCTTCGTTCCTAACCGGCATCAGAATCGTCAGCGTGCAGGCGGGGTGGTTAGCAGATGCCGGATTGTTAACGTTGGTCATGGCTAGGCTTCGTTTTTGGAATCAGCAAACTCGTGAATCGCGCTTATCACTGAGTCCACATCAGTATCAGACATAGTAAAAGCTGACGGCAGCCACAAGGCACGCGGTGCTGCCCAGACACTTCCAGGGAACCCTTCGTCGGAAAGGCGATATGGGGGCTGTGTGTGCAGCGGGAACCAAAATGGTCGGCAGTACATACGCCGATCCTGGAGGAAGTGATCTAATTCATCCCTGTGTTCGACAATCGCGTCGACCCACTGTGGAGATTCTCCTCCATCGATGTCGAATCCCGGAAGACGGATCCCATTAACCTCTGCCAAACCGTGCTCATACTGCAGATAAGTTCTTTTCTGTCTGGCAAGACGTTCTGACAGGTACTCAAGCTGGCCTAGACCCACAGCCGAGTGCAGGTTTGTTAGCTTGAAGTTAAATCCTACCGACGGGTGTGGATCGTCTCCTCCAGTGCCGCGCACGGGGCGCCCCTGATCTTTCAGTTCACGCAAGCGCACGTGTAGCGTGTCGTCGTTCGTCAGGATCATTCCCCCTTGACCGGCCATGATCGTTTTATTCGGAGAAAACGACAGGCATCCGGCAATGCCGATAGTTCCCAGCGCCTGCCCGTCATGGAAGGATGCAAGCGCCTCTGCGGCATCTTCGACGACCGCTAATCCATGCTTCTCCGCAATCATTGCGATAGCTGAAAGATCTGCAGAGCGACCACTAACATGGACTGGCATCACAGCTCGTGTGCGACCGGTGATTGCCTTCTCAAAAGCCTCCGGACTAATGTTGAGGGTCGCCGGGTCCACGTCCACAAGCACAGGCACCGCGCCCGTTAGCGTGACCGCGTTGGCCGTCGCGATAAACGTCATGTCGGGGACGATTACTTCATCGCCGTGGCCTATCCCGAGTGCTGCCAATGAGAGAAAGAGAGCCGAAGTGCCGCTAGTTACTCCAACGGCGTGTTTTGCACCTAACAGGGCGGCAATCTCTCTCTCGAAACGTGTCGTAACGTCGCCGTCGTTAAGATAGTTGCTGTCAAGCACGTCATGCAGGTTTGCGTACTCGTTTGGGCCAACCTGGGGATTCCACCAAGGGATATCGTGCTTACTCATCCGGCCCCCGGTTTGACTCGTTGCTTCCATTCGATTCCCAGAGTGATGACAGAGAATCAGGGTTCTTGATGGGATCGAAATCCTTTGGCACCTCCATCCGGACACCGTTGATTTCGAAAAAGGGACCAGGAAATCGGGGGTGTTTTAAGGCACGCATCTTCCGTGCGATTTGATCGGGTGAATCAGTAGGCGCCAGGGTCATCCAGCGTTCAAATTCTGCCCGTGTTACGGCTGCTCGCTCCCAATGATCACCGGTAGCCACGGCATGGCCATCACGCGTCAATTCTTGGCAGACTTCGAAGAATAGATCCAGCGTGGCTCTAAGCGCTCGGCTGAAGAGACTTTCGCAGGTGTCTTCGGAACACACTGAAAACTGGGCAACTCCTACGATTTCCCCTCCATCAATCGTTGTCGTCATGCGATGTGCGGTAGCGCCAAACGTTGGATCTCCGCGATACAGCGCATAGCTAGCGGAGCCGATGCCTGGCCACGCAGGAGGAGCGGGATGAAAGTTGATTGCCTCACGTTGAATCGCCTGCAAGACTACCTTGGGAACGTACATCGGTGCCAAGTAATTGAGTAGCAAATCAACGCTGCCTTGTGCGATCGCTGAAGCTGCTTCCTGGGGGAATTTTCGTTCGTTGCGAGAATGTCTGCTCGTGTATCGGACATCGAACCGTTCTCTGGCGAACGCTTCCGCAGCATCTGCTAGATCTGATCGGTCAGTCATTAGCAGCACGCAGCTGTATCTTTTGGGCATCCGACTACACCTGCTTTGGCAGGATGCCCCAGAGGTCTACAACGTCGAGACCAGGCGGTACGACGAGTGAGTGGTACGCGCTGTGCGGAACGCCGACGATTACGATCTCAGATGTGCGCAATAACTCCTCTTTACTCACGAAGGTAGGATCCTTCGCGAACTCATCAGAATATCCGACCACCGCTCCATGAAATCGCAAGATCTTTCCCAGCTTATAGGAGAGTGAGTCTCGTATGTCGTCGACATCAGCTTTGAATGCCATTCCCAGAATACCGACGTGCATACCTGCCAGATCATATTTTTGGTTAAGCGATTCGACAATGAAGCTCGGTAGCCCTTCATTCACCATCATTGCTGAGTGGCCAAGCCCAAAATTATTGCTATTAAGCGCCGCCAATTGCATCGTATCTTTTAACAGGCAAGGTCCTGCCGCAAAGCCCGCTTTGGGCAAGCTAGCTGCCCGACCATATCCGCGTACCATGGCATCCCGAATGCGATTGAAATCTGCACCGACGGTTTTCGACAGCATATAGAATTGGTTCGAAGCTGCGAATTGGATATAACGCCACGCGTTCGAAAATAACTTCGCGAGCTCCGCCTCTTCAATCTCTAGGCGTACGATCTCGGGAGCAAGAAGGGTGAAGAGACTTGCGGCCGATTCTACAGTTTCGGACGAGTTGCCAGACACGATTTGTGGAAGCTCACTGAGCTCGCGGATCGCAAAGCCCTGGGCTATACGCTCAGGGCAGTATGCGATCTTCCATGGGTCTCCCTCCTCGTCTAGGACACGCTCCACATGGCGGCACGTGCCCGGGAACACCGTACTGCGGATGATGATTGTCTGAGATGGGCTCAAATGGGGCTTGAGCCCCTTGAACAGGTCGAGTAACGCACGCAACTTCGGATTCAGATATTCGTCAACTGGCGTGCCGATCGCAACGATGACGTATTCTGCCTGCTCGATCTGTTGTGGTTCAGCCGTGAAAGTCAGTCGGTCTTCCCGGAGCGCCTGTTCGAGAAGCGGCTCTGCCCCATGTTCTACGAATGGCACCGTTCCGTTGTTGATGACATCCATCGCAGCGGTATCCAGATCGTAAATGATGACGTTTTGGTCCGCTGCTGCGAAGGCCAACGCTAAAGGAAGGCCTACATGTCCCGCCCCACCCACCACGCAGATGTCCTTAGCATAGCCGTCCATACAACACACTCCCTGTAGCTATTTGGGCCCTCTAGAGGTCATTTGCAGTAGCAGAAGGGTGGAATTTGGGGATAACCGTGGCTATTAGCAGCAACGATTCTGCACGCAGAAGGTCCATATGGACCGAGACCTATTGTCTCCCGAGAGTCTTTGGCCAGTCAATGCTGACCATGTGGTGGCTGGCTGGATGAGACAACGAGAATATAGGGATATGAGGTTCAGATAGATTGCCCCGGTACCGGTATTGATCGTCTCCGTGTGTCCCGTTCGCATCGAGCCGATAGTAGTATTTAGACTGGATCTACCTACCAACATAAAGGTACGGGATTAAACGTGGCTAAGAACGTAGAGGAGAGCCTCGGTGGACGCTAACGTGGGTCCGTCACTCGAATACGCTGCATACTCGCGTGTTCGCGAGGCGGTTCTTTCATTAAAGGCGGCCGACCGACCTGCCTCTGAGATCGTCAAACCTTCAGGTTATTGGCAAGAAGAGCTCGCCAACTTCGAGTATATGCTTGAGGCGAGCCCGTTGCTTATCAGCAAACTCCGGCACCACTGTTACCACGTGACAGGGCTGAAGGCCTATGAATATCAGAAGATAAGCGAGTCGCGACTGTCCACTTTTCACGCAAGGCTCAGGGAACTTACTAGAGAATCGGACAGTTCACTCCTGGTACCAGAGTCGCCAATCTTAGGTGGATTTGGCTACGAGATCGAAGGGGAACTCTATAACGTCGATACGCTGAAATACTTTGAGGTGCTTGCTGGCTTAGACCGGGCACGGGTGCTCGACCGGAAGTTTCGGAGAGGCAAATCCCGCCGCCTAGTTTGGGAAGTCGGCGGTGGTTGGGGTGGCCTTGCTTACCAGTTCAAGACTCTGTTTCCTGATGTTACCTACGTGATTACAGACTTTCCCGAACTATTCCTATTTTCGGCTGTTTACCTCTTGACCGCTTTTCCCGAAGCCAAGATATATATCGCTGGAGAAACGGTGCCTGAAGAGTGCCTTCAGAATTGGAGAGAAGCCGACTTTGTATTTCTTCCGCAAAGTCGACCCGAACTTATCCAAACGGTGAGACCAGATCTTCTATTGAACACAGTTTCCTTCCAGGAGATGACGACCGTACAGGTTGATGCGTATCTCAAGATGGCAGCCAGTGTTCAGTGTCCTTTCGTGTACAGCTACAACCGCGATTGTTCTCTTTATAACGAACAACTCACTAACGTTCGTGAATGCCTGGCTGAGTACTACCAGACCGTGGAATTGCCGCGACTAGGGGCAGACTACACAGCTGCAGTGAAGGGCAGCCCAGTGGGCCCGCGCGACCGGCGCTATTTGAAGATTCTGGAGAATAGTGGTGGCTATCGTCACGTATTCGGTTACCTAGCTTCGAATACGGAAGGCTCTGGGATTCGTCGTGAACTTGAGAATCCTCCTGTTTCCAAGGTGGCGGCCAGAAATCGCCCACGCCGACCCCGTGTTGCTCTGGGGATGACGGTTTACAACGGGGAGCGTTTTATCAGACAGGCCATCACATCTGTCCTCACACAGACATACGAGGACTTCATTTTAGTCATCGTGGATGACGGCTCGACAGACGGTTCAGCAGATGTAGTCAAGCATGTAGCAGAGACGGATTCTCGGATCGTGTTCCATCAGAATAAGCGGCGTACCGGGATGGTTGCTGCGTGGCGCCGGGCTTTCAAACTCGCGCAAGTAGAGAGTCACAAGGCCGAGTACTTTGCTTGGGTAAGTGATCACGACATTTGGCATTCTAAGTGGCTTGAGACAATGGTCCAGGAACTCGACCAGGATCAGAAATTGTCGTTGGTCTACCCATTGACACAGTTTGTGGATAACCAGGGAGAGCTTGTGTACAAGCACGTCCCACTGTCTTCGAATCACGGCATCAGTAACGTCGAAGCTCGGTTTCGATACACCACCCGTAACCTCCGTGGATCCGGCAACATGGTCTATGGTTTGTTTCGTCGTCAGGCGCTACAGCGGGCTAATGTATTCCGCCCCACGTTGCTACCAGATCGCCTTCTTATGATCGAGCTGTCACTCCATGGCCAAATCAAGCAAGTTTTCTCCTCGTACTGGTACCGGAGGCAGCTAGCAGAGTCCACCTTGGTGCGTCAGAAGGAGAGTCTCTTTACAAAACGTGAACTGCCTCGTGCGGCGCAGTTGCCGTGGCCTCTTGCCTTCGTGTACTTACTTTTTACCGAGTACGTCATAAACAGAGATAAAGCTAGAGACCTCTCGAAACGCGGAGTCGGTACCTGGAAGTTCCTGCGACTTTTGGGAGTGTTGTACAGAGACCAGATTGCCGTTATACGAGACAAGAAACGTATTCAGGGCCGCAAGTTGATAAGGGCACAAAGACGTGCGGACCAGGAAATAGCTGTGCAGCTGCCTGAATAGTTATCGTGGACCATTGATGCGATGGTGTCGCTGTAGCATGGGCAGCGCCCCTCATGGGGCTCACTTTGTCTCAGAGGTAAAACCGTTCTGTATTATGAAGAATCCGTACTTGCCAGAGTTGCTGACGCCCACATTGGGGAGATTGAACAACGACAGAAGTTTTCCCATGAAGGTTTCAAGACAAAGGCATGTAGCAACTCCACTCGAATTTCTGAGGCGTAACGATGAAGGGTAAAGTCGGTAGAGCGTTCGACTTGTTGTTCAATCGCGGTGCTGGGGCCATACCCGTGCGGGGTAAGCACCTGAGTGCCCGCGAGAGGTTGAGCTTGGCCCTTCGAGGAGCGCTGGCTCGTCGCGTCACCGTGGACGACGGCGAGCGAAGCTATCACTTCGAGTGTAATAGGGAAGAGGAGCTTTACCGTGTTCGAACACTTCAAGAAAAAGAGCCTGGCACACTGAACTGGATCGATTCCGATCTAAGGCCCGGTGATGTTTTCTTCGACATCGGGGCCAACATTGGCCTCTTTACGATCTACGCAGCGTGTCGGCTAAAGGCGACCGGCATGGTTTATGCGTTCGAGCCTCATGCACCTTCTTTTTGCAGCTTGCTTCGGAACATCGAGTTGAACGGCTTGCGCAACCGTGCGCAGGCACTATCGTGCGCTTTGCATGCCGAGGATGGCTTCTTCCCGTTTAATTATCGTGTGCTGACGCCTGGGGCCTCGGACAGCCAGCTCGATTCCACGAGTACTGCAGAACAAGCAAAGTTCAAGCCAAAGGCTGTCGAGCTTAAGCAGGGAATAAGTGTGGACACTCTAATTCGCCAGGGTGTGGTCAAATCGCCTGATTTAGTCAAAATTGACGTAGATGGGAACGAGCTACTGATCCTACAAGGGATGAAGAAGCTTCTATCGGGGGTGCAAGCTCCGCGTGCGATTCAGGTTGAGGTCAATCCGCGGTACCCAGAGCTACTCGATTACCTTGAGAGCACAGGCTTTGGACTGGCCGAACGCCACTACACGGTTTATCAAGAGCGCCGCCTCGCGGCCGGTGATTACACGCCCGAGCAAGCTGGCTACAACGGCATCTTTCGTAAGGACTGAGGACTCTAGAGAACCTGGTCCACCGCAATTCGAATCGTGCGTTCATAGAATTTCATCGAAAGCATGGATAACACGAGAAACATACCCAGGACAGCCATGAAAAGGGTGGTCTCAGGGGTACCACCCCCAGTGAGCCACACTCTCGGTGTATTCACGAGATAGGTAACGGGGTTCCAGGTGTTGATTACGTGGAGGGGACCGCTTTCCGGTGTGACATAGATAGCGGGGATACTCCAAAGCGCCACACCAGCAATTAAGGGCAGACCGTACCTTAAATCTAAATAGACAAGGACTAGCGGCGCTAGGAGAGTGCCGATGGCTAGGCCTGACATCATCAACAGCGGGAGACTTACCACGCCGAGAAGAATCTCGGGTCTTGGGCTAGCTCCGAAAACAACGAGAGCAACACCGATCATCGCTGTGTAGACGATGAGGTTGAACATTACATAGCAGACACTGGCGACCAGAATGGCCTTATAGGGAAAGCGTACGCGCGTGAGAACCTTTCGCGTTCGCCGCATAACCCACTGCGGGTAAAACAACCCATCCCAGAAGCTCTGCCAGAGCATCAAACCGACGAATGCGAATAATGGGTAACTGATTCCCAGTTCGGCGGTGGAGCCGAAATTAAACTGAGAGCCTACGAAAATGAGAGGCACGCCAGTGAGAAGGGGTCGCAGACAAGCCCACGTGTAGCCTAAGTAGGTGAGCTTGAAGCGATATTGAAAATCACGCATGAAAAGGAGAAACCCTAGGCGGAAGATGTTTCCGACTTTCCAGGCATGCTTGGGTAACGAAAGCCAGTTTTTCACGTTCAAGCCATTTCGTAGGCTGTTCGTGGGACAAGGCAGGTGAGAGATTTCAACAACCGTAAGATACTACAGGCAATTGTTAATGTGGTTGCCTCCGGGACGAGACTACTTAGTCGGGGATCACTTCTTTGGCAGGGCCTGATAGGCTGCGTGGAAGCACGAGAGCAAACACTGGATATACGAATGCGAGCGAATCGAAGTTGATCAAGTTTGACGACGTTACCAAGAAATATGCGACAAACATCGACGTATCGCGCAAGCGGGCGATGCGCGAGATTGTAACTCCGTCTCGTATGCGGAGCTCTGCACCGCGACTTCAGGAAGCTATAGCCCTTCAAGACTTGTCGTTCGATTTGGTAGAGGGCGAGACGCTATTGGTTCTCGGTTTCGAGGGTTCCGGGAAAACGACACTAGCCCGCCTTATTTGCGAGCTTACTCAGCCGACCACAGGTCGCGTCGTTGTGAGAGGCAAAACGAGGTTGGTTACTAATCAAACGATTGGTGCGACCCCAGTAATGCGTTTGCGCGAGTACACGCGATTGCTCTGCATGATGCTCGGTGCCGATTCAAGCTTGCTCCCCGAAACCATCGAGACAATCCTGAATGATTGCCACCTGGAGAGTTGGAAAGATGTTCGTGTTCACAACGCCCCCGATGGAGCAGTCAAAAGGCTTGGCTTCTATGCTTCGCTTCTGATCGACGCCGACATTTACGTGTTCGATAAACTGTTGACGCTTCGCGGTGAAAGCGGGGAGCTACGGGAGCGTATCGATGCGAGAGCCCACCAGATTCTCGAGACGAAAACAGCGGTCGTCCTGACGAAGCTAGCTCCACCGGAGCTGTTGCCGGACCAAGTGATCGTTTTGCATCGTGGGAGCTCGATTTTCCAGGGCGATCCCGCCCTTGGCATCTCAGCTTACGATCGCTTGAACCGACGCACGCTTGAGGTCGACGAGACGCGCAAGGATGATGAGATCGACCGCGCAGCTGATTTCCTAGCTTCAGTGAGCGAGACGCCACGTGACGAGGCTGAGCGTATTGCATGGGATTTCGATGTCAGCCTGAAGGAAAATCACCGACTTCAAGAAATTGCTGACAGTGGAAAGCCGATTCTGGCCGGGCCTTATCTAGGAAGCTTTGATACAGAATTATTGCTCTGGATCCCGTTCCTTCGTTGGGCACTAAGTGCTTTCAAGATCCCCCGAGACCGGGTGACTTGCTTATCTCGCGGCGGAGCGGAAGCTTGGTATGAGGGGTTAGGTAACAGGTACATTGATGCGTTCGAATTAACTAGCGTTTATCAGCAACGCTATGAAAAGCGGGTAGGCAAGGCTGGGCTTAGACAAATTGGCGTCGAGCCTTTCGATAGGCTTCTCTATCGAAGGGGAATCAGAAACATGGGGGTTGCAAACAAAGAGGAGGCTGATTGGCTTCATCCATCACTTTTCCTTCGTTTAGCGATGGCAGCTTGGAAGGGAGAAGTAGAGCCTTCTTTTCTCACAAACAAGCTGGTTATGGAATCTCTTTCGATTCGCTCTGATGATGGCAGTGGTTCCCCCGCTCAGCTTCACGAAGGCGGTGGTATCCCTAGCCGACCATATATTGCTGTTTGGTTCGGCCTGACGCCGTATCTGTTGCGCGGGGAGGCTATTCAGATTGTACCAAGGGTACTTGCAGACTTGGCGCGCGAAGCGATCCTAGTTGACGTTGCTACTGGAAAAGTTCTCGAGCCGCCGTTTGAAACTGTACTGCCATTGGAAAACGCATCACCCTTCGATCAGGGTCATGTCAGTGATCGCGGACATCTACAGCGCATAACTCAAATCATAGCGGGAGCGGAGGTTTTTTTTAGCGCCCACGGTGGTTTGTCATACCTGGGGCCATTACAGAATGTGCCGTCGGTGACGGTATATAGCGACCCGGCAAACTATCGACCGGTCCCGAAGGGTTGGACGGCAGTCAACTTCAAGTTGAGTGCATTGTTGGTCGAACGTTTGACCGGAAGTGTTCCGTTGGCTTTAGATGCAGCCCGGGTATCAGGCAAAGAGTTACTTGAGGCTGTGCGCAGAGGGATGAGCTGACTGCCCGGGAGCCTCAGTGGCTTGGGGTTAGTGCGGCAGTGGTCGTTGAAGATTCCCGGATAGTGTTACTCTGCCGCAGATGGCGGTCCGGGTTGGAGTAGTGGGGTGTGGCTATTGGGGCCGAAACCTCGTGCGCGTATTCCACGAGCTCGGAGTGCTGTGCGCCGTGTGCGATGTCGACGTCGCGTTAGCCACTGAATTCAGCTCTGAGTATTCGGTTCCGTCCCTTGAGTGGGCGGAGATCTTAGAGGACAGCTCAATTGACGCGGTGGCGATCGCGACCCCGGCCGAGGTGCATTCAACACAGGCGCTGCAGTCTCTGCAAGCAGACAAGCATGTTTTCGTTGAGAAGCCGCTGGCCTTGCACTCCTATGAAGCGGAAGAAGTCATTGCCTTGGCTAACCAGGGGGAGCGCGTACTCATGGTTGGGCACCTCCTTCAATATCATCCGGCCTTTTTGGCACTCTGTGACCTCACGGAAGCCGGCAAACTTGGCCGATTGCAATACATATACTCAAACCGGCTGAACTTCGGCAAGGTTCGTCGCGAAGAGAATGTTTTTTGGAGTTTTGCACCGCACGACATCTCAATGATTTTGTCATTGACAGGTGAGATGCCAAACTCGATCTCGGCGAAAGGCGCCAGCTACCTGCATGAAGTCATAGCTGATGTGACCAACACTTACCTGACCTTTCCGAGCGGCGTGAATGCTCACATCTTTGTCTCCTGGCTGCATCCCTTCAAAGAGCAGAAGCTGATTGTTGTTGGGAGTGAAGGGATGGCGGTCTTCGATGACATGAAAGACTGGGGAGAAAAACTCCAGCTGTATCCACACCGTATAGGTTGGCGCGAAGGGCTCCCTGAGCCGGAGAAAGGTGAGACGGAGGCAGTGAGCATCCAGCAGGGCGAACCGCTTAAGATAGAAGCCCAACATTTTGTTGATTGTGTCTCTGATGGGAGCACGCCACGAACTAACGGTGATGAGGCTTTGCGAGTGCTGCAAATACTGGAAGAGACGGAACGGATATTGGCCGAACAACGTTCGGGGGAGGGTTAATGAGCAAGCCAGAATCTTTTCCTGACGTTTTCGTGCATGAGTCTTCGTATATTGACCAAGGCTGCACAATTGGAGCAGGTACCAAGATTTGGCACTTCAGTCACGTCATGGAGGGCTCCCAGATCGGTAGAAACTGCGTCATTGGTCAGAATGTCATGATCGGACCCTCTGTAAAGATCGGTGATCGATGCAAGATCCAGAACAACGTCAGTTTGTATACTGGGGTAATCCTAGAAGATGGTGTCTTCTGCGGTCCCTCTTGTGTTTTCACGAATGTCACCACCCCACGCGCTGAGATCGAGCGAAAGAATGAATTTCGCGACACGCGTGTCGGACGTGGGGCAACCATCGGGGCTAACGCAACAATCATTTGCGGACATGACCTGGGGGATTATTCCTTCGTTGCTGCAGGAGCAGTAGTATCCCGAGATGTGCCAGCCTACGCGCTCGTGGCTGGTGTTCCAGCGAAGCGGATTGGTTGGATTAGCTCTGCGGGTGAGCGACTCGGAGGAGATCTCGTTTGCCCCCGAACGGGGCAGCGATATGAGGAACTAGGAGACGGGAAGCTGGTGAAAGTAGAGACGGCGGCCGATAAGGAAAGTGCCAATGTGGCAGGTGACTAGGTTAAACACCTGCCCAGGCTGCGATGAGTGCGACGCGCAATGAATTCGCAACTCCCAATTCCTTTTATTGATCTTGCGGCTCAAAGACGCCGTCTAGGTGATCGGATCGAGAAAGCCGTGGGTGAGGTCATGGATCACGGCCGGTTCATTCTGGGGCCGGAGGTAGATCGCTTAGAAAAAGATCTTTGTGAGTTCTCTGGGGCCAAGAACGCTATAACTTGTGCCAATGGTACGGATGCACTGGTGTTGGCCATGATGGCGCTTGAGATCGGTGAGGGGGATGCCATTTTGCTCCCTAGCTTCACATTTTCGGCGTCAGCCGAAAGCGTTGTGCTTGCGGGGGCAACACCCGTGTTTGTGGACATCTGCCCGGACACACTCAATATAGATCCAGCCGGACTGCTAGCAGGGTTTGAAGAGGCTCGAACTGCCGGGCTCAGGCCCAGGGCCGTAATGACGGTCGATCTGTTTGGCCAGCCCGCTGACTACAACTCCATCGCTGGGTTCTGTGGTGAGAAAGGACTCTTACTTATTGCGGACGCTGCACAAAGTTTTGGAGCCTCGTATCAAGGCGCGAGGGTTGGAACGTTAGCCACCATTACGACGACCAGCTTTTTCCCGTCTAAGCCGTTCGGTTGCTACGGGGATGGTGGTGCGATCCTGACAGATGATGAGGGTGTAGCGGACATCCTGCGTTCTTTGCGTGTCCACGGACAGGGTAGTGATAAATATGACAACGTCCGGATTGGGATGAACAGCCGCCTAGATACCTTGCAAGCAGCAATTCTCATCGAGAAGTTGTCAATATTAAAAGATGAGATCGGAGCGAGGCAAGACGTTGCGGCTCGCTATAAGCACGGACTAGAGAACCGTGTTATCAGCCCCAATGTAACTGATGGAATAGTTTCCGCCTGGGCTCTGTATACCATTCGATTACCGGCAGCTCGGCGCGATGCAGTCCAGGATGGCCTCTTAGAGTTAGGTGTTCCCACCGTCGTTTATTACCCTCGACCGCTGCACTCACAGCCAGCCTATGCAGAGTATCCAGCGATTGATCTGCCAGAATCCGAGGCTGTTTGTAGTCAGGTCCTGAGCCTTCCGATGCATCCTTATCTTGAAGAGGCGGTGCAGGACTTGATTGTAGAGGGTGTAAACAAGCTAATTTGAATGAACTGCGGGCTACTAGTTTCGCTGGATTTGATGGAGATGCCGTTTCGAATAACGAGATTGTTCCTGCATTGGCCGAAAGTTGCCGTCTAGTGAATCTCAAGAATGTTCCAGCGTTAGCGAGGGGAGATTCACACTTTGAGAATCTGTTTTGCGGTCATCTCACAGAGGTTTGTTGCCTTAGTTCCCCTTCCCAGTTCCGTTACTGCTGCCGCGACCAGCTCGCCAGCATTGATATCCATTCCCTGAGGCCTGAGGAACTTCGAGAGAAAAGCTAGGCGAGCTTCGGCATGATCATCGTGGCCGGAAGCGACAGCCTCAAGCTGTGTTACTGCCGCACCCATGCTGCGAGCCACGTTCAGTGCGCCCGAATCGAATAAGTGTTGGAAATGTTGGGCTCGCATCTGGGTATTTTCGTACTGCTGGGTAATGATCGCGACGCATGGTCGCCCTAGAGCCAGTGTATCTATCATTGCGGTGGTGTTGATCCCGATAATTGCTGATGCGTACTGGACGCTGTTCCGGAAGTCAGACTGCATGCCGCCACTCTCGGGCAGCTGCCCGTCGGAAGGCCAAACGACGACACGCTGATCCGATTGGGCGAGTTCAGCAAAGGGCCGCGCGTTTGCCGGGTGTGGGCGGACCATGATGCTGGCTTTATCAAGGGTCGAGGATTTGCTCAACTCTTTGATTAAATCGGTAACAAGCCACGACTCGTCTCTAGCGATGTTTGCAGATGACCCAAGATAGAGCACAAATGGCATGTCGCCGGGCAAGCCGACCTTTCGCAGGAACTCTGAGCGGCCCACAGTGTGCTGTTCCCTATCAAACCATTTGTCGAAAAATGGTGCCCCCGTCAGGAGAATGCGATTCTCCGAGATTCCATGGTGAAGAATAGCTTCGGAAGCGTGCGTCTGATTCCATGCCAAGAGCAGGTCGGGGTGTAAGTTGATTAGCCCCTTGGTACTCATGTTGTCCCAGCTCAGGACCAGAACAGCCGTCGGGATGCCAAGGTGTCTAGCTGCTTTTATGTACTCGACTTCCTCGGTGAAACGCATATTCGCAGGTGATGCGAGGACGACGTCGGGCGCAACGCTTCGTAGGTCTGCGACGATGTTTTTGGCGGCAGGCGCCATTGCCTCCAGCAGACGAATCGCACCTGATATCGACTTGCGCCCGAGTAACCAGCGGCCGGCATTGGCTTTGTCGATTCGTGTAAAGGCAGGGTTGAGATATTTTCTCCAGCGATCTAGATAATAGGCCGATTGTTCGAAGCGCCTAAGATAGCTGCTGTAGCTTCGTAATTCCCTCAGCGCAAAGAGAGGTTCCCGAAGCCAATCCTCACGAGTCTTTGACCATTGCAACGAGACTTCCGGATTTTCCTTCAGAAATCCCTGCAATGAAACATCGGAGTTGCCCCTACTCCACCTCTCATCGAAGCGAAGCTCAAGCTCGCGACCATGGCTGCGGAGTGCCTCAAGGACACTACGGTAGTAAGAAAAGTGATAAACGGACCGACCGGCGACAAGTACGCGCATCTCAAAAATGTTGTGGAAGGTGCTCGATCCAGCTCGATCGGCGGACCTGAATAATCCAGATGAGGGTTTCGTAAGTTCCCATCCCCGGAAACCGCCCTGAGCGGTCCATAGCCTACCATTCTCTTTGATCCGCCATGCTGTAACGAATAGACGTACGAGCTACCCTCACCTGCTCGGGTAGCGACCCCCGAAACCCTGTGCTATACAGTCGCAAAAGGAAGTAGCGGCAGTCAACTGACGGGTATCGGCACGAGGGTGACCCGCATATTGCCCACTCCTTCCAAGTTTCAGGCCTTTAAGTATGGCCCATCGCCGCTTTTCCCGAATACCATGAAAAACGAGGCTACACTCCTGCCCACTGTCCGAACTCACGGATCTCAGAGATGAAGATTCTATTTTCGTTGCGACACTCGGGTGCGATTCGCAACTTTGGGTCGATGCTCCGGAGACTCGCTGCCCAAGGACACGAAATCCATCTTTCGTTCGTCATGGCCGATAAGATCGACCATCGTGGCGGGCGCATCATCACGGACTTGCAGAAGGAGTGTCCGTCGATCACATACAGTGAGCTTCTAAAACGCACAGACGTTCGCTGGTTCGAACTCGCACGCGCCACCAGATTTACTATTGATCTACTGCGCTACCGCCTGCCGATATATGACGATGCTATAGCCTTGCGGGCTCGGTCTGAGCGTCGGGTGCCGCGACCGGCTCGCTGGCTGACTAAGATTCCGATCTTTCGCTGGAAGCTGTTTAACCAAGCAGCGCACCGGCTGTTTCTGGCAATTGAGCGGGCGATCCCGGTGGATCCGGTGATCGAGGCCGATGTGCTGGATCAACAGCCAGACCTTTTGCTCGTATCGCCGCTTGTCGATTTAGGTTCCGACCAGGTCGACTACATTAAGGTTGCCAAGAAGCACGGTATCCGCTCGGGCTTGTGCGTTCACAGTTGGGACAATCTCACCAACAAAGGTTTAATGCGGATCCTTCCGGACCGCGCCTACGTCTGGAACGAAATTCAACTTGCCGAGGCTGTTGATCATCACGGCATGGAAGCGTCCAAAGTTGTGGTCACTGGTGCTTCGAACTACGACCAGTGGTTTGACTGGGAGCCCAGTCGCGGTCCGGAGGCTTTCAAAGTGGAAATTGGCCTTGATCCGGACGCGCCGTACCTACTGTATCTTTGCTCGTCACCATTTATCGCGGCGACTGAAATCGACTTCATTGAGGAGTGGATCGCCGCCATTCGGGCCTCCGACGATCCGATGCTTCGTAACATCGGCTTACTGGTCCGACCCCACCCAGAGAATCGCCAGCCTTGGCATCGTCTCGATCCGTCCACTCTCGGAAACACGACGATTTGGCCGCTCCAAGGTGCCAACCCCGTGGACTTAGGAGCCCGCAGCGACTATTACGACTCCATCTTCCATAGCTGTGGCATCGTTGGTGTCAACACCAGCGGGCAGATCGAGGCGGGTGTTGTTGGCCGCAAGGTCTTTACGGTACGACGCCCCGAGTTTGCCGACAGCCAGGCTGGGACGCTGCACTTTCACTACTTGACCGATGTCGGGGGCGGGTTGGTGCAGGTTGGGGACGACCTCGCGGAGCACCTTGTCCAGCTTAAGAAGCACGTTAGCAGTGAAGAAGATGGTGAGGCTACCCACCGTTTCGTACGCGAGTTCGTACGGCCTCACGGCCTTGAAGTAAATGCGACCGAGTTATTCGTGAAAGAACTCGTAGCGCAGGGTGAGGCGGGCGGCCCGAATCCTGAGAAAGTTCCGTTTTGGTTATTGCCGACGCGCTGGTTCTTGGCCCCCCTAGCCATTCTCATGCACTGGAAGATTCGGGTTGTTAGGCGTCGTCGCAAAGCTGAGCGGGTAGCCTCTGCCGGCGGTCTAATGAGTCAGATTATTGCGGTGCCCCGCAAGCTTGCGCTGCGAACTTTGCACGGAATCCTGCGGCGTAGGCGGGTTCGCGGTTTCGTCAACCGTTACGTTATCCCGCGGGTTGCTGGCGATCGGGCGACGTTCCCAAAGATGGTGGTGACGGAACGACAGATTCAGAGACTGGCGCGAAGCCCCAAAGACAAGATCATCGTGGGCCCCTGGCTCAGTGAGGTTGGGTTCGAGGTGCTGTATTGGATCCCATTTCTTAACTGGGTTAGAACACACAGGGATTTCGACCCCGAGCGTCTGGTCGTTGTTTCACGGGGCGGCGTAGGCCATTGGTACAAGCCCTTCACGGACAACTACTTCGACATCCTCGACTTCATGACGCCCGACGATTACCTGCGAGCTAACGAGAAGCGCATGGCCGAGGGCAAGCAAAAGCAGCGCGGGATGTCCGAGTTCGATAGAGACATCCTTCGTATTACCAAGCAGGTTCTTAAGCAGAAGGACGCTGAGATTTTGCACCCGGCGACTATGTACAACCTTTTTATGCCATATTGGAAGCGTCGAGCAACGATCGACTTGGTGGAGCGTTTTGCGGTTTTTTGTAAACACCAGGAGATCGACTGCAGTGATATCGAAGACCGTCTCCCTGATAGCTACATCGCCACCCGCTTCTATTTCAATGACGCGTTCCCCGACACGGAGCAAAATCGTGTCTTCATTGCCCAGCTTCTAGGTCGACTTACCCAGAAGCACGACGTCGTTCTGTTGAACCCTGGGTTCGCGACGGACGATCACTGGGACTTTACTCCCGAGGATCTCGAACGCCTGCATACGGTCGACGATCTGATGACCCCCAGCACTAACCTTGAAATTCAAACTAAGGTCATCAGCCGGGCCAAGGCATACATCGGAACTTACGGTGGGCTTTCGTATCTGCCACCGTTCTACGGGGTTAGTTCACTTGCTCTTTACTCGCGCCCCCAGGGATTTCTCTACCACCACCTGGAGCTTGCCGACCGGGTCTTCTTGTGTATGAACGACGCCACGTTCACCGCCATCGACATTCGTGACATCGACCTTTTCAACATCATCACCGGAGAGGGTTTCTTCCCTACGATGCCTCGTGAGGGTAGGGATAAACGAGTGGTACTAGGAGGGCCGGGCAGTCTCGACACAGAGAAGACGGAACAGGCACAAGCTGAGATGAAGGTTCCCGAGTTTCTCAGCCCTAGCGCCGCTGACGAAGAACATGATGAAGCAAGCGATGATTCGGTTTTAGCGCCGCCACCAGGTCGGGAGCACAAGCCTGTCGAGCCCAGGCGAATTCTTTTCGTAATGCAGTATCCAGGGTATCTGCGCTACTTCGACTCGGTGCTGGACCATCTCGCCAGGCGTGGCCACCATGTGATGGTGGCGTTCGACAACCCCCGCAAGCAAAACGAGGGACTCGTTTGTCTGGATGGCTTAAACGAAGGTATCGAAGTTGTCGACGCTGTGCCCCAGCGCAAGGATCGCTATAAAGAACTGGCCCGCGGCCTCCGCACGACAGTCGACTATGTTCGTTACCTTCACCCAGACTACTCGGATGCTCCGTACTTGCGCAGTCGGATGGGTGACGTATTGCCAGCCCCAATGAAGTTCATGCGGTACGTGCCATCGCTTGGTCCGCGCTCGACGAAGTTTCTGATTCGTTCACTCGAGCGATTCGAATATGGAATTCCTACTGACCCTGAAGTCGAAAAATTTGTGAGCAAACTTCAGCCTGATGCCGTCGTTGTCACACCGCTGGTAACGGACGGTTCGACGCAAGTCGATGTCGTAAAAGCAGCACGGCAACTCGGTATCCGGACAGCGCTGTGCGTGGCGAGTTGGGACCATTTGACGACGAAGGGCCTGGTCCGGTTGCACCCCGACCGCATCTTCGTCTGGAACAACTTACAGAAGCGTGAGGCCGTAAAATACCACCATATCTCGAGTTACTCGGTCCGTATGACTGGAGCCCACCCCTTCGACAAGTGGTTCGAGTGGGAGCCGTCGATGGCACGGCAGGAATTTTGCCGCAAAGTTGACCTAACGGCGGAGAAGCCTTACATCCTCTTTGTCGGTTCGACGGCATCGATTTCGGAACCTCAGGCAGAAATAGAGTTCGTTCTCGATTGGATCTGCCGTATCCGCGATGCTGACGATCCCGCGTTGCGAGATGCTGCCATTTTAATTAGGCCGCATCCCTACAATCCGGGCACCTGGGCCGACGTAGACTTGTCAGGGCTTGGGGACGTCGCTGTTTGGCCTAAGAATGGCGCCAACCCAGTGGATGATAGAGACCGCCAAGAATATTTTGACTCACTCTATTACGCTGCCGTGGTTGTCGGCGTGAATACAACCGCGATGATCGAGGCGGCCATCGTTGATCGTCCAGTGCGCACTATTCGGACCGATGATTTTCGGGAGACCCAGGGTGGCACGCTGCATTTCCACTACCTTCTAGAGAAGAGAGACGGCTTCGTCAAGTCAGCGGATAGTTTCGATGAGCATCTTGCCCACCTTGCCGAAGCGCTTGCGAATCCCAGGACGTCACACACTCGTAACACTGCCTTCGTTCGTTCATTCATCCGTCCCCACGGGCCGAACACGCCATGCACGCCGATAATGTCGCGGCAGATAGAGGTGCTGGCCCATAAGCACCTAAAGCCTCGCCGAGCCGTCCCGCGCCGCTACCTGCCAATAAATGCGGCGTTCAGTGCGATCGGTGGCATGGTCAGTGCTTCAAGGCGACGGATGCAGCGGGAGGCAATCACAAAATTCGATCAGATGTACTCGGAACTCGTCGCGTACAAGAGAGACCACGGCGACTGTTTAGTTCCTAGAAAATGGCCAGAAAATCGGCACCTGGGCCGCTGGGTTTATAGGCGGCAAAAGCGGCTCGTGAAGCTTACCGAAGACCAGATCCAGCGGCTCAATGAAATCGGATTCGTTTGGGATTCAGACTCTGAGTGAGGCGTAGTCTCACTCGCCGGATTATGTAAGCGTCACCAAGACTTCTCTTAGACGGTCCATATTGATTTCCCAAGAATAGTCGAACTCCCTGGCTTGCTCGGCACGGGCTTTATGTACCCGGCCAAATATGTACCCCGCGTTGCCCCCTTTGCTGGTGCAAACGTGACCCATTGTGAGGAACTGCTTGTTGAATTTCAGCAATGGCGGCGTCAAGACGAGTGCCCGAGGTGCCCGTCTAGAAAAGAGGATGTTGTAGAGACCTGAACCGAAGGGCCCAGCGATGAATTCGCAATCACGAAAAAGGGATAGCGTTTGAACCGCAGTAAGCGTGCTGGGCTCAACAATTTGAAATCCGAACTGAGCGAAGAGTTGTTCCACGGCTTTCTCGTTAACAAGTCGCCGACGATTATTCCCTCTCCGTGTGACATAGATTCGCTTGTTTTCCAAGGTCGGTGGCAGCAGATGTAAGTATCCACGAGGATCTTTTCCCGTATCTTTGCAAAAGACTTCGAATGGATTGCCGTAGCGGCTTTTCCCAAAGGTGTACATCTTTGGTGGTACTAGAAGCTTGCCAAACACAGAAACACTTTTGGGGTCGTGAAAGATGATTTGTTCGGTAGAGATTCCGAGGGCCTGCATTAAGGCCAAATACTTATCAGGCACGCTAGTCGGTACGACCACTTGGACATCGGATTCGGAAAGGAGAGGCAAGATCGTCAGTTTTGGTAGGCACTTCAACACCCACATCCCGAAGTGTCGTATGGCAGGGTCGAACAGTAAGAGCGAAGTCCCTTCATATTGAGAAATACTTCCTTCGCTTTGGGCACGATGCACGATTTGCTTTAGGTCTGCCGAAAACGTGCCAGTCTCATCATCACTTATTTCCAGGCCTTTCCGTTTGGCGTGCCTGCCGACCGAATCAGACAAGATCACATCATTATTGGCGAGGACAATTCCCGGGCCCAACAGCCGCGCCTTGTTAATGGCCGGAATGTTAAGCGTGACGACCTTCAGCGGCGTCTCGCACAAAGCGGCGTCGTATTCAGGTTGCCACTCATTCTCGAAGCACAACGCCGGAGGCTGCGGTATATGATCCGTGTGCGCTCTGTACTGCAGCAGTACACCAAGATCAGACCCACCAAAGCCCCCCGAACCATTCTCAACGTTGCCTTCTGTGCGTGGCAGCCGAAACTTGCGACCTGGTGCAAGTTGGTAGTGTTTGTCGAGGTCGATCATGGGCTTTCCCCCCTGCTAATTATCTCCAGCAGAGGAACATGATATTAGGGTATCGGATTGATCCTTGGCCGTTGACTATTATCAGCATGTGGACATACCGAGCATGTACTTGAAACACGTCTCTTCCCTAATGTGCTTTGATTCAAGCTGAATATGAACAGGAACACCTGGCATTTTGGTGGTTGTAGCGACTGTGGCCATGTGAATTCTTCTTTGCACAGAGAAGAATTACAGGTGACATATCTACGAACTGGTGACATGAACTCTGTCGTGGACTTGTGCGGCGCTGGAATGAGGGAACGTTGAAGGTTCTGGTTTCACTACGCCATTCATTCGCGATCCGTAATTTCGCACCCGTGATTCGGTTGCTCGCCGAGCAAGGGCACGAGATTCACCTGTCTTTTCTTTCGGGAGACAAGGCGGGGAGCAATACTCAAGCACACGTGCTTGCGGACAAGGCTCCCGGGGTGACATTCGGGAGGCTCGCCGAACGCAAGCAGAACCCCTGGTTTCACTTTAGGCGCCGATTGCGTTTCATGGTCGACAACCTTCGCTATCGGTTACCGATGTACCGTGATGCTTCCAAGCTCCGCGAACGTGCGCTGAGGCGACTTCCGAATTCGCACCAGAAAATTCTCAGTTGGAAGATTTTTGGGCGATCCTGGTTCAACCAACTGGCAAAAGGGGCACTGCTTTTCATCGAAAAGACTATTCCCACCGACG
>CESR01005854.1_pt1 | contig 24611 bp, 28 predicted proteins | sample 356351 | NCBI WGS metagenome assembly CESR01 (sample SAMEA2622149, study PRJEB7988) | marine metagenome | isolation source: saline water (ENVO:00002010), including | reverse complement strand
CTTGCTCGAGTGAAGTCATAACCAATTCTCAGGGGAGATTTCACCATCAGTGAGACAATATTCGCTCTCAGTGATGCGTGTAAAAATAAAGCGACGTCAAATGACCGTTTGGTTAATCTACGGTAAATATTCTTGTATTCAATAAGACCAGCTTTTTTATCGAAAACTATAAATTCAATATCTTCTATATCCCCAACTAAAGTTGATTCAACTTTACCAATAATCCATGTAATCTTAGTATTTGGGTATTGGGCTTGTATGGACCTTACAATAGCTAATGCGTGACAGACATCACCGATGGCAGATAAACGAACAATACAAATATTTTTTATAATTTTGTGATTTGGCATAAATTAAATGAATGTAGGAAGATATTTTGACTGATCATATATTTAAGACAGACCATGGGGCAATTCTCTATGACAATACAATCATTAAGAATATCACCGAGAATTTGTTTTTACCTCATTCATGGAAAGATGTAAAACTAATATCCAATGAAATTGGCGGTCGTGGAGAAATTTATTTCTTGGGTGACGGAAAGCATACATTTGTATTGCGCCACTATAATCGTGGTGGAATGATACGTCGATTTATGAAAGATTCCTATGTTTGGAAAGACGAAGAAAGGACGCGATCTTTTTCTGAGTGGTATTTGTTAAAGAAGTTATACGCAATGAATTTACCTGTACCAATGCCGGTTGCAGCAAATTATATAAAAAGTGGTTTTTTTTATAAGGCAAACATACTTACTATGGAAATCCCAGAAGTTAAATCTTTGGCAAGATACATGATTGAAAGTGAATATTTTGAGAATTTCTGGCCAAAGATCGGCGCCCATATCCAAAGTTTCCATAGAGTAGGTCTTTGTCATGCTGATCTTAATGCACACAATATCCAGATCGACAAAGATAGAAAAATGTGGTTATTAGATTTTGATAAAAGTCGTATCCTTAAACCTGGAAAATGGCAAAATTCTAATTTAAGTCGCCTTAAACGTTCAATACAGAAGATAAAAGATCAGAACTTAAATGTTAGTTTTAGTTCTGAAGATTGGGAAGCCCTAAAGAAAAGCTACATCCATTCCTCAAGATTGGCGTAGTAATTCTCGTAATTTTTTGGGAGGTTTTTGTATTTTCTATGAATCCAGTAATACTGCTCAGGGCATAAACGAATTTGCTTTTCTAAAATTTCGACATATCTTTTGGTGTCTTTTACGGTATCATTGCTCGGAAAATCTTTTATCAAAGGCTTAAATGTTAATACATATTTACCATTAGCAAGTCGTCTAGGGAAAAAGGGCAGTATTAACGCATTTCCTAGTTTAGCGATTGTGCTGGTCGCAGTATTTGTCATTGCGGGTATACTGAAAAATGGTATTACCTCGGATTGCTTTCTATTGTAACTTTGGTCTGGTGCATACCAAACTGTACCTCCGTTTCGAAGGGTACGAATCATGCTTTTAATGTCACGTTTCTCTATGGCTTTTCTGGCATAGCGCTTTCTTGATGACTGAAGTATTTCGTTAATAAATTCATTGCGGTTCTTTCTGTACACAACATTGAATTCAGGAAACCCATAATTTAAGATACGGCCGCTGATTTCAAGTGTTGTGAAGTGAGCACTAAGGAGAATAATGCCGCGCTTGCTCTCTATGGCTTCTTGCAAATATTCCTTACCTTCCCACGTTGAATTCTTTATTAATGTATTTCTTGAGCCCCATCTGCTTAAACCCAGTTCGGAAAACGATGCACCAATGGCTTCAAAGTGTTCCAAGGTGAGTTGATCTCTTTCTTTTTTTGAAAAATTGGGAAATGCCAGATTAATATTTCTTCGGGTAATTGCTCTTCTTTTTTTAAGTAATTTATGTCCAATACGGCCAATAAATTTTCCATTTTTGATTTGAGTGTCTAGAGGAAGGAAACTGTTCAGTCTTAGAATTAAGAAGGCTAACCATATGTGCCAATTTATCGGAGAAAGATAATAATAGAGCGGCTTTTGTTTTTCTTGAGTCATTCGAATATCAGAAATAGTGTGGATAGGGTTATGATAAATTAAGCATACCTTAAATTAATTATATTTTTAATTCAGTTAAAAAATAATTAATATGCGTAATGATTGTGACTACTTAATACACAATATAATTATGAATAGATACTTGAAAATTAAACGATTGCCTCCATCGTTGGGTAATATTTAAATCGTTACAGGAAATATAATCTTATTTTTTTAAGGAGCAGAAATTGTGAGTAAAAACAAAACCAAAGAAAAGATGGGTTTTCAAACCGAAGTAAAGCAATTGCTGCACTTAATGATTCATTCTTTATACAGCAATAAAGAGATCTTTCTGCGGGAATTGATCTCTAATGCTTCTGATGCAGCAGATAAATTAAGGTTTGAATCTCTTGCTAAAGCAGATCTTTTGGAGAATCAGCCTGATCTAAAAATAAACATTTCCTTTGATTCTAAGAATAAAACTGTCTCAATTATTGACAATGGTATCGGAATGTCACGAAAGGAATTGATAGAGAATTTAGGAACCATTGCTAAATCTGGTACAGCAGAATTCTTGAGTAAACGTACTGGTGACGAAAAAAAAGACGCTCAACTAATTGGTCAATTTGGAGTTGGTTTTTATTCAGCATTTATTGTGGCGGATAAAGTAACGGTAGAAACTCGACGAGCTGGTGCCAAGAATTCAAAAGCATGCAGATGGGAATCAAAAGGCCAAGGTGATTTTACTATTGAAGATATTGAACGTGATGAGCGGGGCACTATAATTACCTTACATTTAAAATCTTCAGAAACAGAATTTGCCGATAAATTGAGATTAGAGAATTTGATCCGAAAGTATTCTGATCATATTGCTTTTCCGGTTGAATTGACTGATGAAGTTGATAAAGAGAGCGAAACAAAAGTTATTAACTCTGCAACTGCATTGTGGAATAGACCAAGAACAAAAGTGAGTGATGACGAATATAAGGAGTTTTATAAGCATATTGCGCATGATTATTCAGATCCAGTTAAATGGAGTCACAATAAAGTGGAAGGGAAGCGTGAATACACAAGTCTTTTGTATATTCCATCGCGCGCACCATTTGACTTATGGAATCGTGAAGCCCCTAAAGGATTAAAATTATATGTGAAGCGGGTATTTATAATGGATGATGCAGAACAGTTTCTGCCTTTATATCTGCGTTTTATAAAAGGAGTGATTGATTCTTCGGATTTGCCGTTAAATATATCGCGTGAGTTGTTACAAAAAAACCCAGAGACAGACGCAATTAAAGCGGCATTAACAAAACGTGTTCTTGATATGTTGGGTAAATTGGCAGCAAAGGACACAAAAGAAGATAAAGAAAAATATCAGAATCTATGGAAGGAATTTGGCCAAGTTCTTAAAGAAGGTTTTGTTGAGGAAGCAAAGAATAGTGATAAACTGATAAAGCTTCTTAGATTTTCTTCTACCAAAACAGAATCAGCTGCTCAGACTAGATCTATTGATGAATACCTAAAGAGCGCCAAGAAAAGTCAAGACAAGATATATTATCTTATGGCAGATAGTTATTCCGCCGCAAAATCAAATCCACATCTAGAGCAACTTGAGAAACATGGAATTGAAGTATTGTTCTTTACAGATAGGATAGATCCTTGGATGGCAGAGCATCTATCTGAATATGAGGGAAAAAGTTTTCAGGATGCTGGTAGAGGTAAGATATCTTTACCTAAAGAAGATGAATTGGATCAAGAGAGCGTCAACAAGAAGCATAAGAACCTTATCGAAAGAATGAAGAATGCGTTAAATGACAGGGTAGATTCTATTAATATAAGCCAAAGATTGGTTGAATCGGCTGCTTGTGTTGTATCAAGTGAGCAAGATTTACCTCTTCAGATGCGACGTATGTTGGAGGCATCAGGACAGCAATTACCTGAAACAAAGCCCCTGTTAGAGATTAACGCAGAACATGATTTGGTCAAGAAGCTAAAGAATACTGATAGTGAAGACATATTCGATTCATTATCAAATACGATATTAGATCATGCTTTGATCGCCGATGGCGAACAACTTCAAGATCCTTCTGAATACGTAAAAAGAATGAATAATCTACTGCTTAATTCTATAGATAAAAAAAAGACAACAAAGAAAAAGACAACAAAGAAAAAGGCAGCGAAGAAGAAAGTAAAAAAAAGCTAAGTTATTTTTGATGAAGGTAAATTCTCATGACGGTCAATAAAAGTAAATTAGAGAAGAAGCTCTCTGAAGAGCAGTTTCTTGTTACCCAAAGAAAAGGAACGGAAATACCTTTCACAGGGAAACATCTAAACGAACATCGAAAAGGAACATACAGCTGTGTTTGTTGTGATGCAGGACTTTTTTCTTCTGACCATAAATTTGATTCTGGTACCGGTTGGCCAAGTTTCTTTCTAACCTTGGCTGATGACAGTGTTAAAACAGCTGAGGATGAAAAACATAAAAGACCTGATGGCACTTACGCGGGCCTTGAAGTGTTATGCAGTCAATGCGATTCTCATTTGGGTCACGTCTTTCAGGATGGCCCCAAACCAACTGGTTTAAGATATTGCATTAATTCAGCTTCATTGAAGTTTGATTCTACCGAGTTGAAATAAAACTAAAAAACAGGGAATGCATTTATTTTTCACTTATTTTGATTTTTCTGGCTCTGAGGCAGTCTGATTGATCAGTAGCTCTGCTTGACCTATCCAATTTTCTCGATGAATCTGGCTTTTAAGACCTTTAATTTCTTTGGCAATTTCTTCGATCTCATATTCATTCATGGTTGCTATTTGGTTATAGCGAAATATATCGTATTTATTCAATGTTTTTTCAGTAGAAGGTCCTATCCCTCGAATTTTCTGAAGATTATCTCGGGATCGGTAATTATTTAGGTTGATAACCGTTTTGGTTTTATCTGGCGTATTCATGACTTCGCTGAGCGCAATAATTTGCTGTGCATCTTTGAGTTCATTTTTTAATTTTTTGTTTTCTAAAGACAACGTCTTATATCGATTGATTAATGGAGGAACTCTTCTTTTCCATTGGTTTAATTCTTTTTTTAATGATTTTATGTCTTCAAAATCTTCTTTATCTATAGGTTCTTTTGCCTTATTAATTTTCGATTGTTTTTTACTCTTATACGTTTTACTTATTTTGATATTTGCTGAGAGTCTATTAACCCTATTCTTCAACTTAAGATGGCTATGACTTATTTTCCTTAATTGAATATTTTTGTTTCTTGTCGATTTGCGTGACTTTAGAAGCAATATCAGAATGCAGATGAAAGAAAAGATTAGCGCATAATCAAAAGTCACGAGATTTATTTGGAAGAAATTAGCTAGATCTATCTTGTCAGTCAAAGGCATAATTTAGAGCATATCTTTTAGGCGCTTCAAGGCAGCGACTTTAATAACTTTCTTTGCAGGCTTTCCTTTAATCGTCATTTTTTTACCTGAAAAGGGATTGATTCCTTGTCTTGTCTTTGTGGCAGCTCTTTTTGTAACTTTAATTTTAATGAGGTTCGGAATTGTAAACATTCCAGGTGCGTTTCGTCCTTTAAGATTCTTTTTGATCAGATTTGAGAGAGAGTTAAAAACTGCTGATATGTCTTTCTTAGTTAAACCAGTCTCATTAGCGATATGGCTGAATATTGCCGATTTTGTGGCTTGTTTCTTTGTTTCTTTTTTAACCGACATTTCTTAGTCTATTAACCTCTTTAGCTAATGATAATTTAGATATATATTTGAAAATTTAGAATAACTCTATAATAAAATATTAAAAATAATAATCAATCGAAATCACCAACTCAATCAATAAAGAATTTGTTTGTGTATTGAATTTCTTTACTGTATTTCTGTTCAGGAGAAATGCTTAAATTATAAATTAAAGTTTCCTGATTTGAGATATTGGAAAAGAAGGCATAAGAAATTGAATCATTCTCAAAAACTTTCATTTCTTTTACTGCTTTTTTTTGCCCCAAAAGATTTGTTACATCAATAGTGATAGCACCTTCTACTGACTGTTTACTTTGACTATTCAGGATGGAAACATTAAGCATAATTCTATTCTCACTCTTTTCTATCCCATATTTTATTGCGATATTGTTTGAGATATCTCTTGTGTAACTTGTGTTGAGATATACGGTATATTCACCGACATGGAAAACATTATTTTGTGCATTTGGTGCCTGGGGTATCTCTTTCTTCTCGCTGTTACATGCATATAACAGAGTTATTAGTAATATTGATACCAGTTCAATCCTTTTCATATTGTATCTTTCTTTTTATTTTATATATGCATGGGGGTGCTGTTTTTTAAGAAAATTGTAACGGCTTGAATTGCAATGATTGCAAGCAGGGGAGAGAAATCTAGGCCTCCTATCGGATTAAACATTTTCCTATAAGGTCTCAATAGAGGTTCAGTTATATTTTCAACCAAGCTTTTTAATGGACTGTGTGAAAATGGTGCGAGCCAACTAAGAAGCACGTTAATAATAATCGCAAAAAAGAAAAGATCTGCACTTGCTAATGCAATTTCAAAGAATGCAGTAATTAGAATTAATGTATTACTGACATCTTTTTGTGAAATTAAAGTTAAGACTAAGATGAGTAAATATTGCAACGTATACGTAACCAATATTGTTGCTGTATCTAATTTTCCAATTGAAGGAGTGAATCTTCTGGCTTGATTGATCAACGGTGAAGTAAATCTTAGTATAGTTTGTGAAATTGGATTTCGGAAATCAGCGCGGAATAATGGTAACCAGAATCTAAGGATAAAAAACAGCAGCACCAAATTACCCAGAGCTTCACATAAGAAATAGAGAGCTGCTGCCATAATTTATTAGCTGGCTTCTTTGGCCAATTCACTTGCTCTTTTCTTAGCCATATCAATGGCTTTAGAAAATATTTTTTTCGCATCTTTTGATTCTAAATATTCTAAGGCTGCCATTGTAGTGCCACCAGGCGAGCTAACTTTTTCGATCATGGCTTTCATGTCTTCTTCAGTTGCGGCGGATAATGCTGAAGCGCCTCTTGCAGTTTCGACAGCCAAGGTTCTTGCAACTTCAGGGTCTATGCCATTATTTATTGCTGCTTCGATCATGATTTCAATTAGCAAATAGAAATATGCTGGTCCAGTACCTGAGATAGCTGTAACTGCATCCATGTGATTTTCATCATTAAGCCATATAGCTTTACCTACGGCAGACATTATTTGTTCTGCCAAAACTCGATGTTGAGGTTTGGTAAGATTGTTTGCAAACATTGCCGAAATTCCTTGATCAATCATTGCGGGTTGATTGGGCATAACTCTTACAATACTCATGTTTTTCCCCAGCCATTGATCTATATCATTTATATTGGGTCCTGCAGCAATAGAAATAATAAGTGGTCTTGTTTTTTGAATACTCTCTTTAAGTTCTTCGCATACTGATTTTAGTATTTGAGGCTTAACTGCAAATAAGACAATTTCTGCTTCTTTGGTTACTTTCTGGTTTTCAGTTGTTACGTAGACTCCATAAAGTTCCTTCCTAAGCAAATCACATTGTTCACTTTTTGGTTCAGATATAGATATATTAGTAGCGTGCATGCCGCCTCTTAATAGACCTCCAGCTATGGCTTTTGCCATATTTCCGCCACCTATGAATGCGATCTTATGATCAATCATAATATTCTCCGTAGACTCTAATATATATCATCGAGGGCCAAAAAGTGCAGTTCCTATGCGAATAATTGTCGATCCTTCTTGTATGGCAGCCCTGAAATCATTAGTCATTCCCATTGATAATGTATCCAGGTTAAGGCTACTTTTATTAAGTGATTTAAGCTGATTTTTAAGTTTCACGAAAGGCAGTCTTTGTATTTCATGTTCATAATGCATTTTTGGGATACACATCAAACCTCTGAGTCTTAATTTAGGAAGATCGTTTATTGCATGGCAAAGCTCCAAAAGCTTTTCTAATTTTGTACCCGATTTACTGTCTTCTTCATCTATATTTATTTGCACGCATACATTCAGATCTTTGGCATAATTTGGTCTTTGGGCGCTTAATCTTTCAGCAATCTTTAATCTGTCAACCGTATGTACCCAGCTAAAATTCTCACTAATCTTTCGAGTTTTATTGCTTTGCAAATGTCCAATGAAATGCCAGCAAATCTTCTTACTTTTCAATGCATTAATTTTCTCTATACCATCTTGAACAAAGTTTTCACCAAAATCATTTTGTCCTAAAGCATGCGCCTCCATTATCGATTTCATTGGTTGTTTTTTACTTACAGCTAGTAACAAAATATCTTTAATATCTCTATGGTATTCATCTGCAGCATCTTTGATGGAATGTTTGATGTGAGAATAGTTTTTTTCAATCATACTCATAGTGATTTTTTAGAGATAATAGGATTAAAGTTTATTAAAATTTTTGTATTTTTAGAAGACATGTGCCGCTTTAAAAACTGGCCCATCTACACAAACTCTTTGCATAGAGATACCGTCTTCTTTTTTGATGGGTATGGCACAACCGGCGCAACCTCCAACAGCGCACGCCATAAATTCTTCCAATGAGACTTGGCAAGGAAGCTTATATTTTCTCGCAAGTTGAGCGACTGCTTTAAGCATTTTTGTTGGACCGCATGAGAAGATCTCAATTCTGTCAAGTTGATTTTGACTGATTGAATGAAGGTATTGATCGGCGGCATCTGTTACGTAACCTTTGTAAGAACCACTTATATTACTCAGACTGCAAAGAATTCCAGGTATTTTCCACTCTTCCAAAAGCGGCATAACCCCATTTATTTCTTCTTCTAACCAAGATATTTTTTTCTTTCTCTTTGTGATTTTGAAGGGGAAAGGGATCTCCGATCCCATAATGACAAAAGGGTTCCATCCTTCTTTTTCTTTCAATGTTTCAGCAAGAAATATAATTGGAGGAATGCCAACTCCTCCACCGATAAGAAGTGGTTCCGGTCTTTTTCTAGAAGGCATAAATCCATTACCAATAGGACCTATTAAGCTGACGAGGTCACCAATCTTTCTTTTACTTAATGCGTCCAATCCACTGCCAACAATCTTAAAAAGAATTTCAACCCATCCGTCTTTTGCGTTTGTTCTCATTATTGATAAGGGTCTTCGCATCAAGATATCTTGGTCACATTGGATATGAATAAAACTTCCTGGCAAAGCCGTCTTTGCACATTTTGGTGAATGCAAGCGCATTACAAATTGATTGTTTGGAAAAGTTCTTATGGATTCAATCTTCGAGTCTTCAATAAAGATTTTATCTCGATGTTCATGCTGAGAATTTTTCATGTGTCTTTCTGGTTATTAAGTAATTCAAGAAGCACAGCCATTCGAACAGCAACGCCATTAGCAACTTGTTTTAAAATAACTGATTGATGACTATCGGCCAAGGATGACTCGATTTCAACATCACGATTCATTGGGCCCGGATGCATGATAATCGCATCAGGCGCTGCCAATCTCATTTTTTCATGAGTAATGCCATAGTTTTTAAAATAATCATTAAGATTTTGTATATTTTCTGTATTTTTCATTCTCTCGTGCTGAATTCTGAGAGCCATTATTACATCAGCATTTTCTATTCCTTCGTTCAGGTCGTTATAATGCGTGGATATGGACGTAAGATTTTCTGTTGGGGTGAATTCTTTTGGTGATACCAATCTGATTTCCTGTGCACCCATTGTGGTAAGTCCTTGTGCAGCAGATTGAGCCACTCTTGAATGTGATATATCGCCAACAATGGTTATGATTAACCCCTCGAGCCTCCCTTTTTCTTGATTTATAGTAAGCATGTCAAGCAATCCTTGTGTAGGGTGAGATACATGCCCTTCACCAGCATTGATGATGATGCATTCGTTGCCAATTTCCTCTGTAATTCTTTTGTGAGCACCAATATTACTGTGCCTTATCACCAAAGCATTGGCTCCCAGTGATTTTATTGTTTTTGCGGTATCAAGAAGGGTTTCACCTTTCTTTTCCGATGAATTTCTTATATCAATATTAATGATATTGCTGTGAAGGTATTTTGAAGCCATTTCGAATGAACCACGGGTTCGAGTACTTGGCTCAAAGAATAGATTGGCAATAGTGCAGTCTTGAGTGATTCTTTTTTGATTATCAGATATTGATTTTGATTGTGAAAATTTCTCTGCTTGCTGGAGAATACTTAGAATAATATCTTTTCCCAGATCTTTTAGTGTCAGCAAATGTTGAAGTTTTCCGTCTGGGGAAAGTTGTAATTGCGATTCATTCTTCGAATCAGTATGCATTCCTATACCTAGTTATGAGTACTCGGTGCTTATTCTACTTTGTTTGTGATTTTAATTTAACTATTTTTGTTAAGCCATCTTTCTGCAATTAATGTTGCGGCTTGGGCATCTATCATTTCTTTCTTTATTTTCTTTTTTATGCCCATTTGACGTTCTTTCTTAAGAATTGCTTTAGCTTCGATTGAAGTTTCTCTTTCATCTATCGTTTCAATCGGTATATCAAAATCACTTAATGCTGTAATAAAAGTCTCAATATCATATGCAATGGTTGATTTAGAGCCATCGGCATGATTTGGCATTCCGACGACTAATGTCGATGGTTTCCAATCCTTAATCCATTCTCCTATTTGTTGCCAATCAGGACCACTATTAGAATTTTTTGCTGTACCAAGTGGGTTAGCGGTTTCAGTCATATCTTGACCTACAGCGCATCCAATTCTTCGTTGACCGAAATCGAAAGCGATAATCACATTATGATGTGTGCTCATGATTAATTAGTGTTTAATTTTTTTTCAATAGCATCAAATAAGACGCTGGCAATATTGATATCAAAGATGCGATCCAATTCTTTTATGCCTGTGGGGCTCGTTGAATTGATTTCTGTTAAATAATCACCAATGACATCGATACCGCAAAACAAAACTCCTTTGTTTCTTAGCGTTTCTCCGATTGACTCGCAAATCATTTTATCTTTTTCTGTTAGAACTCTACCTTCTCCTTTAGCGCCCATTACAAGATTTCCTCGATTGTCATCTTCGGGAGGTATTCTTGCTAATGCATAGGGTATTGGTTTCCCGTCGATTAAAAGAATCCGTTTATCGCCTTTTGTTATTTCAGGGATGTATAATTGTGACATTGCATAGCGTGCTCCATGGTCTGTCAGAGTTTCTAGAATGACATTGGTATTTTTGTCGTATTCATTTAGCACAAATATGGATTTACCTCCCATTCCATCTAACGGCTTGATGACCAATTTCTTGTGTTTTTTGAGGAAAGATTTTATTTCCTTCATTGATCGAGTGATTAATGTTGGGGGCGCGCATTCTGGAAACCATGATGTATAGACTTTTTCATTCATATCTCTTAGCGCACTGGGTTTATTGACCACTAAGGCGCCTTGTTGTTCTGCTCTGTCTAATATGTAAGTTGTGTATATAAATTCCATGTCGAATGGTGGGTCTTTTCTCATTAGGATTACATCTAACTCTTTTAAGTTGAGTTCAATTACTTTTGAAGTTTTAAACCATTCTTTATTGTTGTCAAAGACATCAATGATGTTCGTATTTGCTAAAGCCTGACCTTCGATTAATTTAAGGTCTTGTTGCTGCATGTAATAAATTTCATAATTTCTCTTTTTTGCCTCTAGAAGCATCGCGAGAGAACTGTCTTTTTTTGGGTCGATAGTTTCTATCGGATCCATCACTATTCCCAATTTAATCTTCTTTTCACTCATAGTTTTGACCAATAATTTTCTTCTAATTCAATCCTAACGTTTCTTGTGTGCGAAGTCAGCTTTCATATCTCCCCATTGGGATTGTATGATTGCGATAGCAGCTATTGCCGCAGTTTCTGATCTGAGGGTTCTGTATCCAAGTGATACCCCAATAAATCCTTTCTCGTACGCGTCTTCTACTTCACTGTCAGTAAATCCACCTTCAGGGCCGATTAATAAATCTATTTTTTTTTCATTTGGGCTGATTTCACCAATGCTCTTTGGCGCTTTTGGGTCCAGAATTATTCGATAATTATTTTCAGAAGGCTTATTGATGAAAGTTTCAATAGTTTCAGGAGCATTCATTGTTGGGATATAATTTCGCTTACTTTGTTCGCAGGAACTTTGTATAATTTTCTTCCAGTGCAACGTCTTGCTTTTGATTTTTTTACTTTCTAGCTTAATGACTGAATATTCAGACAGCAATGGAGAGATATTATTTACTCCTAATTCTGTGGCTTTTTGTAGCACAAGATCCATCTTATCTTTCTTTATTATGCATTGACCAATTCGTATTTTCCGAAACGGAGTATTTTCCTTATATACAGATTGACTTGGAAGGATTGAGATTTCATTTCTTATTATCTTGGTGATTTTTGCTTTATATTCGTGGCCGCTGCCATCAAAAATTATTATTGAACTATTCACTTTCAGCCTTAACACATGTTTTGCATAATGAACTCTTGATTCAGTTAGGCTGAATTCAATATTGGGAATTATTTGATGATCGATAAATAAACGGTGTTTTAACATAAAACTATTTTAATGTAACAAGAGATCTCATGGTATTTTACTGAATCAATGTATTATGAAGGCACAGCAAATAAAACTATTATATCATTTATCCGGAAATGAAAAAATTACATACAAAAGGAACTAGGTCATATCAAATCGATTCGAAAAATTTTTTACTCTCTAAAGCCAAGTATTTTGCCTCGCCTAACCAAGACAATCGTCCGCAGGGATCAAAGCCTGAAATTATTGTAATTCATGGAATTAGCTTGCCTCCAGGCCAATTTGGGGGCGAATATATAAAAGATTTCTTTTTAAATAAACTGGATGAAGTCAAGCATAAATTTTTCGAGGAAATTAGAGATTTAAAAGTTTCATCGCATTTATTGATTGATAGAGATGGAAAAACATTGCAGTTTGTTCCATTTGATAAAAGGGCATGGCATGCTGGAGAATCTTGTTTTCAAGGCAAGATGAAATGCAACAATTTTTCAATTGGTATTGAGCTTGAAGGACAAGATCATATTAATTATTCAGAATCTCAATATAAATGCTTAGTGAAAATTATCAAATGTTTGTTTGATTTTTACCCTGATTTAAATGCAAGAAAGATAGTTGCGCATAGTGATATCGCGCCGATTCGAAAAACAGATCCTGGACCTGCATTTGATTGGGTAAAGCTTTATGAGCTTTTATATAAAGGTTCTTTATGAAGAAGCTGAATACAGGGTTATTAGTCAATATTAAGTTTTTCTTGATGCTGTTGAGTTTTGCAGGATGTAATCATGCCGATACAAATAAAGAGATTCGTGACGGAGAGATTCAAGGAATTAAAATTGTTACACTTTCTCCGCATCTAGCAGAAATGATATTTAGCCTAGAGGCTGATGAGTATTTGGTTGGTGTAAGCGCCTACACCGATTATCCTGAAGCAGCTAAAGAGCTACCAAGAATTGGAGATGCTTTCATCTTAGATCTTGAACAATTATCGTTACTTCAACCTGATATCATCTTGGCTTGGGAAGGTGGAACCCCAAAAAGAGTTGTCGATGAATTGATAAATATGGGTTATCAAGTTGAAGTTATAAAATCAAACAATCTTGAAGATATATCTACAGCATTGAAAATATTAGGAGAGATTACTGGTAAAATTGATAAAGCTAATCAACTCACAAGTAAGTATCTTGAAGATATAGAGGTCTTAAGGATTAATCACCAAGCCAGTGATGACATACGTGTTTTTTTTCAAATTGACGAGAGACCGTTGTTTACAGTTGGCAATATTCATTACATTAGTGAGTTGATTGATCTTTGCGGTGGCGTCAATATTTTTAGAGATTTATCACTACTTGCACCATCTGTATCAATAGAATCAGTCATTTCAAGAGACCCAGAAATTATCTTAACCAGTTCAGAGAAATTAGATCGGAATAAATTTGAACAATGGAATAGATGGCCTCAGATTACAGCAAACAAATTAGATAATTTGTTTTACATTGATGCAGATCAACTAGAGAGACCTACAACCAGAATAGTAAGAGCGACTGAGGAAATATGTAAGATATTGGCCCAAGGCAGAATTAATCGATCTAGCGCGATGGAGGAATAAATCTTATCTTTTCTCAGGGTTTCGATTCCATAACACTTCCTTACCACTTTCATCGCGAGCCATAATTCTTGCGAAAACAAAAAGTAGATCCGAAAGTCGATTCAGGTATTGTAGTATCTCATCTCTAACAACTTCTGTTTTTCTTAGGGTTAACACGCGTCTTTCAGCGCGTCGCACGATTGTTCTAGCAAGATGGCATGCAGCAGCAGCTTTACCACCTCCAGGAAGGATAAATTCTTTTAATGGCGGTAAGTTTTTATTAAATTCATCTAATTCTTCTTCTAGTCTTTTTATAAAATTTTTATCAATGGTTTTATGACTTGGTATGCAGAGCTCACCACCTATTTCAAATAGATCGTGCTGTATATTTATTAGGCAGTCTCTTAGCTCATTTTTCTGGACGGTATTTGAAAGGATGACCCCAATTGCACTGTTGGCCTCATCAATTGTGCCATATGCTTCAACGCGAGGTTCATCCTTGTACACTCGTTTTCCATCACCCAATCCAGTTGTGCCATCATCACCAGTTTTGGTATATATTTTACTTAACCTTTTCCCCATGATTATTCTTTATTGCCAATTATAAGTGATATCAAAGAATACACTTTGACCTTGCATCTTGTAGTTTGTAGCTGTTTCATATTTTTTGTCTAATAAATTTTCTATTTTTGCATTGATGGTTATATTTTGACTGATTGTAAATTGTCCTGTTAAGTTTACTATGGCATAACCAGGCAGTATAACGCCAAAGTCTTTACGTTCATCACTTGCTAGAATTGATAATCCCAAGTGGTGTTTATTAAGTTCTCTCGCAATATTAATTGTAATACTTTGCTTGGGCCGTCTTAGGAGATCGTTTTTATCAATATCATTCTTTGCTCTTTGATTGATATAGTCGGCTCTAATTGAATATTTTTCATGATTGAATTTATAGCCAACTTGTATACCTTGCATAGATGCTTTTCCAATATTTAGCATTTTCTCGGAATAATAATCATATTCAATTAGGTTACTGATCTTGGTGCTGAATAACTCTAGCCGATATGAGGTATTACTATTGATTCTGTATTCAGCATTCAGCTGAATATCATTGGATGTTTCAGGAAGTAAATGAATATTTCCTCCGTAGCCATAGCGATCTGTTGCATCAGGGGCTCTATAAGCATGACCAGCCGAGCCATTGATAGTAATGCGATCATTTATATCGATTCCGTATTCAGCATTCCATAACATTTCATTACCAAAAGTTACATGATCAATATAGCGTGCTGCTATGAATACGCGGTGCTTTCCTTCGCTGATGTTATCTTGCAGGAAAATGGCATTTGCTCTGGTGTTTTCATTAAAACCAGAGCCCCATGCATAGCTGGATGCCTCTTCATCGCTTACATATAATCCAGCAATAATATTATGAAATTCCGTATTGTAGGTAACTTGCCCATCAAACACATTTCGTTTTGAATAAACATAATCCGTTGATTGGTTCTGTTTTATATCATCTTTGATAGAACTGATAAGTATTTTGCTGTTAATTTGGCTATCTAAATTGCTGTTGAATTCGATCGCTAAGCTTTCATTGATAAAATCTTGATCTAGTGGAGACAACATGAAATCAAGGTATTCGATTTTACCGTTAGTTCGAAAGTGCCTTAGAGTTAGGTCATTGTCTCGAAAGTTTCTTTTGATGTAAAAGTTTGAGGTCAAATTCTCGTAACCCCTTTTAATATCACTATCTGATCGAATCTGATAACCATCTGTTTTGTTTGAATTAACTGTTATGCCGAACTCGCTTAGTTCGTTATTGTGCCCCATATCCAAAAGGGCAGTTGTGTTGTTATAAGAGCCGAAGCCGACACTGGTATTAATGAAATCTGAATCTACTTTTTTTGTAATAATATTAATAACACCGCCAATAGCATCGGTACCATAAAGCGCTGATCTTGCTCCTTTTACAATTTCAATTCGTTCAATTATTTTCGGATTGATATTTTGAAATGCTGCACCACCGATGGTGCCTGGATTGATCCGCACTCCATCCACAAGAACTAAAGTATGGTTACTTTCAGTTCCACGAAGAAATAAAGAAGTAGCTTGTCCTGGCCCGCCATTTCGACCTATATCCAAACCTGCTTCAAAGCGCAGAATTTGTGAAAGATCTTTGGCTAATGATAGTTCTATTTGTTCCCGATCAATAATGGTGACGGGTACTGTTGCATTTTTTTTAGGAATACTAGAACGTGTTGCGGTCACAATAATTGTATCGATGCTTTCGGCAATTGTTGAAGTTGGTGCAATTATTGTTAGCGCTATTACAACAAGAAATCTTTGAAACATTTTCACATCATAACTCCCTTTGTATGCTTCCCCGCATACTATGAAATAATTAACGCTTATTTACAGGAGTTCCGTCTACGATTGATTTGATGTTTGTTTTCATCAAATATTCAGACACCCTCCGCGTCATTTCTTATAGTATTTAGCCGGTCTCCGGGCTTACGAGTGGAAATATCCGCTTCTTAGCGCCTTCCCACGAATTTATTATATTGAATATAACTTTCGCAGTGGCTCTCTCATTCTTTATGAGAGGGGCTAAGAGTTAACTCGATCACCGTTGCGGGGGCAGCTTCAGAATTTATTTAAAACAATCACTGAATTCCCGTTAACCTAGAAAAATGCCTTTCCAGATTTACTAAACACTTCGCAACTTTATGATTGATTTTATAGATTGTCAACCGACTTTTTTCTCTTGTATGCAATGGCGATAGTTGTATAATTTTCGTGAGGTTTTACTTTGAATATTGAGATAACAGAAAATTTTTCTAAAGAGTTGAGAGTAGCTATTGAGGCAGCTCAATCAGCCTCGAGAATTATAAATAAATATTATTCTGGTGGTTTTAAGGTGACTATCAAAGAAGATCAGACTCCGGTTACTGAAGTCGACGTTAAGGCTGAGAATATGATAAAGAATATTCTCCTTGAGAACTTTCCGGCGCATGGTTTTTACGGAGAGGAAACTTCCCGAGAAAATACAGAAGCAGATTTTTTATGGCTAGTTGACCCTATTGACGGAACAAAGAGTTTTGTCAGAGGGTACCCTTTCTTTTCAACTCAAATTGCATTAATGAACAAAGGGAAAATCATTTTAGGTGTATCAAATGCACCGATATTCAATGAATTGGTTTATGCGGAATCAGGAAAAGGTGCTTGGATGGCTAACAAGCAACTCTCAGTCAGTGACATCAATCAACTTGATTCTGCTACTTTATCTACCGGAAATTTGAAGTCACTCGCCTCATCTCAAGGATGGAGTGATCTAGGTAAAATCATCTCCACTGTAGATCGTATTCGAGGGTATGGCGATTTTTATCATTATCATTTATTGGCTGCAGGTAAGATTGATGCGGTAATTGAGTCGGATGTAAATATTTTAGATATTGCCGCCTTATCAATAATTATTAATGAGGCTGGCGGATTATTCACAGATCTTGATGGGAATTTCCCTTGCTTGGAGACTCGATCAGTGTTGGCTGCAAATCCACAATTACATGCTAGTTTGCAAAAATATTTAGTTAAGCAAAGCGTAATCTAGACTTAATTTACGGTGAAAAATATTTGCTGGTCTATTTGATTTTTTTGTATCTTTATTTTATATAGTTCAGAAAGATTTTCTTCGGTTAGAACATCTTTTTTGTCTCCCATCAACCAATTTTGATTTTCAAAAATTAGTAAACAACGATCTGCAAACCGATAAATTAGATTAACGTCATGCATAGTTGCAATGATTGTGCATTTTTTCTTAATTACAGTATGGAAAATATTGAGTATTTGCAGTTGATGTAACGGATCAAGATGGTTAGTTGGTTCATCTAATAAATATATATTAGGGTCTTGGGCAATTACTTGCGCAATACTAAGACGACGTCTCTCGCCACCGGATAAAGAATTGACTTCACGATGCCTTAATTCATATAAACCTACCTGATCTAAAGCTTTTTTTGCTATTTGTAAGTCTTCGTTAGACTCATTATTAAATATACCGATATGAGGATGGCGGCCAATCAAAACACTATCGAAAACCGTTGATGGAAATACATCGTCTGAATCTTGAGTCAGTAGACCTAATTTTTTTGCTATTTCTTTTCTTGTTAAGTCCTTCATTTCATTACCTTCCAGGATAATTTTTCCTGAAGAGGGCTTTCTTAGTCCTGCGATAGTATGTAATGTCAGTGATTTCCCACAACCGTTTTGACCGAGGATCGCAATGAATTCCTTTGGTCTTAGACTGATGTTTAAATTCTCAACAAGAATTCGATCTGGTATCGATATATCTACATTCTTGAGTTCAATTGATTGTGCGGAATTATTCATAAAGATTGATAATTAAAGAGTTAACCAATTTACATGTGGATGAATCTAAATTGCTATCTTTTATGGTTGAAGTCTCACTCCAATCCATTCGGATGGAGAAAAACTATTGTTCTTCGGTGTTAGTTTTCTTTTCCATAAGGCTCTATCATGGATTCTATCTTCTCCATTTATCCAGAGCTCTATTTCTGATGCCCAGATTCGGATACCGCCCCAGTTAGGGGGTCGAGGTACTGAAGGTGAAGTTTTTAGGGCGCCATCAATAGCTCCGTTTTTGATATCAATACCATATTTATGGGCTTTTTTTTGCATTTGTTCAATCAATGCTTCTCTTGAAGAGATAGGTTGACTTTGATTGCTTCCCCAAGCGCTCAATTGGCTTCCTATGTTTCTGGAAGCAAAATACGCATCACTTTCATCTGCTAAAGATAGGACTGATTTTCCTCTGATACGAATTTGATGTCCTGTGTGATCCCAGTGAAAAACAATTGATGAATTTGCGTTATTCTCAATTTCTTGTCCTTTGTCGGACTCGTAATTAGTAAAGAAGAGTATATAGCCAGGGTCAGGCACAAAGGATTTGCACAATACTATTCTTGCTGAAGGCGAATTACTTTTATTAATTGTGGCGAGGGTCATGGCATTGGGATTAGGTTGCAATCTGTTTTCACATGCTTCATCAAACCAAGTTTTGGCTATATGCATAGGGTTATTTGGAAGAACTCTTGGTAAGACTTTTTTATTCAGGGCTTTATTCATGGTTGTGGCTTCCTCAGGAAAGCATTAAAAATGAATAACTGATCGGATGCTCTTGCCTTCATGCATCAAATCAAATGCATGATTTATTTCTTCAAGTGGCATTGTATGAGTTATGAATTCATCTACTTTGATGTCTCCGTTCATATATTGGTCGACCATACCAGGGAGTTGAGTTTTTCCTTTGCAGCCACCAAATGCGGTACCGCGCCATACTCGACCCGTAACAAGCTGAAATGGACGAGTTGCAATTTCTTGTCCAGCGCCAGCGACACCAACAATTGTAGATTCACCCCATCCTTTATGGCAGCACTCTAGTGCAGCTCTCATTAGATTTGTATTTCCAACACATTCAAAAGAATAATCTACACCTCCGTTGGTCATCTCAACAATTACTTCTTGGATGGGGGCACTGCAATCTTTTGGGTTGACGACGTCTGTTGCACCCATATTTTTTGCTAATTCAAATTTATCTGGGTTGATGTCAATAGCAAGTATTCGACTTGCTTTTGCCATGGTCGCGCCTTGGATAACACTCAGCCCAACCCCACCTAAGCCAAATACAGCAACCGTTGATCCTGCTTCGACTTTTGCGGTATTTATGACTGCACCAATTCCGGTTGTGATTCCACACCCGAGCAAACAAACTTTTTCAAGGGGTGCGTTCTTACTTATTTTTGCAAGTGAAATTTCTGGGAGGACACTGTATTCACTGAATGTTGAAGTTCCCATGTAATGGTAGATTGTGGATCCATTTTTAGAAAATCTTGATGTTCCGTCCGGCATAATTCCTTGCCCTTGAGTAACTCTTATAGCTTGACAGAGGTTGGTTTTGTTTGACTCACAAAAATTACATTTACCACACTCAGGAGTGTAAAGAGGAATAACATGATCTCCGACTTCTACACTGGTGACACCTTCACCTATCTCCATAACAATAGCTCCACCTTCATGACCTAGTATTGCAGGAAAGATACCTTCAGGATCTTCTCCTGATAAAGTGAATGCATCCGTATGACAGACACCAGTGGCAATATTTTTTATAAGAACTTCACCTTTCTTAGGTCCCGCAAGTTCAATTTCTTCAATTTCTAGTGGTTTCCCAGCTTCCCAAGCAACAGCGGCGCGTGTTTTCATCTTTTATTTTCCTTCAAATATTCGATAGTATCTTTTTATATTCTCATAAATCATGAGAGAAATGCGTATTATATTTTATAAAAAATTCCTTTATTATTCCAAGCAAGATAATAAAGGTTGATCGAAAGCTATACAGGATAGGTAATATAAAAATGGATCTTAATAAATTAAGAAAACAATTAAACTCATTAGATAAAAGATTAATTGAGATTATTGGTGAGCGTCAACGCATTGTTCAAGAAATTGGAAAATACAAGCAACAGGCAGGACGTGCAACACGCGACTATGAAAGGGAAAGTGCTGTCCTAACCATGGCAAAGGAGCATGCTCATGAAGCAGGTATTGAACCAAGTCTCGCCGAAGAAATCTTAAGCGCCTTGATACGTTCATCACTTACCAATCAGGAGAGAGATCGAGTTGTTGCTGAAGGCAAAGGTAATGGTAGAAAAGTACTTGTCATAGGTGGCGCAGGAAGGATGGGTCGATGGTTTGTAGATTTTTTCAATTCTCAAGGTTTCATTACGTATATTGCGGATAATAGCGTTGAAGAAAGTGAATTAAGCTTTTCAGATTGGCGGATTGCTGGTACGGATTTCGATGTTATTATTATTGCAACACCAATAGAAGTATCAGCCAATATTCTTCTTGATCTAGCAAAAAAGAAACCACAGGGTTTAATTTTTGATATTGGCTCATTAAAAACACCCCTTAGAAATGGCCTACAGGCTCTGACTAATGCAGGGTGTATGGTTACTTCATTGCATCCTATGTTCGGTCCTGAGACAGAACTTCTTTCTGGGCGACATTTGATTTTTGTGGATGTCGGCAATCAAGAGGCAACTAATAAGGCAAAAGAGTTATTTGATTCTACTATGGTTAAATCATTAGACATGAATATAGACAATCATGATCGTTTAATAGCATATGTTCTTGGGTTATCCCACGCTTTAAATATTGTTTTTTTTACGGCGCTTTCTGACAGCGGTGAAGCAGCACCAGAATTGGCTAAACTCTCATCCACAACTTTTGATGCGCAATTGCTTGTTTCGGAAGCTGTCGCTTCAGATAGCCCTGAACTTTATTTTGAGATTCAGAGATTAAATGAGTACGGCATAGAACCGTTGGATGCATTATGTGCTTCTGCTTCCCTGATAAGGGAGATTGTAATGAATAATGACCAGCAAGGATTTATAGATTTGATGGAGAAAGGTAAGGAATATTTTGATAGTCGCTCATGACTGGGATAGTACTATCTCTTATTTAAACTTCTTCTCATTAAAAATATAAAAAGAGGTACGCCAATAATCGCAGTTAGAGCACCTACTGGCAATTGACGTGGCGCCAGAATTGTTCTTGCTAATGTATCGGATAAAACTAGTAATGATCCACCAGCAAGTGCTGATGCCGGTATAACAATCTTATGCTTACTTCCTGTAAATAACCTAACTGTATGCGGTACCACAAGTCCGACGAAACCAATGACACCAACAGCCGTTACTGATAGCGCTGTCGCCATTGCAGTTAGAGTGAATATCGTCAATCTAAACAAATGGACTCTTACTCCAAGTATTGATGCCTGTATTTCTCCTCTAGAGAGGATATCCAGATATCTGGAAAGGGTGCTTGAAATTAACGTGATGCCAAATAACAGCCAAAGTAAGTGAGCTGGGGAATAGGCAAAACTTAAATCACCCATCATCCAGAATAACATTCCTCGAACAGTTTGTTCAGAGCTTAATGCCAATATTAATGTCGTGATTGCGCTAAATCCTGAAGCCAAAACCACACCAGTTAATAATAATCTGCTAGGTCCCCAGTTACCGCTACTGGTTGCTATTCCAAATACTAGAAAGGTGGCAAATAATGCTCCAGTAAAGGCTGCCGCATCTATCCACAAAGAACCTAGACCATAACTCATTCCTAATAATGCAGCTACTGCTGCACCACCTGAACTACCTAGGATATATGGTTCTGCGAGTGGATTTCTAAGGAGCACTTGCATCAAAACACCTGATACAGCAAGTAAGCCACCTACCGCAAAAGCAGTGAATACTCTAGGCAATCTTAATTCAAATATTACTGTGTCAAATTTGGTTGGGTTTTCTGATGTTATGGATAACCATAATTCTGATATTTGAATATTAGCGCTTCCAGATGAAATACCAATTAATATAACTGTTGACGAGAGCAAGATTAGCCCAATAAGAATTATTTGATTACGGTTCATAAGTTTTAGGTTACAAGGAATATTCACATAGGATAAGGTTTGTTGCGTAATAGTAAAAGGCAATCTGTATAAAATGTTGAAATTATTTTTGTTATATTTAACTCATGAGCAAAGATGATATTGATTCAGATGGTTTTAGAAGCAATGTTGGGATAATAGTTTGTAATCCCGATCGCTTTTTATTGCTAGCGAGTAGAAGACGAAATAGGGGCTGGCAGTTTCCTCAAGGAGGAGTACATTACAATGAAACTCCACAAGAAGCGATGTATAGGGAATTAAATGAAGAGATAGGATTAGAAGCAAATAATGTGAAGATTCTTGCCGAAACTTCTGATTGGGTAAAATACCGTTTACCAGAACAGTACATTAGAAAAGATTCGAAACGATATTGCATAGGACAGAAACAAAAATGGTATTTGCTTGATTTAATCTCTGATGAATCGGAAATCTCATTGGAGCAAGCCAATGATCCTGAGTTTGATCATTGGAAGTGGGTTTCATACTGGTATCCTGTTAGTAAGGTGATCTTTTTTAAAAGGCAGGTATACAATTCAGTGCTTCTTGAATTTCGTTCAGTATTATTTGAGAAGGAAGTACCCAGCAGACCCAAATGGTGGCCAAAACATTGGCAAGAAGATTGCGAGAGAATAAAAGAAACTTAAATCGGCTTAAGGATTACAAGTAAAACAATAATTACTAGGAAAAATACTGGGATTTCATTAAATATTCTTAAAAATTTTGTTTCTTTGCTCTGGTAACCGTTCTTGAGGTTTTCTATCCATTTCCAGCATTTTAGATGAAAAAAGATCAGGCCACCGATTAGTAAAAGTTTTAATTGAAACCACATTTGATGCTCTAGGCCACGATTTATGAATATTAAGGCTATTCCAAATACAAAAGTGAGAGCTGCTCCAATCGTCATGATTGCAAACAGTCTTTTTTCCATTAAATGGAATCGATCACGACTTAATTTGTCTTCTGCTTCGGTGTGGTAGATGAATAAACGCGGTAAATAAAATAATCCTGCAAACCATGTCACCATGAAAATTATATGCAGCGCTTTAGACCAGAGATAGAGTGATACCAATTGCATAGTTTAATTATTTTGATTTGATTTATCTTAATAAAGCCTTTTGTACTGTAAAACATTACTTATAATACAATCTTTGTGTAAGATGGTAGATATAATGAATCAATCAGATATTACAACAATTGGCAATGAACGGATACCGCCGTCGCTCGTGTTTACAGACTCAGCGGCAAATAAGGTTTCTGAGCTCATAAAAGAAGAAAATAATGATGGGCTGAAGCTACGAGTATTTATTTCAGGCGGAGGCTGTTCTGGCTTTCAATATGGTTTTACCTTTGATGAAAATATCGAGGAAGGTGATAGCCAAATTCAAAATCTTGGGGTGACACTTCTGGTTGATCCAATGAGTATCCAGTATTTAATGGGCGCAGAAATTGATTACAAGGAAGATTTGCAGGGCGCTCAGTTTGTTATACGGAATCCAAATGCTACAACGACTTGTGGCTGCGGATCCTCTTTTACGGCATAAATGGATAATTAGACCAAATAGATTCCACCAAGAATGACTTGGTTTTTTGAGCCAGTTACTGATTTAACGTTACCGGCTTTCTTTGAGATTGTCAGTTTTGCAAGGTAAGCAAAAGCAGAAGCCTCGATATAATCTGAATCAATTCCATAATCGTCTGCTGTGCTAATTTTTATCTTTGGTAATCTATTGGTGATTTCTTTGTACAGGCTAATATTCTTTGCCCCGCCTCCACATAAGATTATTTCATCAGTATCAGGATTGAATCTTTCAATAGCTTGAGCTATTGATTCGGAGGTAAAGACAGTCAGTGTTTTTTGAATATCAACTTCTATTATGTTTTTTGGTTGTATAAAGCGATTGAGCCAGTTTAAATTAAAATACTCAGCGCCTGTGCTTTTTGGGGGCATGAGATTAAAGTACGGATCGGACATC